>Ga0105249_10000134_pt1 | contig 97994 bp, 101 predicted proteins | sample KBSS44metaG_FD_81522 | JGI IMG/M metagenome (GOLD analysis project Ga0105249, IMG submission 81522) | Switchgrass rhizosphere microbial communities from Kellogg Biological Station, Michigan, USA - KBS S4-4 metaG | ecosystem: Host-associated > Plants > Roots > Rhizosphere > Soil | place... | reverse complement strand
TTGTGGGCTTGGCGCCCTTCCCCCTTGATGGGGGAAGGTTGCGCAGACTTAGGTCCGCCACTTGGCGGGCCTTAGTCGGAGCTGGATGGGGGTGATGTTCGACGTAGAGCCTTATGCCAAACGCCACCCCCATCCAACTGCGACTAGGCCCGGCTGCGCCGGACCAAGTCTCCGTATCCTTCCCCCATCAAGGGGGAAGGGTTGATGCGGTGACGCTTCCAGTTTCTCCCTAGCTGCTGAGCCTGGCGAAGGCCCGTATCGAAGGACCTGCTCCGAGCCATATCCTTCGATACGCGTCTTCGACTTCGCTCAGCCGCTACTCAGGACGAACGGGCTTGGGGGGCTTAAACATCTCGGATTACGCCGAAAAAATGTGTGAATGCGGTAGCCTCTTCAGCGAGCCCTTAGCGCCATTTCCGACGCCCGCATCGTCCCGCTCACGGCAGCGACGCCGTGGCCACCATGTCGCGGCCGTCGCGCAGCCGCAGGAACAATTTGCCGCCCGCTGGTTTCGGCAGCGTCAGGGTCGGGGCGGTGAATCCTTCGGGCAGCGCGAAGGCGTTGGCGAAGGCGGGGTTGTCGGCGACCGCGGCGATCAGGAAGAGGTCGGATCCGGCGAGCGTGCACGGTTCCGCGGGGACCTTGCAGGTCAGCCCGGTCAGCACGGGCAGGCGGACGAGCGTGGCCAGCGGCGCCCAATCGCCGGCAATGCCGTTCTGGACGACGCGATAGCGCAGCGGTCCATAGGCCGACGCGCCCAGCGCCTTGCCGGGTTCGACCGACGCGACGGCGATGCGGTCGCTCTGCACGGTGAGGCCGCGCCCCGACGTCGCCAGCATCGATGCGCTGCCGTCAGCCGTGGCGATCTCGATGCTTTCGCGGCCCGAGAAGCGCGTGGCGTCGGCGGCGCGCACCGAGAAGGTCAGCCGCGCATCCTGCGCGAGCGCGTCATCGCCGGCGATCGTGATCGGCAGCGCAGAGGGCGCGGGCGGGCGGGCGACGGACTTGCTGATCAGCACGGCTTTCGGGCGCGCCGCCCCCACGGTGGCCAGCGCGATCGTGGCGGGATCGGCGATCCCGGCCTGCCGGATCAGCAGACTCATCCTGCCCGGCGCGGTGCGGCCGAGCGGCAGCGTGACCGTGATGCGATCGGGGCCGGCCGCCTTCCACATGACCGGCTGCGTCGCGCCCGTCGCCTGCCGCAGCGCGATATCCTCGACGCACGCGGCCCCCGCGCCCGCGAGGATGAAATCATTGTCGCGGCCGACCACCAGCGACGCCGGATCCGTCACCGCCTGCCAGCCATCCGCGCGCGGGCTCCGGAGGCGGAAGCGCGGGCCGTCGAACGGGGTGAAGCCCCAGGCGCCGTGCAGCGTGGCGTCGACGACGCTGCCGCGCCGGCTGGCGGGGATCGGGTTCCCGGCCAGCACATAGCCGCCTTTCTCGGGGTCGGCCGCGACCGGCAGGTCGACGCTGCCGCCGTCGGGCCCGGCCACGCGCAGCACCATGTCGTGGGCATAGCCGGTCGCGTAGATCAAAGGCGCGCCTTCGACCGGCAGGACGAGATCGCGGCGCGTGGCGCAGAGCGCCTGCGCGGACTCGGCGCGGCGGAGCGGCGGCGCCTCGGCCGGCTCGATCGCGGGCAAAGCCGCGACCAGCACCGATTTCGGCCGGGCGAAGGATGGGGCGGCGTTGAGCAGCAGCGCGATCCGGTCGTCGTCGAACCGCGCAAGTGCCGGGATATATTGGAGCTGGGTCGACTGGAACGCGCCGAAGATCTTGGCGAGATCGCGCACCACGCCGATATAGGGGCTGTAATAGCCGTAGCCGCCCTGCGGCGTCGCGCTCAGCTGGAGCGCGAGGTCGGTCGGCGCGCCGACCAGCGTCTCGGTCAGCGATGCGCTGTGGCTGTCGGCGAGGACCAGCGAGTCGCGGCTCTCGGTGAGGCAGGCGGCCTGGAGGTCGGCCGCCCGATCGAGGCATTCGGCCTTGAGCTTGATGCCGAGGCTGCGGGTCAGCAGCGGCGACACCGTTTCGATGCGTTCGGGATGGCTGCGTTCCTGCCGGCGGATGCCGTCGAGGAAGGCATCGAGGCGTGCGCGGTCGAGCGATGCCTGGTTGAGCTCCTGCGACGCGCGGACGAAGGCGCCGGGCTGCTTGCGCACCGCGTCGACGACCGCATCGAAGCCGCCGCCGGTCTCCGGCACGAGGAACAGCACGAGCTGGAGCGCGCCTTCGGGGACGATGATGTCGAGCGCATTCTTCCTGCGCTTCCAGGTTTCGGCGCTGAAGACCCAGTTTTTGGGCGGCGGATTGGTCGCGCCGCGCAGGAAGGCGGCGACCAGCAGATAGCGGGCGCCCTGGTCCGCGGGCAGATCGGCGCCGATCGCGAGCCGGTCGCCCGCCGACAGATTGGGAACGCGCGAGATCGGCAGCGTCGCGCCGGCATGCGTCACCGACACGCGCAGGCCCGGACCGGCGAGATCGAACGGCGCCGGTTCGGCCCGGGCGATCGACGGCGCCAGCAAGGCGGTCAGCAGCCAGGCCAGCAACGCCCGCGGGAAAATCCGATGCCGGTGTCCAGCGCCTGTGCCGGAATCAGGCGCGTGCCTGTCGGCTTGGGTCAAATCCATCCAGCATCCTCGCGACCTCCGCGTGCGCTCAACGCTCGCCTGCGCACATCGATCCCGTCATTGCCGGTTCCGCCGTGGGCAAGGGTGCCAGCGTCAGCGCGGCTTGCGGAACCGGTAGATGAACTGATCGGTCTTCCCGCGGATCGCCGGATCGAACACGATCAGCGTGTGCGGATCGCCGGGACTTGCCAGGATTTCGGGATGACGGCAGGGAGGAGGGATTTCGGTGGGAGCTCCGCATTATCCTGGCGCCATTGGGCTTTCGCCGGGAAGACGGGAGGGGCGTTGGGCGTTGAAATCGCGGCAAGATCAGGATTGCGTTTACCGGGACGAAAGCGTGTGATCGCGCCGACCGGACGGAGACCGAGCGATGCACATGCGCGAATGCGACTGGTATTTCGATGTCATCTCGCCTTTCGCCTATCTGCAGTGGAAGACGCGCGCGCGGTTGGCCGGCCGGATCCGGCTGCGGCCGGTGCCGATCGTGCTGGGCGCGCTGCTCGATCATTGGGCGCAGAAAGGGCCGGCGGAGATCGCGCCGAAGCGGCTGCAGACCTACCGGACCTGCCAATGGCGCGCGGACCGGCAAAACCTGCCGTTCCGCTTTCCGCCCGCGCATCCATTCAATCCGATCGCTGCCTTGCGCCTCATCGTCGCGCTCGATGCCAGCGAAGCCGCGGTCGATGCGCTGTTCGACGCGGCATTCCGCGATGGCCGCGACATCGCCGACCCGGCGACGCTCGCCGAGATCGGCAATGCGCTGGGCCTCACCGATGTGGCGACCGCGATCGCCCGGCCCGAGGTCAAGCAGCGCCTGCGCGCGAATAGCGACGCTGCGGTCGCGCGCGCGGGGTGTTCGGCGTGCCGACCGTCGACACGGGCGCGGACCCGTTCTGGGGCGAGGATGCGACCGAAATGCTGATCGACTATCTGGACGATCCGGCCTTGTTCGAAACGCCGGAGATGCGCCGGCTCGCGACGCTGCCGGTCGGCGTTCAACGCGGGGGCGGCAAACCGTGATCCTTACCGACTCGAATGTCCGAGGCGCTTTCCGAACGCCAGGCCCATGCCGCCGAACTATGTCCTGATCTTCAATATGCCGCTGAGATAGCCGCGCTTGGCGCTGGCGATGGTCAGCGGCATGCGGCGGCCGCGCGGATCGAACGAGATGTGGGTCCAGCTGCCATATTCGTGGATCAGCTGATCGAACATGATGTCCGACGCGAGGATCTTCATGCAGACGTCATAGGGCGTGCCGAACATGGCGCAGGTGAAGTCGATCGCATAGCCCTGGCAGTGCGCGCTGGTCTTCGATCCGCCGACCGCGACGTTCACTGCCGGGCTGCGATAGCCGCTGTTGATCTTGATCGGTTGGTTTCCCAGCAGGGTCCGTACTTTCTCCATGCCCTCCGCCGCCACCGTGAGCCGCTTCTGCGTCTCCGCATCGGGCACGTTGCTGAGGCCGAGCGCCTTCGCCTTGGTGGAAACGGTCAGTTCCGCGAGCGAGAAATGCATGCTGAGCTGGGTCATGCCTTGTCCTTTCCTGCCGGAGCGGGTTTGGCGCCGCTGGCACGCAGGTTCACCATGCGTTGCAGCACGTCGAACCAGAACGGCCCGCCGAGCATGCCGGCCAGCGCGGTCACGAGGATGCCGATCGTGCCGAGCAGGAACAGGACGATGTCGTGCCAGACATTGCCGATCGTGGAGCGCTTCGCCCTGCGTGCTTCCTCCGCCTTCCGCTCTGCCTCCTTGTTGAACCGGCCGAACAGACTCATCGTCTCGACCAGGGCCTGCCGCGCCTCGCCGGCTTCGGCGGCGCGCTTCTTGAAGTCCGCCAGCTGCTGCTCCGGGGTTGCTGGCGCCGGCGATGGGGCCGGTGTGGGGGCCGGGGCGCCGGCACCATTCCCGGCGGGTGGCGCAGCCGGTACCGGCACCGCGGGCACCGGCACCGGTTGCACCGTCCCGGGACCGTCGGGATGCTTCTCGACATAGCTGTCGGCCAGATCGACGAAGGCGCCGCGCAGCGCCGCGTCGACATAGAGGCGCTGGCCGATCTCGACCGCGTCGAGGTGGAAGGCCAGAGCGAGGATCAGCGCGAGCAGGAAGGTCGCGGCCTGGCTGAATCGCTTGTACTGGCCGCTCAGCCGCTCCATCGCATTGTCGTACCAGCGCTCGATGCCGGTGCGCATCTTCTCCATATCGCCCTCGGCCTCGATCAGCGCCGTGGTCAGCGCGGTGCGCAGCGTGCCCGGCGGAAGCGCGGCGATGCCCTGTTCGAGGTCGCTCTGCAGGCTGCCCTGGCCACCGCCCACCGCATAGAGCACTGCGCTGGTGAAATTCTTCGCCGGAACATAGCCCGGTCTCCGTCCCGGGATCGCGCCGACCAGGGGATGCTCGTAGACCGCCTTGAAGCTGAGCGGGACGGTGGGAACGATGTCTTCCGCCCCCTCGGTCGGCCCCTCGTGACTTTCCGCATCTTCCGCCGCGACCTCGTCGGCGATCAATTCCCCCTCCTCGTTGATCGCGGCGCCGGGTTGGCCCCAGCCGGTCTTGCGCGAGATCCAGCCGCTCAGCCCGAACAGGCCCTTGGCGGGCAGATTGGCGCCGACCCGGATCGAGGCGGGATACTCGATCAACTGCGCGATCGTGATCTCGAGCGCGCGGGCGCGCAGCTTGAACGCCGCCGCCACCGCCTCGAGCACGGTCGACAGGAACAGCGAGAACAGCATGAAGATGAAGATCAAACCGATCGCGACATCCAGCGTCGTACCCAACATCGCTGTTTCCTTCAGAGCAGGAGGTTTCGGAGGATCCGGGCCTGATAATGGTAGGAATTGATGCCGCTGCCGTTGTAGCGGCGCGCCGCATAGGGCCAGTCGCACGGGAAGGCCGCGCGGCGCGGCACGCCGGCATAGCCCGGATCGGCATAATATCGGGTCGCGGCCCAGACCGTGGCGGCGCCGGGATGGACCGGGCTGCCCGGCTTCAGCGTGACGGTGCCGGCGGCCAGCGCGCAGGCCTTGCAATCGTTGAGGAAGCGCGCGTCCGACGCCGGATATTTGCACATGGTGAGCTTGCGCAGCGGATGCTCGGCAAGATTGTCGTCGGCGCGCAGGCCGGCGTTGGACGATCGCACGAAACGATCGAATTTCTCGCGGAATTCGGTGAAGGCGGCCTGCACGTTGCCGACCGGATCATCGATGAACGACGCGCGCTCCGCCACGGTCGGCGGGTGGTGGAACAATGTGTACTGACCCAGGCCATAGCCGCGCGAGGTGATCCGGGCCGGACGCGCCGCGTCGTTCCGGTCGAGCCCGAGGATCACGAAGCCGTCGGCGTCCTTCGCGGTCGGCACCTGATAGTGGCGCCCGCCGCTCTCCTGGCGAAACATCGCGGTGAGGAACGGCACCGGCGCGATGGTGCTGCGCATCGCCTGGAAGTTTTCGAGCACCCGGCGATTGTCGCCGGCCGCATCCAGGCTGGACGGCACCTTGACAACGTCCGGATGGCCGGCGAGCACGCCGATGCAGTCGGCCAGCGCGGGTTCCAACGCGGCGGTGCCGGCGGCAGGCGCCGCCACGACCTTGCCGGCAAGGTTCGCGGCATGGATCGCGGGCGCGAAACCGGCATTGCACAGGTCGATGCGGATCGCGCGGATCGCAGCGTCGAGCAGGTCACCCCAGCTGCCGTCGATGCCGTGATGCAAATAGCCCAGCGCGCGCAAGTCGTGCTGGAGATCGCTTATGATCGCGGGCGCGATCTTGTCGCCGCGCGCGATCGTCTTCAGCCCCCGGTAACTCTGCACGACTCGCCCCCTTCGAACCGCTATAGTTCAAGCTATCACGGGCTGAGACGATGGAAAGCGGAATTGTCATAATCACGTGGCGCGTGCAAATATTGCAAGCACATGGCGAGACGTCACGCCACCACGATCGAGTTATGGTTCGCTACCGCGGCTTGCGGAACCGGTAGATGAACTGATCGGTCTTCCCGCGGATCGCCGGATCGAACACGATCAGCGTGTGCGGATCGCCGGAATTGCGCAGGATCGGACTCTCCGCTTCGAACCTGAAGCCGGCCTTCTCGACCTCGGCCTTGACCGCCGCCGGATCGATCCGGTGCAGCGTGTTCGAATCCCTGGTGCCCGAGCCGGCGGTCGCGGCATGATCGACGATCAGCAGCACGCCGCCGGGCTTGAGCGCCTTGAACAAGGCGGCGTTGACGCTGTCGGCAAGGCCCGGCGGCGATGCCGCGAGATGGAGGTCGTGATAATTCTGCGCGGTGAAGATGAAATCGACCGGCCCGGGAAAGGCGAGCGCGCCGAGCGACTCGCTCAGCGGGGTGATGTTGGCGTAGGCGGCAGCGATCTTCTTCTGGTCCTCGCCATATTGCGCCTTGAACTGGATGAACTCGGCCGGCTGATAGGCATAGACATGTCCGTTGGGACCCACCGTCTTCGCCAGCACGCGCGTGAAATAGCCGCCGCCCATGATGAAATCGATCACCTTGTCGCCCGGCTTGACCTGGCCGAAGGCGAGTATCTCGGCGGGCTTGCGGGCCGCGTCGCGCGCGCTGTCCTCGGCGGGGCGGGCGGGATCGGCGAGCGCGGCGGCGATCGCCTTGGCGGGGGCAACGGGTCTGGCCTGTACCGGGCCGGCGAGCAGCAAGGCGATCAGGAGAGGGGCATGGAAGAGTTTCATGGACATCCTCACGAGGGGCAGGAGGCGAGTTTGCGTGAGCTTAACGGGGTGCCGGTCATGCGTCCACCGACGGCGCGTGGCGCCGACAGGGTCGTCGGGTGAACGGAAGTTGCTTCCCTCTCCCGCACGCGGTCTATGGGACGCACATCTCTGGATCGCGCCGAATTTAGCCCCTCCTCTTCAGAGGAGGGGTTGGGGTGGTAGCGAGCGAAGCGAGCTTTTCCGCCATTTTTTTGCTCGCTTCCGTCGATATCGAGCGAGGCTTCTGACTCCCCCACCCCAACCCAGCATCGGGTGAACAGCGCCCCGCGCTGTTCAGGCCATGCCGGGGGCATGGCCGACCCGATGCTCCTAAAGGGGAGGGGCTTAAACGGCTGAAACGTCACCGAAAATTGAGATGCGTGCATTGCTTAGCGCAAGCGGTAGAGGCGTCGAACGGCTTCATCGCACCGCCGGAATCACCGTCGATCGCAGCTCATGCCTTCGCCGGTCGATCGACCATAGCAGGCGCGGCGTGACCGGGTCCCAGTCGATCGCCTGGCCTTCGGTCGGTACGGCCAGGGTCGCGACCAGTTCGAGCAGCGATCCCGCGGCCGGCAGCTTCAGCGCATAGAGTTCGGGGCGGTCGTGACCGCTGACGTAGAGCAGCCCGTCGTCGCCCCAGGCCGCGCCCGAACAGCTCCTGGGGGCGAAGCGGGCGAGCACGGCGTCGGGGAAGCGCCAGGAGTCGCGCGGATGGAAGCCGGGGTCCATCCGGACGAGCGTGGTCAGGCGGTGGTCGCGGCCGGGGTCGCCGCCGCGATCGTCGTAATTGGCGAACACCGCCCACCAGCTGCCGTCGTGCCAGTCGAGCGCCGTCAGCGATCCGTAGATATGGCCGAGATTGCGGGTCTCGAGATGGCGCAGCGTCTTCGCGTCGAAGATCTCGATCCTGCTCGCGGTCGGCACGGACGGATAGTTGGACGCGGCGCACACCAGCTGCGCTTTCACCACCGCGCAGCTGTTGATGTGGGGAAACAGCCTGGGATCGCCCTGCCAATGCGCGACCCGGCGGCCGGTGCTTTTGTCATATTTGCCGATCGCATTATTGTCGATCGCGTAGACATGGTCGCGACCGGCGGCGACGCCCTGGTCGGCCTCGGGCGCGGCGATCGCCGGCGCAGACGGTGCGGCCATCGCGATTGCGGGCCGGGCGACGAAGAGGACGAGCAGGCCGACGCCGGCGGAGACGGGCTTGATACGCATGATGTTCCGTTCCAGCGAGGACTTCAGGACAGTCCTCAATAATCCTTCGACACGCGCACGTTGACGCTCTGCCGGCCGATCGTCGAGATGCTCGACAGCAGCGACAGCCAGCGTGTGACCTGATATTCGACGCGCGTCGCCGAATAGCCCTGGCCGTCGGTGATGACCTCGACATAGGTCCGCCGCGTCAGATATTTACCGGCCGCCACCGACGTCCCCTGGCCCGTCGTCACGTCGCCCGGCAGGATGCGCAGCCGGTCGAGCCCGACCGCCTGGCGCACGGCGTTGATCGGGTTGAGGCCGGTGCCGCCGCCCTGCAGCGAGGCGACCGCGGCCGCCAGCTGGAGCGCCTCGGGCGCCGACAAATTGGTGATCGACGTGCCGAACAGCAGCCGCGACAGCAGTTCGTCCTCGGGCAGCGCCGGCACGCTGGTGAAGCTGATGTCGGGCTTCTGGCCGGTGCCCGAGACGCGGATCGTCGCGTTCAGCCCCTGGATGTCGGACTGGGCGACGATGTCGAGCACCGGATCGGCGGGGACGGTGCCGGTGAAGCGGATCGAGCCGCGTTCGAGGTCGAAGCGGCGCCCGGCGAATTCATAGCCGCCGCGCACGAGATCGGCGCGGCCGTTGATCACAGGGGCGGTCGCCTCGCCCTTGATGTCGAGATCGGCGCGCCATTCGCTGTCGAGGCCGAGACCGGTGACGGTGAGCCGGTTGCGCGCCTTCGCCTGGATGTCGAGCAGCCAGGGCGCGGGCGCGGCACCGCCTTCGATCTCCTCGCCGCGGCGGTTGATCTCGGTGACCTTGAGCCGCGGCACCGCCTCCGCCGCCACCGCATTGCCCAGCCGGAAGCGGCCCTTGTCGAGCGCGACCGCGCCCGAGATCGTGCCGCCGCTGCCGTTCGAGGCTATCTTCAGCGGCCCGGTGACGGTGGCGCCGATATCGTCGCGGTTGAGCAGCACGGCGTTCTTCGCCTGGATCTCGAGCGCGATGCCGAGGCCGTTGGCCGCGGCGAAGTCGAACGCGCCGCTGCCGGTCACCGTGCCACCTTCGCCGGCGCTGCCGGTGAAGCTGTCGAGCACTAGCCGCGACCCGTTGAAACGGCCGCTGGTCTGGATGCTGGTGACGATCGTGCCGGTGACCGGGCTCTCCAGCCGCGCGCCCATGCTGCGCACCGACCCCTGGATGCGCGGATCATTGACCGTGCCGCCGATGTCGGCGGCGATCGCGACCGGACCCGACAGGTCGAAACTCTCGATTCCCGTCAGCCGCCACAATGTGTCGACGGTGCCGTTGTAGCGCAGCTGCGCGACCAAGGGCGCGGACGACAGCCGGTCGATCAGGGCGCCGCCGCCGGGCAAGGGCGACAGCCGCGCCTGCGCCCGGCCGATGGTCTTGCCGCCGCTCGCCGCGACCGCGCGCACGCCGGTGCTGCCGCCGCTCAGCACCGCCGCGATGCCGACGTCGATCGGCCGCGACGACAGCACGAGGCCCGAGCGGTTGAGACCGCGGATCGTCAGGTCGGCCTTGCCGCCGGGCAGTTCGCCGGCGGCCTGGCGATAGGCGAGGCTGCCCGAGGCATAGCCGCCGAGTCCGAGCTCGGGATAGAAGATGTCGAGCACGGTCAGCGGCATGCGACTGAGATTGGCGTCGAGCTCGGTCCGGCTGGCGCCGAACAGGCCGGCGACGTCGGCACTGCCGCCGGCGAATTGCAGCGCGGTCCGCGCCAGCCGCCAGCCGCCATCTTCCTGCGTCAGCACCGCCGACTGGACGAGCTTGACCGGCTTGCGGTCGATCATGCCCTGCCCGCGCAGCGCGATCCGGCCGGGGGCGACATGGGCATTGGTCTGGATATCGAAGGCGCGGCCGCGCGAGCCGGCGAAGGAGGCGGTGACCTCGCCCGAGCCGGCTTTGAGATCGGCCGACCCTGCGAAGCGCGCGAGGCTCAGGCCGCCGCGGCGCAGCCGCGCGCGGTCACGTCGCCCTTGATCGACACGCCGTCGGGATCGAGCAGCATCACGACATTGGCGGTGCCGCGGCGGATCGTGATCGCGGGCGGCCCGGCGAAGCGCGCGCGATCGGCCTGCAACTGCGCCTCGATCCGCTGGATGCCGGCCTGCACCGCGAACAGCAAGGGGCCGGTGACGCCGCCGCCGGCGAGATCGAGCCGGCCGGTGAAGCCGCCGGGATCGGACCTCAGGGCGCCCTGCGCGTGCGTGCCCGACGCGGTGATGTCGGCGACGCGGATCGTCGCCGCCTGGCCCGGCGGCAGCAGGATCGCGCCGGTGCTGGTGAACGGCCCGAGCAGCGAGCCGCCATCGGCGCGATAGGCGAAACCCTCGGGCGTCGGATCGAGCAGCAGATGGACGTTGGCGAGTCCGAGCGAATCCATCGGCCGCGGCAGGAATATGTCGAGCTTGGGCTTGTCGATCCGCCCGTCGAGCGTCAGCCGGACCGGACCATATTGCGCCTGGTGTCCGCTGCCTTCGAAAAAGAAGGTGCCGTCGCGCCGGCGCATGCCGTTGCCGGTCAGACTGATCGACGGCGCGGTGAGCTTGAGCCCGCGCATGTAGAGAATGCCGTCGGGTCCGCGCTCGAGCCGCGTGTCGAGATAGGGCAGGCCGCCGGCGAGCGAGCGCAGGAAGGCGTTGTCGAAGCGCCGCACCCAGGCCTGGCCGCGCCCGGCGACGACACTGCCCTTGCCGCCGGGTCCGGGCAGCACCTTGAGCTCGGTCTTGACGTCGACGATGCCGAGCCCGGGGATCAGATAGGAGGTCAGGCCGCCGGTCAGGCCGACGTCGAAATGGCCGGTGACGAGGTCGACGACCAGGGACAGCTTGCCGTTGAGCTTGTCCGAGCGGACCTTGAGGTCGTTGCCGGTCAGCGTCTTGGCGGTCAGCGCGAGCAGGCCTTCGACCCGGAGATTGGCGAGGATGCCGCCGGCCACGTCGCCGACGCCGGTCACGCGGCGCGCGGTCAGCTTGATCGGGACGCTGATCGGCGCCTTCGACAGCCGGCCGGCGCCCTGCGCCTTGACATCCTCGAAGCCGGTCTGGTCGAACGCCATGCGCGGCGCGGTCAGCAGATAATCGAAGCGGGCGGTGTCGAACGGGCCGTCGAAGCGCAGCTTCGCGCGCACGTCGGTGCCGGTCATGTTGGGGAACAAGGCCGGCGGCCGCAGCAGCCGCGCGTCGAGGCGCAGATCGTCGAACGCGTTGGCGCCGAGGTCGATCAGCCCCTCGGCCTCGAGCACCAGCGACGGCGAGCGCAGCGACACCCGGCCGTCGAGCTTGCGGTCGTGCAACGTCGCCTGGCCGTTGACGAGGACGCGCGGCGCCGACAGCCGCATCTTCTTACCCTGGGTGACGCGCGACGGGAACAGGCTGCCGCCGAGGCTGTAGGCGCCCTTCTCGGCGCCCAGGGTCAGGTCGACGACCCGCATCGCCGACATGTCGGCCAGCGCGCTGCCCTGCCATTTGCTCCACGTGCCGTCGCCGCGGATCTGCGCCTCGACCGGCCGGTCGGTGCCGAGTATCTTGCCGAACACGCCGCGCGCCTCGGCGCTCAGCCGCACATCGATGTCGAAGCGGTCGCGATCGGGTTCGGCGTCGAGCTTCAGCGCCAGGCGATCGCCCTGCCCCACGCGCACGCCGAGATCGATCATCGCCCGCCCGGCGCGGATATCGGCCTTGCCGGCGAGCCGTCCGATCCGCTCGGGACCGGCGAGGCCCCTGGCGATGCGCAGCCGATCGATGCGCAATTCGCCGATGCGGATGTCGAAGCCCGGCAGGATCGGTCCGGTGCGGCCGGTCTTGATCAGGCTGGGCAGCTTGTGGACCGTCGCCTGCGCCATGGTGAGGCTCTCGATGTCGAGCCGGTTGACCAGCCATTTGGCGGGCCGCCAGTCGAGCCGCGCCTCGGGCGTGCTGAAGACGAGACCGGTGCGATCGAGCACCTGGACGTCGCGCAGCCGCGCCCGGCCATAGATCGAGCCCTCGATCCGGCCGACGCGGAAGCGCAGGCCGGTGGGGGTTTCGATCGCGGCGATGCGATCGGTGATGAAGCGGTGGCCGGGGGCGGTGTCGATCAGCCAGAGCGCCGCCAGCACGACGAGCACGGCGAGGAGGAGGATCCGGAGCGCCCAGCCGAGCAGGCCGGGCCGGCGGCGCTTCGGCGCCGGAGCGGTCGGCGCGTCGTCGCTCAAAACGCCTGCCCCAAAGAGACATAGACGGCGACGCGGGGATCGCCCTTGCGCCGCGTGATCGGCGTGCCGACGTCGATCCGGATCGGGCCGAAGCTGGTATAATAGCGCGCGCCGATGCCGGCGCCGACGCGCAGGTTCTGGATGCGCGGCAGCGGCGAGCCATAGATGTTGCCGGCATCGACGAACGGCACGACGCCGAAATCGCCGAAGCGGACGCGCGCCTCGAGCGAGAATTCGGCGAGGCTGCGGCCGCCCTCGGGATCGCCGTTGAGGTCGATCGGCCCGATATCCTGATAGCCGAAGCCGCGCACCGATCCGCCGCCGCCGGCATAGAAGCGGCGCGACGGCGCGATGCGGTCGCGTTCGGCGCCGACGATCGTGCCGAGCCGGAAGCGGCCGGCCATCACCACCTTGCCGCTCGAGACCGGCACATAGGCACTGCCGTCGATCTGGGTGCGGGCATAGCCGAACGTGCCCGACTGAAACGAGAGTTCGGGCGACAGCCGGCCGCTCAGCCGGAAGCCGCGCTGGGGATTGAGCAGATCGTCGGTGCCGTCATAAGCGAGCGTGCCCGGCAGCGCGCCGATGAAGAAGGTGCGGCGGCGCGGGATCGCGGTGACGCCGATCGTATCGCGCTCATCGGAGGCGAGCAGTTCGACGCCGACCGACCACACCCATTTCTTCTGCCAGATGATGTTGGTCTGGCGCTCGATGCCGCCGCCGATCGAAAAGGTGCGCGCGTTATAAGCGTCACGGTTGATGTTGGCGGCGCTGATCTGCGCGGTCAGCACCTGATCGCGTGCGCGGAAATTGTTGCGGCGCAGATTGGCGCCGAGCAATTGCTCCTGCGTGCCGGCGACGCCGCGGAAGGTGACCGCGCCCTCGGGCCGGATCAGGTTGCGATGCTGCCAGCTGACCTCGGCACGGGCGCCCTGCCCGGTGCCATAGCCGACCTCGCCGGCGATCGTCCGCGGCGGCGCGCGCTCGAGCGTGACGGCGATGTCGACGGTGTCGTCGGCGACCGCGACCGGCTCGAGCTTGACCGACGAGACCAGGCCGGTCGCGATCAAAGCCCGGCGCAGATCGTCGATCATCGCCGCATCATAGGGCTGGCCGCGCTTGAAGCGCGCGATCCGCATCACGTGGCCCGGCCCGAAGATGCGGGTGTCCTTCATCCGGATCGCGCCGAACCGCCGCGCGGTGCCCGGTTCGACCGCAACCTTCAAGGTCGCGGTTCGGCTCTCATGATCGACGACGACCTCGGGCTCCGCGACCTTGGCGAAGGGAAAGCCTTCCTTGCCGATCTCGGCGCGCAATTTGTCCTCGCCGCCGACGATGTCGTCGGCATCGACCGGCGCGCCCTCGCGGACGCCGAAGGTCGTGCGCAGGCCGTCCTGCTTCGCGCCGGTGCCTTCGAGTCCGGGCAGTTCGACCGAGCGCAAGGTGTAGAGCGGACCCGGCTGGGCATCGAGCGTGACGGTGATGCGGCCGGCGCCCGCGTTCGCCGCCACCGCCGCCTCGACCGTCGCGCCATAATAGCCGTCGGCGCGCAGCAGCTGGATCAGCAATTCCGAATCCTCGCGCGCGCGGCGATCGATCTGCGCGACGTTGGCCGCCTTGTCCTCGCCCGCCTTCAGCGTCGACAGCGCGTTGAAGCGCGTCCTGATCTGTTCGAGATCGCCGGCCGCGATCTCGCCGAGCCCGGTGATGGCGACCTGATAATGCTGCTCGCCGGCGACCTCGGTCTGCTGGACGTCGGCGGGCGCATCGCTGACAAGGTCGGCGTCGCGGTTGAGATCGGGCCAGTCGACGCCGATATCGGGCATCGCATCGAGCGGCGCGGCCGGATCGATCGCCGCGTCGTCGGGGACCGGCGGCACCGGCGGAGACTGCATCGGCGCGGGAGTCGCGGCCTGGTCCTGCGCGCAAGCAGGGGCTGCGATCGCCGTCGCAAGGATGAGGATGACCGCCGCAGCAGAGGCTTTGCCGACGGGAACGACGCGACACATGCGAATCGCTTAGCCCGTCCCCGCCGCCGCCGCCAGCAAGCATCGCCCCGATCCGGGGCGGAAAATGGCCCGTCGGTGGCGTTTGGCGATCGGGGGTTGATCGAGGTTTAGTGGATGGTGCCGATCGTGTCGCGCGCGGCGAGCATCAGGATCAGCCGTTCGGCCTGCCGCCAGCGGCAGAAATTGAGGACATTGCCGACGTCACGGCTGCGCTCGGCGCGTGCCGCCGCCTCGAAACCGGCATCGTCGCCATAGGCACTGATCAGGTCGGTCGCGTCCGCGAAGCTGGCGCGGTCCGCGACATGAGGTTGTTGCACGCTCTTGAATCTCCGATGCTGGGTGCCGGAACGTTTCACGTTTCGTGCCAGATCGCCGACCGACGGGTGCAAGCGGGACAGCTTGGTGAACCGGCATTGACCAGATGCCGCAGTGGCACAGTCGATACCGGAACGGGACGGGTTGGGCCGGAACGGGACGGGTTGGGCCGAAGCTGGACGTCTGGCGCCGCCGCGCGCGGCATGGCATGGGCCGCGCATGGCCACATCCTCAGCCCCCGAACCGCGCGCCCTGGGCGTGATCATCGCCCTGCTCTCGCTGATCGGCGCGGTGATCGGCATCAGGCTGGGCCAGGCGTCGATCGGATTGCTCGCCGGCTTCGGGCTGGGCGCGGCGATCGCGCTGCTGTTCTGGCTGGTCGACCGCCGCCCGCGCTAAAGCCGCCGGCCCATCCAGACGACGCGGCCGACGATGCTGACGCGGTCGGGATCGACGTTCAGCCAGCCCGGATATTGGGCATTGTCGCTGAGGATGTCGAGGCCGCGGTCGGGCCGGATCGCGAGCCTTTTGACCTGCAGCGCGTCGTCGATGCGCAGGACGTAGATGCCGTCGCGGACGCGCGCCGGGCCGTCGCCGCCGTCGACGAGGATATCGTCGCCATGGCCGAGCGTGGGCGCCATCGAATCGCCCTCGACCTTGATCACCGACAGCGCCGCCGGGCTGCTGCCCACCTGCCGCAGCCAGCCGGCCGCGAACGGCATGCGGCCCTGCGTGCGCTCGTCGCCGGTCAGCGCGCCTGGCCCTGCCGAGGCGCCGATCGCCAGCCGGGGGACGAGGATCAGGTCGGCGGCGTCGCGCGCGCCGACCTGTTCGGCCAGTGCCGCGACCGGTTCCGTCACCACCGGACCGCCCAGCGCGGATTCGGGCACGCCGAGATAGGCGGCGAGCGTCCGCCGCTCGTCCTCGCCCAGCCGGCGCGGCGATCCGCGCTTGATATATTGCTGAATATAAGCGGCGTTGCGGCCGAGCAGCCGCGACAGCGAGGCATAATCCTCACCTTTGGCGTGGATCAGGGCGTCAAGCGCTTCGCGGCGTTCGGCATCGTTCATGACGTCACTCTATCGAGTGGAAATATCCTAGACAAGTAGGAAATCATGCGAGACATAAGAAATATCACACATGCCGAGTCGGAGCTTCCAGGAGATGGATCATTTGGTGCTGTTGCGCAGGATCGAGCGGTTTCTGATGGCGAACGCGATGCCCGCCACCCGCTTCGGCCGTGAGGCTGCCAATGATCCAAAACTCGTCTCCGACCTGCGCAAGGGACGCGAGCCGCGCACGAAGCTGGTCGCGCGCATCAACGCCTTCATCGATCGGCATCATTAGAACAAATCATGAATCAAGGCAAGCCGCGCTCAGCGCGCGCGTGTCGCCATCCGGCGCAACGACCCCAGCGCATCGCGCAGGGCGGCATCGGCGTCATGGTCGAAAGCGGGCGGTGCCGGGGCAATCGTCGCCGGCTCAGGGCTGCGGCGCGCGGCGCGGCGCTGAAGCCCGTCCTCGAGCCGCTGGATCAGATCGGCGACGGATTCGCGACCGGACACCGGCGCCGACACGGCCTGCGGTGCGGGCGCGACCGGACGCGGCGCGGGTGCGGGCGCGACGACCGCTTCGACCGATGTTTCGACCGGCGGCCTGACGGGCAGACGCGACGGGCGCTGCATGATCAGTTGCGGCTCGGACTCCTCCGGCTCCGGCGCGGCGATCGGCGCGGGATCGGCCTTCGCGGCGAGAATGCGCGATCGCCGCGAGTTGGGATTGAATGCGGGTTCGGACGCCTCGTCGGCCACCGGCGGGACGGGCACGACGGACTCGGCGGCGGGAACCGGCTTGACCAGGGCCACCGGCGGAATGATCTCATCCGCGACCGCTTCGAGTTCGAGCGTGTCGAGTTCGAACGGATCGTCGGCGTCGGCCGTCGCCCTGACGTCCTGGAACGGCGTGCCGAGATCGGATCCGGCGAAGATCGGCCGGCGCGGCGGGGCATCGGGGTGCGAATCGGCGCGGCGGAGCGCTGGGGCGTCCTCATCGTCGACAGTGGCCTGGTGCGCGAACGGCCTGGCTTTCCGACGGGGTTTGCCGTTCAGCAGCGTCGTCAGCACCGACATCGTGATGCCGACCGCCATCGCCGCGATCACGAAGGCGACCGCCGCGATCATGATCCGCGCGGTGAAGCCGAGCGGCGGCGCCGCGGCCGCCAGCACCGCGGGCAAGCCGAACAAAGCGACGAGCGCTTCGAGCATCGCGACCGGCGCGACGAGCACGCCGAGCGCGGTGATGACGCCGCCCGCGAGCGCGGTGAGCAGATTGACCGGTAACTGATTCGCGCGACGCTTCATGACGATTGCCATTGCGGTTCCTTGGATACGCCCAGACCCGTGAGACTCTGGTAAACGGGTTCGTAACGCGAAATATTTGACGACCAGTTACGATCGCGCTCGACAAATGCACGTCCTGCATCCCGGCGCGCCTCCCACTGCCCGCGATCGGCGAACAGGGCGGCGAGCGATTCGGCGAGCGCGGCGGGATCGTCGGGCGCAAACAGGCTGCCGGTGACGCCGTCGGCGATCAGCTCGCGATGGCCGCCGACATCGGACGCGGCGACCAGCCGGCGCTGCGCCATCGCCTCCAGCGGCTTGAGCGGGGTGACGAGATCGGTCAGCCGCATTTTCTTGCGCGGATAAGCGAGGATGTCGACGAGGCTGTAATAGCGCTCGACCTGATCGTGCGGCACGCGGCCGACGAAGCGGATGCGGCCGGCCACCGGCGAGGCCATCGCCTGGGCGTGGAGCGCAGCCTCCATCGGCCCGCCACCGACCAGCAGCAGATGCACAGTGGGCCGCGCCGCGACCAGTGCCGGCATCGCCGCGATCAGATCGTCGATTCCCTCATAATCGTAGAAGCTGCCGATGAAGCCGACGACGTCGGCGCCATCGAGTCCGAGTTCGGCCGCGAGCGCCGAGTCGCGCGGCGGAATCGTGCCGAACAGGTCGAGATCGACGCCGTTGGGCGACACCATGATCTTCGCCGCCGGGATTCCGCGCGCGATCAGATCGGCGCGCAGCCCTTCGCAGATCACGGCGACCGCATCGGCGCGGCGGCACACCCAGGTTTCGAGCGCGCGGGTGGCGCGATAGCGCGCCGATCCCTCGCGCCCGGTGCCGTTGCCGACCGCGGCATCCTCCCAGAAGGCGCGGATCTCGTAGACGAAGGGCAGCCTGGCGCGGCGGGCGCTGCGCAGCGCGGCAAGGCCGTCGAGCACGGGCGAGTGGGCATGGACGATATCCGGGCGGTCGGCGGCGATCCGCCGGTCGATGCTCGCCGACAGGGCCGCCACCTCGCGCCATTCGCGCAGCACCGGCGGACCCGACACGGACTGGCTGGTGCGGTGGAAGCGCAGGCCTTCGGCCAGCTCGACGGCGGGACCGGATGCGGTGTGGCGGACGCCGGTGACGCCCTCGACCTGCCAGCCCTTGCCCTGCTGCGCCTTCATGATCGCGCGCGTACGGAAGGTGTAGCCGCTGTGCAGCGGCAGGCTGTGATCGAGAACGTGAAGGATCTTCAAGATTTGGCCGCTTCCCGCGTAAGATAAGCACCTTCGGCATCAACGATTTTTTTCGTTCCCCGGCGAAGGCCGGGGCCCAGGAGTCACACGCTCGGCATGTGTGACTCCTGGGCCCCGGCCTTCGCCGGGGAACAGCACCAATCGATGGCGCCGGATTTCCGAACTCTCCCCGTCTGCCACGCCAACATTTAACGGGGCGTCAACCGGATCGGGCTAGAAGAGGCGTCTCGAAGCCCTCGCCCCACGACATGGGCGCCGGCGATGGTGGGCTGGACGACGCGAATGATCGACAATTTCTCGCTCGGCCTCTGCCATGGCCTGATGCTGCTGGCGGCATGGCTGCTGCTGTTCCGCACCGATCTGGACCATGAGCCGCCGCCGCCGCACGACGAGGACCCGCAGCCGCGCTTCGGCCAGCGCCACGCGCCGGCCGAGACAATGAAAGATGCGCCCCGTGCGTGACCTCGCCTTCGTCGGCTTCCTGCTCGCCTTGCTCGGCTTCGGTTTTCGCAAGCCGTTCCTGTTCGTGCTCGCTTATGTCTATGTCGACATCGTCTCGCCGCAGCGGCTGACCTATTTGCTGCTGAACTCGGTGCCGATCTCGCTGATCATCGTCGGCCTCGCGATGCTCTCCTACTTCCTGGTCGACGACAAGCGCGACAGCCGGGTGGCGCCGCGCCAGATGCTGATGCTGATGCTGCTCGCCTATTGCGCGGTCACCACCAGCCAGGCCGATTTCCCGGTGGAGGCGGCATTCAAATGGGACTGGGTGTGGAAGGCGCTGCTGTTCGCGATCTTCCTGCCGCTGACCCTGCGTACGCGGCTGCGGATCGAGGCGCTCGCTCTGTTCATGATCCTGTCGGCCGGATCGATCATCATCGTCGGCGGCATCAAGACGATCGCGTCGGGCGGCGGCTATGGGGCGCTCAACCTGATGATCGACAATAATAGCGGCCTCTATGAATCGAGCACGATCGCGACGGTGGCGATCGCGATCATCCCGCTGATCCTGTTCTTCACCCGACATGGCACGATCTTCAAGCCCGACTGGAAGGTGAAGCTGTTCGCTTATGCCCTGTGCTTCTCTTGCCTGCTGATCCCGGTGGGTACCGAGGCGCGCACCGGGCTGATCTGCATCGGCATTCTCGCGGTGCTGATGCTGCGCTACACCAAGAGACGCGTCCTCTATATCGCGCTGATGGCGGTCGGCGGCCTCGCGGCGATCCCGCTGCTGCCGCAGAGCTTCACCGCGCGAATGGACACGATCGGCAACTACAAGGCCGACAGTTCCGCCTCTACCCGCGTCGCGGTGTGGAAGTGGACATGGGAATATGTGAAGGATCATCCGTTCGGCGGCGGCTTCGACGCATTCCGCCAGAACAAGCTGACGATCGAGAAGGTCGAGACCGACAAGACCGCCTCCGGCACCGACGTGAAGCAGACGCTCGAATATGACAAGGCGCGCGCCTATCACAGCGCCTATTTCGAGATGCTGGGCGAACAGGGCTTCCCCGGCCTGGTGCTGTGGCTGCTGATCCACGGCATCGGCATCTTCCGGATGGAAATGCTCCAGCGGCGCTATGCGAAGAAGACCGCCGAGCACCAGGCATGGATCGGCCCGCTCGCCAGCGCGCTGCAGCAGGGCCACATCATCTACATGTTCGGATCCTTGTTCGTCGGCATCGCGCTGCAGCCGTTCGTCTACATGCTGGTGGGCATGCAGATCGGCCTCGACACCTACGCCCGCCGGCGCGAGCATGAAGCGGCGTGGCGGCCGCTGGTCAAGCGGATCGGGGGGGCGGAGCATGCGCCTGCGGGGAATGCGGGGGCCGTGTAGGGGGTGGATCGGGGTACCCGGTTCGGGGCCGCGGGGCCTGGTTGCAAGCGGAGGGTGGTGTGAGGAACGCCCGGTTGATCTTATGCCGGGTCACCGCACGGCGAGCACGGCCAGAGGGAAGCCAACATGACTGGCGAACGCGTCCGCACTGTTCCGACAATCCGATCGTTCATTTGTCGTGAGGTTGTCCTCGGGACCGTTTGCGGAACCGGATAACGAGACGCGGCAGTGCGAGGATGCGGAAAGCGAACGAATAGCCGACGTGCCGCCAGCCGGCCTTGACGAAGGCGCGCTGCGACGCGATGTGATTCCACCAGATGAACGCCGTCAGGCGACGAATGCCACCCCGCATGAGGTCGGCCGAAGAGGCGCGAATGCACTGCGTGGCCATACCCCTGCCGGCCTGCCCGGCGCGCGTTGCGACATGAAGCAGGCAGAGTTCGTCGATGCCGAGCGGCCAGAGCCAATTGAACGCATAGATCAGGTGCGTGCAGTAAAAGCTCACACTGCAGATCCGGGCGTCTTCGACCAGCGCATAACCGATATAGTCCGGGCGACAGTAGCCGGCGGCATGGACGAGATTATGATCGCCACTGGCGACCAGTTCGGACTTCCGATCCGGGCCGAGATGGGCCAACGCAGGGTATCGGGTGTCCTGGTCGCATGCCTGCGCGGATCGCTCGATCGCGTAGATATGATTGAAATCATATTGGACGATGGCGCGAAGCACGGCGACGGCACGCGCTCTCAGCCGAGCCTGCACAGGCTCCTCATGTCCCATAATAGCACGAGTTGATATTTCCCGAGACCTCAGCATCTTGTGACCGCTTGCCAAAAATGGTGGCTACGCAACTCGCGCTGGCAATTTCCTGCGATGAATCGCCCATGCGCATCCTGACCTCAAACTAGCTATTTCCGGCAGAAAGTCGATCCAATTCCATGATTGGAGCCGGAGCTATTGTGGTTAATTTGTCGACCATTTTTACAGTCTTCGTTCTATTAACCATTGCAGCCCGCCCCACTCCGTTTTGGCACGAATGTTGCTGAGAGATTAACGGATCAAGAGGAGTTGGGGACCATGCGCATTTTGAGGATAGCCTGCACGGCGGCACTCGCCGCACTGACGATCGGCACGGCCAAAGCCGATGTCATTCCATTGACGTCCGGCGACATCGGGACATCGTTCTCGGTCGGTTACAACGGCTTCGCCGACGGGTCGCCGATCGACGGCCTGACCGGATCGATCGGGTTCACGCTGACCGGCGTGACGGGATCGAGCTATTTGTTCGACTATACCGTCAACAACACGTCGTCGAACCCGATTCTTACGTCACGCATCTCGGGTTTCGGTTTCAACACCAATCCCGACATCGTCGGCGCGACCTCGACAGGTGTCTACGATACTGTCGGCACCGATGCGAACGTCCCGAACATCGGGACGGTCGATGTCTGCTTCAAAGGCGGCGGCGGCATCAACAGCTGCGCGGGCGGCGGCGGCGGCGGCGTCACTCTCGGCGACACCGGCAGCGGCACGCTGAGCCTCGATTTCGGCTCGGTGCTGAGCAGCATCGATCTCAGCGATTTCTTCGTCCGTTACCAGTCGATCACCGGCACCGGTGCAGGCACGCCGAGTTCGGCCGTGGGCACCGGCACGATTTCGAGCACCGGCGGCAGTTCGGGTGGCAGCAGCGGTGGCAGTTCGGGCGGCACGCCGGTTCCCGAGCCCGCCGACTTCGCGCTGTTCGGACTCGGCGTGCTGGGACTCGCAATCGGCCGTCGCGGCGCCCGCCGAGCAACGAGAATGGCGGCCTGAGCTTCGCTACAGGCGCGCGAGTGTGACGCGCGCCTGCTCTTTCTCGGCGAAGGCCGGCGCAGCGATCAAGGCGGCCAGCTCGCGGCGCGCCTCTTCCTTGTGGCCTTGTTCGGCCAGCGCCTGAGCGAGATGCCAACGGATTGTCAGGTTCGCCGGTGCCGCCTTCGTGGCATCCCGAAGAACCGCCAGTCCGCGCGCGCGATCCTTGCCCGAGACGTGCAGAAGCCAGCCATGCGTGTCGGCAATCGAGGCATTGGCCGGCGCCGTACGATAGGCCTCGGCCGAGATCGGCAGCGCTCGCGCAACGTCGCCCGACTTGAAATAGGCCCAGGCAAGATTGTTGGCGACCATCGGGTCGCGCTTGCCGATTTCGCCGCGCAGCGATTCATAGCGGCGGACGGCTTCGCTCCATCGCCCGGCCTTCAGCGCGCGATCCGCCGCCACCAGTTGGTCGGCGACAAGGCGCGGATTCGGCAATTTCGCGCGCGTCGCATAGGCCATCGCGCGCTTGTCGCCCAGGCTTTCCATCGCCTTCGCCAGGATCCCGATCGCTTCACGACTGGCCAGATTGCGGTCGGCCAGCGGTTGAAGCGTCGCGACCGCCGACAGCGCATCGCCGACCCCCCATTGCGCGATGCCCAGCGTCTGGCGCGCCGAATTATTGCCAGGCTCGGTCGCGAGCAGGCGGTTCATCGCCTCGATCGCCGCCTCGTTATTGCCCAGCCGCAGGGCGATTTCGCCGTTCAGCAACATGGCTGCGGGATTGCGGTCGAGCGCCGTGCCAGTCTGCTGCATCAAATCGCGGGCAGCAGGATAATCGCGCTTGGCAACGGCGTGCCGCGCCTCGAGGAACAGCGCGTAGGGATTTTTCGCGTCGAGCTGGAGAACCTCTCTGGCGAGATCCAGCATCGCTTGCGGCTGCCCGACATCGCCGAGTAGCGCCGCCTTGCCGAGCATCGCCGGCACATGGCGCGGGAAGATCTTCAGCGCACGATCGAACCAGCCCAGCGCCCGCTCCGGTTCGCCCGCACCGCGCGCGATTTCGGCATTCAGCATCATCGCGTCGACGTTGCGCGCATCGATCGCCAGCGCGTGCTTCGCGGCATCCGCGGCACCAGCCGCATCCTTCGTGGCGAGCAGCACGCGGCCGCGGTCGGCCCACAGTCCGGCATCGGCTGCGTCAAGCGCGATGCCGTCCTCAAGCGTGCGGAGGGCGGCCGCATTGTCGCCCATCGCCGCCTGGGTCCGGCCGGCGATACGCAGTCCTGCCGCCTTGTACTTGCCATCGGCGCTGGCGGCTTCCCGCAGCGCCCGCGTCGTCTCGCCCTGCAACAGCAGCGCATGAGCCAAAAGATGATGGGTTTCGCCGACCGCAATGCCGGTCTCGCGCGCGCGCAGGATTTCCGCTTCTGCGGCGATCCCGTCGCCCAACACCAGATAGATGCGGCCCTGCAGCAGATGCGCTTTCCCGTCGGCCGGGTTGGCCTTGAGCAGGGCCAGCAACTCGGTGCGGGCGCCGTAGGGATCATTGGCAGAAAATTTACGCTGCGCCTGCTCCATCGAAGGCGGCTGCACCGGCGCACCGCCGCAGCCGGCGAGGATCAGCGCCGCGCCAAGCGGCAGGAACAAAAGTCTGAGCTTATCGAGTCGAGCCATCCGAATGCGTTAGACTGGTCCGGTAAATGACGGGTAAACCCGGGATCGGGCCGCCAGAGTTTCCAGAGTTTTCGGGGACTTGGCGTAATTGAAGTAGCCACCCTCCTGCATCGTACAGAGTCGCCTGGCAGGTGCTCCAAGGCAGAAGGATGACCGATGACGATAAATGAGGGGAGTCCTGAGCGCCGGTGGGGTAAAAGCCGCAATTGCCGGGTCCGGTGACTACACCCAGTATTTGCACCAATGGCCGACCGCACTCCAAGTCATCGCTCGGCCTGTGCGGCAAGCCCAGCCAATGCCTCCCCACTCAGACCGCATATGCCCGAGCCTCCTGGTACACGTCCCCTCCCAGCTCGGCGTCGGATTTCAGCAGGTCGAGATAGGCGCTGGCGCATGCAGACTGCGGTGAGTTCGGACTGATGAGTTCCGCCAACTGCACGGCGGCATCGTCACGCACCTGCTCCGTCGCCCCTGATCGTTCAGCTGAGCATCGACCGTCACCGATGCCCGCTTCGTCGACATTTTGGCGGCGCGGCGGATCAACGCATAAGGCCGGTAGCCCGACGAGGCGATGAGGGGCGAGAGGAGAGCAAGCGCGATCGCATCGAGGACCGTGCTCTTGCCCGAACCGTTGATACCGAGCAGCACGTTGACATTCCTGAGCCGCGGCAGCTTCTCGCCGGGCGCCGCACGCGCGCCGGGCGCAAGGAACTCCAGCTCCGCGTGGTGGAATGAGCGGAGATCGTCGATCTGGAGCTTCTTGACGTACATCTCGGGTCATGCCTCGGCGGGGTCAGGCGCGCATGATAGGCTGCGCAGCGACGTCAGGCGAGAGCTACTCGCGACGCCAAGTGAAATTGGCGTCAACTTTAAAGACAACCGGTCTGATCGGCATGATTGGTGCCGTTACCCGCCCGCTCAATCACGAATCGGAGCCCAGGCAAGCCGACATGCACGCTGGATAAACCTCATAGCGATCATATATGCGGCGGACGGATTTGACGGCGCGAGGCTGAAGGAGACGGTTGTGCAGATTGCGGTTCTGACGTTCGACGGGTTCAACGAGCTGGACTCGTTCGTCGCGGCAGCGATCCTCAATCGTATGAAGACGCGGGGGTGGGCGGCGCTGATTACGTCTCCGACCGAGGAGGTGACGTCGATGAACGGCGTCACCGTCCGCCGTCAGCGTCCGCTCGAATTTGCGACCGAGGCCGATGCCGTATTGATCGGCAGCGGGACCAAGACCCGCGACATCGCCGCCGATGCCGGCCTGCTGGCGCGGATCGTGCTCGACCCTTCGCGCCAGCTGATCGGCGCACAATGCTCGGGCACGCTTCTGCTGGCAAAGCTGGGCCTGCTGGGCAATCTGCCGGCCTGTACCGACCTCACGACCAAGCCGTGGGTGATCGAGGCCGGTGTCGATGTCATCGATGCGCCCTTCATCGCGCACGGCAATGTCGCCACGGCGGGAGGCTGTCTCGCCTCCCAATATCTGGCGACCTGGATGATCGCCCGCAGCGCGTCGATGCACGATGCCGAGGCGGCTATGCACTATGTCGCGCCGGTTGGGGAAAAAGCGCTCTATGTCGAACGCGCGAGGGCTGTCGTCGCGCCGTTTCTGGCGTGCCGACGAACGATTGCCGCATAGATCGCGGGGCGCGGAGACGTCCGTTCGTCCCGGGGACCGTTCGCAGCGGACATTGCGATCCGGATCCAGCCTCGAAGACCGGGATCATTTCGACGCCAGGGCAACCTCCGGGCTAAGCCCGTTCCCGGCAAGATGGGCGTTGTCATCGAGCCTGAAATGGAACAGGCGGCTCGGACCGTCTTCCGGAAGGACGTACAGTTCGCGGCCCCGCAGCGTCATCCCTTCGCCAGTATAGGCCTTGGCACGGGTATGGGGCTCGACGCGGTCCGTTGCCCCGGTTCGCAACGTCCGCACCAGCTTCATCGCCGGGAAGTCGATCCAGTCGATCGTACCGCTGTGCCGCGCCAGCAGTCCGCCGGCGACCAACTGACCGTCGATGAACTTCATATCCTGGTAGCGCGTGCCCGTCGGGTTGCGCACGACCCGCATTTGCCCGCCGTTGCTCAGATCGAATATGTAGAGCCGCTTGCTGTCCCAATTGCCCGCAATGAGAAAGTGGTTCGACACCGCCACGCATCCCAGATGGTCCGCAACGTGGATTTTGCGGCGTATCTGCAGCGTGTCTGCAGCGATTTCCACGAGCACGGTCGAGCTGTGCGGCTTGTATTCGGCAACCGGAACCCAGATCGAATGATCGGAAATCGAAAACCCGCCCGGATGATATCGCGCCCCGTCGGTCAGTTCCAATCGCCGCAAAAACTTGCCATTGGCCCGGTCGAATTGATGGATGTAACCCCGGTGACGCCTGACATCGACCGATGTAACCCAGATATTCTGGCTATCGAGATCGACTCCCTGGACGTGAAACAATTCACCCTGAAGATGGAGGGTGCCAAGAAGCCGCGCATGCTCTATCCCACCGATTCTTTCAGATTGTGCCGCTGGTGCCGGAAAATTTGACAACAAAAAGGCCATAACCGTGACAGCGGCCTGAATTGCTTTGCGGATCATCTGATTTCCCCCGGGGATTTCCGATGTCGGCCCGCTAACAGCGCAATATTACGGGCCGAAGTAAAGCGGATCCGTTCGTCGACTCTGCCTCGATCGAGGGACATGCCTTCCCAGGCCAGCCACGTTCCGGTTGCCGAACGGCCAACATGGGCGCCCTCCTCTCGCCAGGCAGCCTTTCGGCGGCGACCGGGTCAGTACTGCCATTCCCCCCTCGCTGCCGCTGAGGCCGGCGCTACCGGCATCCGAGAGGCTGGTTATCATTCTGCATGACTGCCCCCTGAAATCCGACACCCCTAAATCCGTTGGCATAGCAAGACGTCGCCGAGCGTGACGCCTCGCAGGATCGATGAGGAGTTTCGAAGATGAGAGGCACAAAAGGAATCGCCGTCGTGACCGGCGCGTCGAGCGGTATCGGCGCGATTTACGCCGACCGCCTCGCCGCGCGCGGCTATGATCTGGTTCTGGTCGCACGCAGCGCCGACAAGCTGGCCGCGGTCGCCGACCGAATTCGCGCCGGGACCGGTCGCAAGGTCGAGCTGCTGCCAGCCGATCTCGCGGACTCAGCGGATCTCGCGCGCGTCGAGGCCTTTCTGAAGGCGACGCCTGGAATCACGATGCTGGTCAACAATGCCGGCCTCGGCGGCGCGCTGACGCTGCCCGAGTCCGATGTCGATCAGATGACCGCGATGATCGCGCTCAACGTCACGGCCCTCACCCGCCTGACTTACGCGATCGTGCCGCGGTTCGCCGCGCGCCGCGCGGGCACGATCGTCAACATCGCGTCGATCGTCGCGATCAATCCCGAGGCGCTGAACGGCGTCTATGGCGGCACCAAGGCGTTCGTCGTCGGCTTCAGCCAGAATTTGCGGCACGAACTCGCCGGGACCGGCGTCGCGGTGCAGGTCGTCCTGCCGGGCGCCACCGCCACCGACTTCTGGGCGATCGCGGGCCGGCCGGTCGAACATCTGCCGAGCGAGATCGTGATGCGCAGCGAAGACCTGGTCGATGCGGCGCTGGTCGGGCTCGACCGCGGCGAGTTCGCCACCATCCCCTCGCTCCAGGATGGCGACCTGTTCGACGCCTATGAGGCCGCGCGCCAGGCGATGATCGGCAAGCTTTCCACCGCCACCCCGGCGCCACGCTACCGGGCCGCCGCCTGACCCCAGCCTCGCGCCACGCGCAGGCAAAGCTTCGGTTCGAAGAGGAGACCGACATGAGGACCTTCCACAAGGCGCGCGCGGACGATGATCGCGTGCTCGAAGCCGGGATCGAATGGATCGTCGCCCGGCAACTGGCACCGATCCAGGACGAGCTCCTGCGCCTCCGCGCCTATCTCGAGGCGCTGCGCGAGGTGGTCGAGCCACTGTGACGACCCCGGTTCCCCACCCCCCGATTTCAAACACCCCGCCGCCACTGCGGCACAACGAAAGGACATGACATGGCTACCGCATTCAAACCTTCGCCGAAGCCGCTGCCGGCGCCGAACGGCGATTTCTATGGCATCGAGGACACGCTCAGCCCCGAGGAGCGGGCGATCCTCGACACGGTGCGTGCCTTCATGGATGCGAAGGTCGCGCCGATCATCAACGATTATTGGGTCAGGGACGCCTTCCCGTTCGAGCTGATCGAGCCCGTGAAGGCGCTCGGCACCGGCCGCCTCGGCATCGGCCGCGGCGGGAGCCCGATGCTCACCGGCCTGATGATCATGGAGATGTCCCGGATCGACCCCTCCTTCGCGACCTTCTACGGCGTCCATACCGGCCTTGCCATGGGCTCGATCGCCTTGCTCGGCTCCGAAGAGCAGAAGCAGACATGGCTGCCGGCGATGGAGCGGTTCGAAAAGATCGGCTGCTTCGCCCTGACCGAGCCCCTGGTCGGCTCCGGCACCGGCGGCGGCCTCACCACCACCGCGAAGCGCGATGGCGACAGCTGGATCCTGAACGGCGAGAAGAAGTGGATCGGCAACGCCACCTGGTGCGACGTCTCGATCGTCTGGGCGCGCGACCTCGACGACAATCAGGTCAAGGGCTTCATCGTCGAGAACAAGACGACGCCCGGCTTCGTGGTCGAGAAGATCGAGAACAAGATGGCGCTGAAGGTCGTCCAGAACGGCCACATCACGATGACCGATTGCCGGGTTCCGGAGGCCAACCGCCTCCAGAAGGCGAAGTCGTTCCGCGACACCGCCTTCGTGCTGCGCGAGACCCGCTCCGGCGTCGCCTGGATGGCGACCGGCGTGCAGATGGGCGCTTATGAGCTGGCGGTCCGATATGCGCAGCAGCGCCTGCAGTTCGGCAAGCCGATCGGCGCGTTCCAGATGATGCAGGATCTGCTCGCGAAGATGCTCGGGAACCTCACGGCCTGCCAGTCGATGATGTACCGGCTTGCCGAACTCGAGCAATCCGGCAAGCTCACCGACCAGCTCGCCTCGCTGGCCAAGGCGTTCACCACCCAGCGGATGCGCGAGACCGTCGCCTGGGCGCGCGAGCTGCACGGCGCGAACGGCATCATCGTCGACAACAGCATCGGCCGGCTCTTCGCCGATGCGGAGGCGCTCTACTCCTATGAGGGCACCTTCCAGATGCAGAATCTGATCATCGGCAAGGCCGTCACCGGGTTCAGCGCCTTCGTCTGAGCGCTGCCCCGCTCGAACCGACACAGGAGACAAGACATGGCTACGCTTGCGGTTCCACCGCGGGCCGGGGACGCTCGTCCTCTCGCCCTCGAGAACCTGATCTACGAGAAGAAGGGCGCGATCGCCTATGTGACGATCAATCGTCCAAAGCTGCTCAACGCCCTCAACCGGGCCACCTGGTCCGATCTGCGCGCCGCCTTTGAAGACGCCCGGGATGACGCCGCAATCCGCGGCGTCATCCTTACCGGGGCGGGCGACAAGGCGTTCGTTGCCGGCGCCGACATCAACGAACTGGCGCGCGCCACCGCGGTCGAAGCGGAAGCATCGAGCCGCATCGGTCAGGGGGTGCTCGATCTCATCGAGACGCTCGGCAAGCCGGTGGTCGCGGCGATCAACGGCTTCGCGCTGGGCGGCGGTTGCGAGACGGCGCTGGCCTGCACCATCCGCATCGCCGCCGAGCATGCGAGGTTCGGCCAGCCCGAGGTCAAGCTGGGATTGCTCCCCGGCGGCGGCGGCACCCAGCGGCTGCCCCGGCTGGTCGGCAAGGGCCGCGCGCTCCAGCTCATCCTCACCGGCGGCATGATCGGTGCCGACGAGGCCTGGCGCATCGGCCTCGTCAACGAGGTCGTGCCCGCCGCGGACCTGATCGCGCGTGCCGAGGCGATTCTCGCCGAGATCGGCGCCAACGCGCCGGTGGCGGTCCGCTACGCCCTCGCGGCAGCGAACAAGGGCATGGAGACCAGCCAGAGCGAAGGCCTCGCCCTCGAAGCCGCCTATTTCGGCCTGTCCGCCGGCACGGAGGACAAGAAGGAGGGCACGTCAGCTTTCCTCGAGAAGCGCGCACCGCAGTTTCGCGGGCGCTGAAGCGCGCGCCCACCCGAATATCCAGGAGACAATTCATGACGAACGAGAACATCTTTTCAGGACTGAAGGTCGTCGATCTGTCGAGCTTCATCGCCGGCCCCGGCGCCGCCGTGATCCTGTCCGACTTCGGTGCCGACGTGATCAAGGTCGAGCCGCCGCGCGGAGATTTCTGGCGATATGGCAACAGGCTGGCGATCGAGCCGGTCGCCGACGAAGCGTATCAGTGGCATCTTTCCAACCGCAACAAGCGCAGCATCACGCTCGATCTCAAATCGCCCGGCGCGCGCGAAATCCTGCTGGAGCTCGTCGTTTGGGCGGATGTGATGATCGTCAACACGCCGCACGAGGCGCGCAAGAAACTCGGCCTCGAATATGAGGATATTTCGGCCTGGAATCCGCGGCTGATCTATGCCGACCTGACGGGGTTCGGTGAGCATGGCCCGGACGCCGGCCTGCCCGGCTTCGACCTGACCGCTTTCTGGGCGCGCAGCGGGCTGCTGTCGATGACCCGCAACGCGGGCGCGTCGCCGACCTGGCCGGTCAGCGGCAGCGGCGACAATGCCACCGCGGTCGATCTTTATGCGGCGATCGTGACCGCGCTCTATCGGCGCGAGCGCACCGGCAAGGGTTCCTATGTCACGACATCGCTGCTCGCGGCAGGTGTCTGGTCGGCGGGCGTCATGGTGACGGGCGCACTGGCGAACGCCAAGATGCCGCCGTTGCTCGACCGTGCGCATCCGGCGACCGCGGGGTCGAATGTTTATCGCGCCTCCGACGGCGCCTGGTTCGTCCTGGTTGTCCAGCCCGATCGCGCGGTGCCGCTCGCCAGGGCGATCAACCGCCCCGACCTGCTGACCGATCCGCGCTTCGCCGATCCGGCCAGGCGCGCCGCCAACACCGATGCGCTGACGGCGATCCTTGCCGACATCTTCGCTTCGCAGCCGATGGCCCATTGGACCGAAGTCTTCACCGGCATCAACGTCACCTTCGGCAGGGTGAACGGCCCCGAAGAGGTGATCAAGGACCCGCAGCTGGAAGCGAACGGCATCGTCGTTCCGCTGGCGGGTGCCGGCACGCTGACGCAGACGATCAGCAGTCCGTTCAAGGTGCACGGCGTCGACAAGGTGCCGGCGCGCCGTGGTCCGAACCTCGGCGAGCACACCGAGGAAATCCTCCACGAACTCGGCTTCGACGACAACAGCATCGAGAGCCTGCGCGAAGACGGCGCGATCCCAAAAGCAAGCAGGCACGCCGCCTGAGCCGGCAAGACCCCCACACCAGGAAGCAGACCATGAACGACATCAACACCGCATTGTCCGACGGCATCTTGCGGGTCGAACTGAATCGTCCCGACAAGAAGAACGCCATGACCGGCGCCATGTACACCCGCCTCGCCGAAATCCTCGCCGCGGCGGACCGGGACGATGCGGTCCGTATCGTACTGTGGCACGGCGCCGGCGGCGCCTTCACCGCCGGCAACGACATCGAGGATTTCCTGAGCAATCCCCCCGCGCCCGGCGGCTCGCCGCAGGGACGCCTGACGGACGCCTTCATCGCGTTCGGCAAACCGATCGTTGCGGCGGTGCATGGCGTAGCCGTCGGTGGCGGCACGACGATGCTGACGCACTGCGACTTCGTCTATGCCGCCGAGAGCACGCGTTTCCAGATTCCATTCGTCAATCTGGCCCTGGTTCCGGAGTTCGGCTCGAGCTTCTCGATCCCGCGCCGCATCGGGCATCTTCGCGCGGCGGAGCTGTTCCTGCTCGGCGAACCCTTCACGGCGCAGCATGCAGCCGAGCTGGGACTCGTGACGCGGGTCGTGCCGGATGCGGATGTGCTGACGACCGCGACCGCAACCGCCCGGAAGCTGGCGGCAAAACCGCAGGGCGCGCTCCGCGCATCCAGGCGGCTGATCAAGGGCGCCTGGTTCGGCCCGGTCCGAGAGGCCGTCGAAAACGAAGCGCAGGAATTCGCCGCGCGCGTCCGCGGGGCCGAGGCCCGGGAGGCTTTCTCGGCCTTCCTCGAAAAGCGCCCGCCCAACTTCGAAAATGCGGCGTGATCGCCATGGCAGACGATCGTCAGGCCGCCCTCGAGGATTTCAGGCGCAGTGTGAAACGGATTGCGGCCGTCGCCGTCCTGATGGTGGTCGGTGCGCTGGCCTATCTCCGGCTGTTCGGCGCGCTCAACGCGACCACCATCATTGCGACCACGCTCGGCGTGTTCATCTCCGTCATGCTGGGGTGCGGGCTCTTCGCCGCGGCGTTCTTCAGCCAGAAAAGTGGACTCGACGAAGAGGTGACGGATGCCACTCGGTCCGAACGCGAGCGCAAACAGAAGTAAATATCCAGTCAAAGGAGCATCTCATGACTGTTCACCAGCCAATCAAGCGCGTATCGGATCGGGCCGGATCAGGCCGACTATTTGTCCTCGAACTGAGCGGCGGACGGATTCACGCGATGAACCCCGACGGCTCTGATAACCGGATCATCGTCAGCGATTGCCGTCTTCCCGACGGCATCGCGATCGATGTCGCAGCCGGCCACATCTACTGGACCAACATGGGCGTCCCGAGCCGCAACGACGGCTCAATCGAGCGCGCCAATCTCGACGGCGGCAACCGTGTGGTGATCATCCCGTCGGGCGTCGCCTTCACGCCCAAGCAGCTCCATCTCGATCAGGCCGGCGGCAAGCTCTACTGGTCCGACCGCGAGGGCATGCGCGTGATGCGCGCGAACCTCGACGGATCGCACGTCGAAACCTTGATCGAGACCGGCCATGGCGATGCCGACCGCCGCGATCAGACGCGCTGGTGCGTCGGGATCACCGTCGATCCCGTCCGCGGCAAATTCTACTGGACGCAGAAGGGCGGCGACGATGCCGGCGTCGGCCGGATCCTGCGCGCCAATATCGACATGCCCTGCGGCGAAAGCCCGGCGAGGCGCTCCGACGTCGAGCTGCTGTTCGACGGCTTGCCCGAACCGATCGATCTCGAACTCGACCTCGAAAATCGCATTCTCTACTGGACCGATCGCGGCGATCCCCCGACCGGCAACACCGTCAACTGCGCGGCGATCGACGAGTGCGATGCGGCGCCGCAAGTCCTCGTCAGCCACCTGATGGAGGGCATCGGCATCGCGCTCGACCTGCCCGGCAACCGCATGTTCGTCACCGACCTCGGCGGCTCGGTCTATGTCGCCGATCTCGACGGCTCGAACAAGCGCACGCTCCTGGGCGCGCAAGGCAATCTCGCCGGCATCGCCTACGCCGAAATCTAACCCAAGCATTGGAGACCTGACATGACCGACACCAAGACTATCCGCCGGATCGCCGTGGTCGGCACGGGCGTCATCGGCGCGAGCTGGACCGCCTTGTTCCTCGCCAAGGGCTTCGAGGTCGTCGCGACCGACCCCGCGCCGGAAGCCGAAGCCGCGTTGCGCAAATTCGTGGAAAAGGCGTGGCCGGCGCTCGAGCGGCTGGGCCTCGCGCCCGGCGCATCGCAGGCGAAGCTCAGCTTCACCGCCGACCTCGCCGAGGCGCTGACGGGAGCCGATTTCGTCCAGGAGAACGGACCCGAACGGATCGAGCTCAAGCGGACGCTCTACGGCCAGCTCGATGCGCTGCTCCCGCCCGAGGTGATCATCGCGTCGAGTTCTTCGGGGCTGCCGATGAGCGAGATCCAGATCGGCGCCACGTCACATCCGGAACGCTGCATCATCGGCCATCCGTTCAACCCGCCGCATCTGATTCCGCTGGTCGAGCTCGTCGCCGGCGCGAAGACGTCGGAAGAGTCGATCCGCCGCGCCGACGCATTCTACACGGCGATCGGGCGGCGCACCGTGCGCCTCAACAAGGAAATGCCGGGCCACGTCGCCAATCGCCTCCAGGGCGCACTGGCACGCGAGGTCTATTATCTGGTCAGCGAGGGCGTGCTGAGCGCCGCCGATGTCGACACCGCTCTGTCCTGGGGACCCGGGCTGCGCTGGGGCCTGATGGGCAATATGATGCTCAACCATCTCGGCGGCGGCCCCGGCGGCATCGAGCATTTCTTCGCGCAGTTCGCCGGGCCGATGACGCATTCGTGGAAGAGCCTCGGCACGCCGGAACTGACCCCCGAGGTCCAGCGCACGCTGATCGACAGCGTCCATGCCGAGATTGGGTCCCGCACGATCGAGGAACTCGAAGAGGAGCGCGACCAGCTGATCCTCGGCCTCCTCGCGTTGCGGGCCAATTTGGGCGAGGCAAGGGTGTGATGGCCATGACCGGAAAATTCGGCCCGGCCGCGGCGTCGGCCTACCCGTATCCGCTTCTGATCAAGCAGCTCTGGCACACGCCGCTCGCGCAGGCGCCCGATCAGGAGATCGTGTATCGTGACCTGAAGCGTTTCACCTACCGTCAGTTGCGCGAGCGCGTCGGGCGGCTCGCATCCGGACTTGCCCGGCTTGGCGTCGCCGCAGGCGACACCGTCGGCGTGCTCGACTGGGACAGCAACCGATTCCTCGAGGCTTACTTCGCCGTCCCGATGATGGGCGCTGTCCTGCAGACGGTGAATGTCCGCCTGCCACCCGAGCAGGTGGCGTACACGATCGATCACGCGGGCGCGTCGGTCCTTCTCGTCAACGACGATTTCGTTCCGATGCTCGAAGGCATCAGACATCAGCTGCCCAAGGTGAGGCACCTGATTCTGCTGTCTGACCGGGCGGACCCGCAGGCCGGCGGGCTCAGCTTCATCGGCGACTATGAGGAGCTGTTGCGCGGCGCGTCACCGGACTACGGCTTCCCCGACTTCGACGAGAACAGGCTCGCGACAATTTATTATACGAGCGGAACGACGGGGCGGCCCAAGGGGGTTTCCTTCAGCCATCGCCATCTTGTGCTCCATTCCCTGGCCGAACTGGCTTTCTTCGGCATGGCCGCAAAGCAGGGCCGGTTCTCCCGCGACGACGTCTACATGCCGATGACCCCGATGTTCCACGCCCACGCCTGGGGGATGCCCTGGACGGCGACGCTTGCGGGGGCGAAGCAGGTCTATCCGGGGCGCTACGATCCCGCCTTGCTGCTCAAGCTGATCAAGACCGAGGGCGTGACCTTCACCCACGGCGTGCCGACCCTTCTGCAGATGCTGCTCGGCGCGGCGACGGCAGCGAACACCGATCTCGCCGGCCTGAAAATGGTGATCGGCGGTTCGGAACTGCCGCATGCGCTGGTCAGGCAGGCGCGCGCGCTCGGCGCCGACGTCTTTGCCGGCTACGGGATGTCGGAGAGCGCCCCGATGGTTTCGCTGGCGCAGGTGAGATCCGTGGATCTCATCGGCGACCCCGAGCGCGAAGCGGATATCCGGACCAGCGCCGGCCTGGCTGCACCGCTCGTCGATCTGCGTCTGGTGGGCGCGGACCGGAACGAACTGCCCCATGACGGAAAAGCGCGTGGTGAAATCCTCGTGCGCGCACCGTGGCTGACCCAGGGATATGTCGACAATTCCGAGGCGTCCGAACAATTGTGGGCCGGCGGCTATCTCCACACGGGCGACATCGGCACGATAGGCCCCGACGGTTACGTCCGGATCGTCGACCGGATCAAGGACGTGATCAAGACCGGCGGCGAATGGGTCTCGTCGCTGGAGATCGAGGATCTCATTTCGCAATGCGAGGGCGTGTTCGAAGCGGCCGTCATCGGCGTCAAGCACGACAAATGGGGTGAGCGGCCCCTGGCGCTCGTCGTCAGGGATGACCGGCGCGGGGACGATCCGACCGACACGCAGATAAGGGCGCATCTGCAAACCCTGGCCGATAGCGGAGCGATCTCGAAATTCGGGATCCCGGACAGGATCCTGTTCGTCGAAGCGCTCCCGAGGACGAGTGTCGGGAAGTTCGACAAGAAGCAGCTCAGAGCAAAATATGGCGAACCTGGCTGACTCACCGGAGCAGCAGGACAAGGAGCGGCGTGCGCTGCAGACCTTTCGCGGACTCGAATCAACTTTGCCGACAGCCTCGTGACAGCCGTCGAGATACGCGAAATTTCACCCTGAACGTGCCGTCACGAGAAACACAGGAGAAACCAAATGTCCTATTTCACGACCAAAGATGGCACCCATATCTTCTACAAGGACTGGGGTCCGGCGGACGCACAGCCGATCGTCTTCCACCACGGCTGGCCACTCAGCGCAGACGACTGGGACGGCCACATGATGTTCTTCCTGGACCAGGGCTATCGCGTCATTGCCCATGACCGTCGCGGTCACGGCCGTTCGACCCAGACCGACACCGGCAACGACATGGACACCTATGTCGAGGACGTGAAGGAACTGGCCTCACATCTGGACCTCAGGAACGCGATCCATGTCGGGCACTCGACGGGCGGCGGCGAGGTCGCTCGCTATGTCGTGCGCGCCGAGCCCGGACGGGTGTCCAAGGCCGTGCTGATCAGCGCGGTACCGCCGGTGATGGTCAGGACGGACTCCAACCCCGGCGGAATACCGATCGAGGCGTTTGACGGGTTTCGTGCGGAGACGGCGAACAATCGCGCGCAATTCTATCTCGATTTCGCATCGGGACCCTTCTACGGCTTCAACCGGCCCGGCGTCGCGCCGATCGAGGGCGTCATCCGCAATTGGTGGCGGCAGGGCATGATGGGCGGCGTCAAGGCGCAATATGATTGCATCGCGGCCTTTTCCGAAACCGACTTCACCGAGGACCTCAAGTCCATCGACGTGCCGGTTCTCGTCATGCACGGCGACGACGACCAGGTCGTGCCCTATGCCGATTCGGGACCGCTCTCGGCCAGACTGCTGAAGAACGGCTCGCTCAAGACCTATCCCGGCTACCCCCACGGCATGCCCACGACCCATGCGGACGTGATCAGCAAGGATCTGCTGGCGTTCATTCGCGGCGAAGATGTGGGCGACAGGGCGGAACCGCAGGTCGCGCATCGATCCCCGGAGCCCATTTCCGCCAATTGAGCAGCTTGCCGGGCCGCGTGCCTCACGAGGGCGCAGAAGAGTGGCGCGTGCTACGGGCCCTCTTCCCGGGAACCCTGCCCAGGCACAGCCGGGAGCAGAAATTCTATTTCGACAAGGCTCTCGACCTCCGGCGGCACGACTATCGCGTCGATACCGCCGGTGGTTTCCCGGTCGCCCAACTGGTCGGCAGCCATATCGATGTCCAGGGCGTTCGCGTGCCCACACGGCGGCGTGCCTATGTCCGCGGCCCGGACAACCGGCCGGTCGAGAATTTGCTGATGGTTTCAATCGATATCGATGATGTGGGTTTCGCCTAAGCTACGGTCGCCAAAGGAGGCGTTCATGCAGATTGCGGTTCTGACATTCGATGGCTTCAACGAAATCGACTCCTTCGTTGCGGCGGCAATCCTCAACCGCATGAAGGCGCGAGGGTGGGCCGCATATATCACGTCGCCGACGGAGCAAGTGACGTCGATGAACGGCGTCGTCGTTCAGCGCCAGAAACCTTTGGAGTTCACGGGCGAAGCCGATGCCGTCCTGATCGGCAGCGGGATCAGAACCCGCGACATATTGGCCGATGCGAAGCTGCTTTCCCGGATCAGGCTCGACCCGTCACGCCAACTCATCGGCGCACAATGTTCGGGCACGCTGCTGCTGGCGAAGCTTGGGCTTCTCGGCGATCTTCCTGCCTGCACCGACCTGGCGACCAAGCCTTGGGTGGTCGAGGCCGGCGTGAACGTGATCGAGACGCCGTTCATCGCGCACGGCAATGTTGCAACGGCCGGCGGCTGCCTTGCGTCGCAATATCTGGCGACGTGGATGATCGCGCGTGATGCGTCCATGAACGACGCCGAGCAAGCGCCGCGTCGGGTCGCGCCGGTGGGCGAAGAGGCGCTCTACATCGCGCGAGCCAGGGCGGTTGTCGGGCCCTTCTTGCCCGCGCGAAACAAGGTTGTCGCGGCCTGACCTCCCGTTCCAGCGAACGCCGGCTGACGAGCCTTGGCGGCGATGGCCGCGCCGGTCGCCTGTTTGCGTCGATCTCGACGGGAACCGGTTTGAAGGCGGTCGATCGTGATCGTCGCATTCCCGGGAGGTCGCCTGCCAACGCGTGCGCTCGTGAGTCCAGCGCATTGGAGGTCGGCGCCACAGGGTCGCCGCTAGGCACCATGCCCGCCAAGCGCTATTATCGGCCGGCACGGACGAAATGGGGGCGTCATGGACCGCCTGGATGCGATGCAGGTCTTGCTGACGGTCGTCGACGCCGGCAGCTTGTCGGCGGGAAGCCGCAAGCTGAACGCGCCGTTGCCGAGCGTCAGCCGGAAGGTCGCGGATCTCGAACGCCATCTCGGCACGCGTCTGCTCATCCGGACCAGCCGGAACGTCCAGCTTACCGATGCGGGTCGCGACTATGTCGAGGCGGCCCGCCAGATCGTCGCGCAGATCAAGGACGCCGAGCTCCGCGCGTCGGGCGAATATGAAGTTCCGCGCGGCGAACTGACACTGACCGTGACGATGGCGTTCGGCCGGGAGATCGCGCTGCCGCTCGCCTATCAATTCCTGAGCGACTATCCCGAGATCACGCTGCGGGTCCTGTCCGTCGATCGGGCCGTTCAACTCGTCGACGAGCGCATCGATGTCGGCGTCCGGCTGGGTGAGCTCGCCGACAGTTCGCTCGTCGCGATCAAGGTTGGCGCGTTCTGCTGGCTGACCTGCGCCAGCCCGGACTATCTCGCGCGCAAGGGCCGTCCATCGACCCCCGACGATCTCGCCGATCATGATGCCGTCGTCTTCGATCGCGGCGGGCCGATATGGACCTACCAGCGTGACGGCACCAAGGTCGAAGCAAGGCCAAAGGTTCGCGTTTATACGAATACGACCACCGCTGCCGTCAGGGCTGCGGTCCAGAGCGTCGGCATCGTTCGCGCGCCAAGCTATCAGGTCAGGAACAAGCTGCGCGCGGGCGAGCTTGTCCCGGTGCTCACAGACTATGAAAACAAGTCCATGCCGGTCCATCTCGTTTATGTCCGCCAGGGCCTGCTGCCGTTGAAGGTACGCGTCTTCATCGATTGGATGGTGCCGCAGCTGAAGCGCGCCCTGATCGAGCTCGCCGACTATGGCCCTGCGGACGATCGCCCGGCGTGAAGCGTCAGGGAAAGGGCCATCCAGGGCCAGCCCACCGTCATGGCCGCGCAACGTCGATCACAGCCTGCACGAACGCGCCCGGCGCCTCTTGCGGCAGATTGTGCCCGATGCCGCCGGTGATCAGCCGATGCTCGTAGCGGCCGGTGAATTTGGCGGCATAGGTGGCGGGATCGGGATGCGGTGCGCCGTTGGCGTCGCCCTCCATCGTGATCGTCGGGACGGTGATGACCGGCGCTGTGGCGAGCCGCCGCTCGATCGGGTCGTAGCGTGCCTCGCCCTTCGCCAGTCCGAGGCGCCAGCGATAATTATGGATGACGACCTCGACATGGTCGGGATTGTCGAACGCGGCTGCCGAACGCTCGAACGTCGCGTCGTCGAACCCCCATCTGGGCCAGGCGATCCGCCAGATGAGCCGGGAAAATTCGCGGCGGTACGTCTCATAGCCCGCGCGGCCGCGCTCGGTGGCGAAGTAGAACTGATACCACCATTGCAGCTCGGCCTCGGGCGGCAGCGGCCGGCGCCCCGCCGCCTGGCTGCCGATCAGATAGCCGCTGACCGCCACGAGCCCCCGTACCCGTTCGGGCCAGAGCGCGGCGATGATGTCGGCGCTCCGCGCCCCCCAGTCGAAGCCGCCTAGGATCGCGCTGCGGATGCCGAGCGCATCCATCATCGCCACCGTGTCGACCGCCAGCGCGGCCGGCTCGCCGTTGCGCCTGGTCGTCGCCGACAGGAAACGCGTGGCGCCATAGCCGCGCAGATACGGCACGATCACGCGGTAGCCTTTGGCCGCCAAAGCGGGTGCGACCGCCGCGAAGGCATGGATGTCATAGGGCCAGCCATGCAGCAGCACGACCACCGGCCCGGCGGCCGGACCATATTCGGCATAGGCGATCGCGAGCAGGTCGGTCCGGACGGTCTTGAGTGGCGGTACCGCCGGCCCCGGGCTGGCGACGACGGGCACGAGCGGAACCGTGGCGGCGATCATCGCCGCACCCAACAGGCTGCGGCGCGTGGGATCCATGGGCATGGCCTGCCTTAGCGCACCGCGGCCGCGCTTGCAGCTTCTTCGATCAGCACCGCGACATCGTGCGGGTGCGAGATCATCACGACATGCGAGGCGCCGGGCACGACCACGGTCTTCCGCGCCCGTGCACGCCCGGCCATGAACTTCATCGCCGCGGGCGGGATGGCGAGATCCTTCGAGCCGTAGATATACCAGGAAGGAATGGCCTTCCACGCCGCGACGCCGACCTTCTCCTCGCCGGCCTGCAGGGTGAGCGGGCGCTGCGCGAACGCGGCGATCCGTGCCGCGGCGGACGGCAGATCGGCGGCGAACGCGGCGGGGAACCGGTCGGTCCGGATATAGAGGTCCTGCTTGCCCTCCGGCGTCGTCACGGGCGGTGCCAGCACGTCGCTCAGCACCGAACCGGGGAATTTGCCCGCGAGTTCGAAGCTGCTCTCGCCGACGTCCGGCGCGAACGCCGAGACGAACACCAGCGCCTGGACGTTGGCGGTATCAGCGCCGGCCTGGGTGATGACCGTGCCGCCATAGCTATGGCCGACCAGGACGACCGGGCCGTTGATCGACTTCACGATCGACGAGACATAGGCGGCATCGCTGCGCGCACCGCGCAGCGGATTGGCCGCGGAGACGACCGGATAGCCGTCGTGCGTGAGCTCGGCGACGACGCCGTTCCAGCTGGTCGAATCGGCGAACGCGCCATGGACGAGGACGATGGTCGGCTTCGGCGCCGGCGTCGGCTGCGGCGCGGCGGCCGTGGTGAAGATCAGGCCGGTGGCCAGAAGGGCAGTTTTGAAGAACGGCATGGGAATGTCCTTTGAAGACAAGAGTGGATGGGGTGGGCGGCGCGCATTTGGGGCAGGATGCGCGCCGCCCGGCTCCGCCTGGGTCAGCGGAGCGATCTGAACGCGGTGCGCAGTTCGCCGACGAACGAGGCGGGCTGTTCCCAGGCGGCGAAATGACCGCCCTTGTCGAGCCGGTTGTAGTGGATCAGCCGGGGATAAGCGCGTTCGGCCCAACTCTTCGGCGCCTGGTAGATCTCGTCCGGATAAGCGCTGACGGCGACCGGCAAGGTCACGCCCTTCGGCGCGAAGAAGGCCAGCTTGCTTTCCCAATAGAGCCGTGCCGAAGACACCGCGGTGTTGGTCAACCAGTAAAGCGTGGCGTTGTCGACCAGGTCCTGCTTCGACAATCCTTCGCGGCCGCCGTCGAACACACGCGTGATCAGCTCCATGCTGCGCGCGTCGTGGTCGAACATCCACGCCGCGAGCCCGATCGGGGAGTCGGCCAGCGCGTAGAGCGTCTGGGGGCGTTTCGCCATCTCCATCGCATAGCCCAGCCCGTCCCTGTAGAACGTGTCGAGCTGGTCATAGGCACGCTGCTCGTCGGCCGGCAGGCCCGCCGGGGCCTTGCCACCGCCGGCGAGCGCCCTGGCGATGTCGTCGGGTACGGTCGCCGGCATGTTGGTGTGGATGCCGATCAGGCCGGGCGGCTGCAACAGTGCCAGCTGCTCGGTGACGGCATTGCCCCAGTCGCCGCCCTGGGCGACATAGCGCCCATAGCCCAACCGCTGCATCAGCGCCGCCCAGGCTTTGGCGATGCGGATCGGATCCCAGCCCGGCTCGGTCGGCTTGCCCGAGAAGCCATGCCCAGGCAGCGACGGAATCACCACGTCGAACGCGTCGGCTGCGGTCCCGCCATGGGCGGTGGGATCGGTCAGCGGATCGATGATCTTCAGCTGCTCGATGATCGAGCCCGGCCAGCCGTGCGTGACGATGATCGGGAACGCATCCGGATGCTGCGAGCGGACATGGATGAAGTGGATGTCGACGCCGTCGATCCGGGTCACGAAATTGGGCAGGCCGTTGAGCCGTGTCTCGACCTTGCGCCAGTCATATTCGGTGACCCAATAGCGGGCGAGCGCCTGCATGGTTGCCAATTTGAGACCCTGGGCGGTGTCGGTGACGATCTCCCGGTCCGGCCAGCGGGTGGCAAGAATGCGATGCCGCATGTCCGCAAGCGCGGACTCGGGCACGCGGATGCGGAACGGACGGATCGCGGCGGGATCGCCGCCCGGCACGCCCTGCGGCAGGCCGGTGGCCAGTGCGTGGGGCGCCGCGGCGCCGAGCAGGCCGACGGCCCCGGCGACCGACGAGGCGGTGATGAATTTCCGCCGGTTGATCGCGGTCAGCTCAGCGCGCATCGCTGATCTCCCGGACAAGCGGCCGGCGGCAGTCCGCCGCCGGCATGGACGAGGCGGGGTGGGTTGGTGCGATAGCCATTTCGTCTCCATTCCGTTGGCCCGCTGCGACGGCGGCAGGCAGAATGGGGAGATGGGGCGGCGAGACGGCGGCGGCAGACGGTCGGATCGAAAGCCACCCTCTCAAATCGCGAAAGGGGCATCGTCAAAGCCGAACACCCAGGGTCGAGGATGGCGGACGTGACACGTCTGCTGGTCCGCTTCGGCGCGGGCGGGATCGGCGACGGCCGGCTTGTGCGGGTGCCGCGGCATTTCAACGGCATCCCCGGGGGCGCGAAGCGCAAACGGGCGCAGTGTGGCGCTGAAAGCGCGGGGCAAAAGAGTCGAATACAGCGTCGCCGAAATTGCCAGCCGCATCAGGGTGTCATGCGGTAGACCTCCGTCACAATCTGGTCGGCCGACGCGATCTTGTAGATCATCGTGCCGTCCGAGCGATAATAGCTGCCCTGGCCATCGACATATTGCGCCCGATACCGCTCCGGCACCGGATCGAGGCCGTCGCTGGCGCGCTGTCCGACCTGGAGTGCCCCGCCGCCATTACCGGCGCCGGCCGTGTAGAGCGCCTTGCGGTCCTTCCTGAGTTCCTTCTCGGCTTTGCGCACATCCGCCTGTTCTTCGCGAACCTCATTCTTCGTCCCGTCGCGCATCGCGGCTTCGACATCCCTGCGCTGTTCATGGAGGTCCCGCTGATCGCGGTGAACTTCTTCTCGTTGGGTTGTAGAGCATCCGGTCAGCGCGACACCGACACCAAAAGCCAATCCAATGATATTTCTCATATAAGATCCCTCTTTAGACAAATTCATATCAGGTTCATCCGATTGAATCTCGAAATAATATCTTGCCGATATTATTACGATCCATTCTAAACATACCGATATGAGAACAATAACTATTGATTGTATCAAAAAGTTTCGGAAAATCGGGTGTCGCGGGAATAAATCGAGGGTCGATCCACGCACACCCACCTGTCAGGGCACGAATTGCGCTACTCCGGGATCACGCTCATGGCCGGGGCCTCCCCCTCTGAAAATCATGGCGGCGACGAAGATGCATGCGCCATTCCCGCTGCCGCCGCTGCGCCCGATCAAGGTCCCTTCGATCCCGTTGCCCCGAGCCGTTCTACGTGTCGGGCACCGCCGGGTGGTTGGTTCATCGCATCGGGTCTTGCATAATCGTTCCCAATTTGTTCTCATGGGGCATGGAACCAGCCGATACCCGCCGAGTCGCCGAAATCCTCATCAACGCCCCGGCATGGGCGCGCGTAGGCCTCACCTCGCGCGACGCGCGGCTCAGGGAACGGGCAGCCGATGTGCTCGCCGCGACGATCGTCGAGCGGATCGCACCGCCTCCCGAGCGGGATCGGAACCAGCTTGCGCTGCCGCTATGAGGGGGATTGTGATTTGAACCGGCGCGCCGGACCATCGCTCCCGTCGCGCCGCAGCCTCGAAAAAAAGGCCCAGCTCGAAGGCTGGGCCAGGCGCGCGGCCGGGGGAGAGGGGGCAGCCGCGCGGGGAGTTCATTTCGGAAACGACACAATTTCGTTGCGGTTCCGTTTGAGTGTGACGATCAATTGGCGGGACGCCTCGGCTCCATCGCAGTGGCCAGCGCGGCATAGCGTTCGGCAAACTGGCGGTGCAGGTCCTTCACCGCAGGATTTTCCGCGCGCTCGGCGTAGATGCGTTCCTGCGCTTCGCGGTTGCGATAATGCTCCACACTGGATGTTCGCGACAAGGATAGCCCCCCGGCTCTGCAAGCGGCAGCCTTCGCACTGCTGTCAGTCGGCGAGTCGCTTGCGGATGGGTGCGCCGATTCGTCAAACCTAACCTAAGATGTAATCTTTGTATTGATCTATTTTATCTTTCTGATCGCCTCCGAGGGAATCCGTTCCTTTTGACAGATTTTAATTTCGTTTGGACGCATGCGATCCGCTGAAGTTACGCCGCTGCACGGGCGCCTGTTTGTCTTGCCAGCCTGATCACCGAATTACACTGATGCACGCCTCCCCCGGCCGATAGCGGCACGCCACATGCCCCTGCCGATCCTCGGGATAGAAATAGACCGGGCGCAGCGCCCCTGCCGCATAGCGATCCACCTGGTCGCCGAAGTGCGGTGACGCAGGGTCGCCGCTCTCGCCGCCGGCGGTGACGGCGAAAGCGCGCAGTTTCGGGCCGAACTCGACCACGGCGACGAAGCTGTTGCCGTAGGTGCCGTAGTAGCGCCTCGTGCCCGGATAGCGCTTCGCGCCGAACGACGCGAGCGAGCCCCAATTGGCCGAGGTAAAGGGGATCGGCGTGCTGGGCTTCGCGTCGTCGAAGCTCTGGACGATCGCGCCGTCGTTGCGCTGGAAGCGGTTGATCTCGCCCCACTTGACTTGCCAGCTGCCGAAATCACTTTTGAGGCGGCCGACCGCCTCGCCGAGCGCGGCGAGGCGATCGGCATCGGTCACGCGGTTGGCGGCATAGTCCCATGGCGAGAGGCCGGCGGCCTTCGCCTTCTCCAGCAATTTGAGCAGCAGCGCGTCGCCCCAGAAGACCGCCAGCGACGTCGCGGTCGAACCGGCCGCCCAGCGATGGTCCCAGCCGCGCAGCAGCGCGATCGGCTCGGCGAGCGCGGCTTTCGACGGGTCGGCGGCGGGGAGGCGATCCCAGGCGCCTGTCAAGGTCGGCAGCAGGCGTTCGAACGCGGGCAGCCAGGGATCGTAGGCGGCGGCGATCAGCGATTGTGGCGTGAACGCGCGATCGGCGTCGAGCACGCGCTGGGCATGGGCGCCGCGCGGATTCTCGCCGGCCTGGTCCATATAGCGCGGATAGTCGGCGGCTTTGGGGCTGTCCTTGCCGGCGGCGGTCCATGGCCAGTTGTTGACGTTCATCACCCAGCCATTGGGCGGGGTGACCACATGCGGCAGATCGGCGAGGGCGTGGAGGCCCTTCCAGTCGGTTGCCGGATCGCTGCCGTCGACCGGTTTGCGATAGTCGAAACGGTCGTCGCGGATCGGTACGAACTGCGGATGGAGATAGGCGATCTCGCCTTTGGCATCGGCGAAGATCGTGTCGTTCGACGAATTGGCGCGGCGCGCGGCGGCGGCGGCGAAGCTGGCAAAATCCTTCGTCTTAGTGCGCAGGAAGGATTGTTCGAGCGCCGCGATCGGCTTGTTCATCAGCGCGAAGGCGATCCATTTGCCATCGGCCGCGCGCACGATCGGGCCGTGATGGGTGGCGAAAGTGGTGAAGCTGCGCGGTTTGATCGATCCGTCGGCCGCGCGGTAGCCGAGCGTGATCTGCTTCTGCGCGACCGGGCGCAATTGCTTGCCATAAAGATAGAAACAGCCGCCGTCGGGCTTCGTCACGATCGTCTCGGCGAATTCGTCGACATTGTCGACACCGCTCGACGTGTGCATCCAGCCGGCATTGGCGTTGAAACCCTGATAGACGAAGAACTGGCCCCAGGTAGCGGCGCCATAGACGTTGAGTCCCTCGTCGCTGCTCATCTGCAGTTCGGAACGGAAGAAGAAACTGGTGTGCGGGTTGATCAGCAGCAGCGCGTGACCGTCCCTGCTGTGCGACGGTGCGATCGCGAAGCCGTTCGAGCCCTGCGGTTCTTTCAGCGCGACGCCGCGCTCGTCGTCGGTCATCGCCATGGTCCGCCCGCCATAAAAGGCTTCGAGCTGGGTGAGCGGAACGCTCTCGATGTCGCCGCCGATGCTGCCCTCGGTGAAGCTCAGCGCCATCCAGGGTTCGAAGCGGGTGATGACACGCGGATGGACCTGGGGGTGGGTGGCGAGATAATGGTTGAGGCCGTCGGCCCAGGCCTGCATCAACGTCTTGAGCCAGGCCGGGCTGCGGGCAAAATCGGCCTTCAACACCGCCGGATCGATATAGAGGCGCTGGCGCAGATCCTGCCAGATCGCGCTCTCGCCATCGGCTTCGGCGCGGCGGCCGAGCGCGGTCAGATAGTTCATCTCGATGCGGTTGAAATCATCCTCGGCCTGGGCATAGATCATGCCGAACACCGCATCGGCATCGGTCTTGCCGTGAATATGGGCGATGCCCCAATCGTCACGGACGATCTCGACATTGGCGGCACGCGTGGCCGGCGCTGCTCGCGCCGCCTGCGGCACGAGCAGCATCGCCGCGGCGGCGGCGAGAATCGGGTTCGGTTTCATGGTGATGCGCCCCCTTTGAGGGGCAGTCTATGCGGCGCGCGTGGGCGGCGGCAACGGGGAATGCGCTCCCTCATCTTCCCCATGGCGAAGCCATGGGGAAGATCTTGGCTCAGTCCTCGGTGCGCTCCACCACCAGCGCGATGCCCTGGCCGCCGCCGATGCACATCGTGACGAGGCCGTAGCGGCCGCCGGTGCGGGCGAGTTCGTAGATCGTCTTGACGATCAGGATCGCGCCGGTCGCGCCGACCGGGTGGCCGAGCGAGATGCCCGAGCCGTTGGGGTTCACCTTCGCCGGATCGAAGCCGAGCGTGTTCGACACCGCGCAGGCCTGCGCCGCGAACGCTTCGTTCGATTCGATCACGTCGATCCGGTCGAGCGTCAGTCCGGCGCGTTCGAGCGCGATCGGCACCGCCTTGATCGGGCCGATGCCCATTTCGTCGGGCGCGACGCCGGCATGGCCCCAGCCGAGGATCTTCGCCATCGGCTCGAGCCCGCGCGCAGCGACGGCCGCGCCGCTCGCCAGCACCAGCGCGGCGGCACCGTCGTTGATGCCGCTGGCGTTGCCGGCGGTGACGCTGCCGTCCTTCTTGAAGGCGGGCCGCAAAGCGGCGAGGCTTTCGGCGGTGGTCTCGGCGCGGACATGTTCGTCGGCCTCGAACGACCGGGTCTTGCCGCGCTCCTTGACCTCGATTGCGAGGATCTGGCCGGCGAAGCGGCCCTCGGCCTGCGCGCGGGCGGCGCGGGCGTGGCTTTCGGCCGCGGCTTCATCCTGCATGCCGCGATCGATGCCGTAGCGAACGGCGACATTCTCCGCGGTGATGCCCATGTGGTAGCCCTCGAACGGATCGCTGAGCACCTCGATCATCGCATCGACCATCTCGATCGGCCCCATCTTCTGGCCGAAGCGCGCGCCGGCGACATGATGCGGCGAGCGGCTCATCACCTCGGCGCCGCCGGCGACGGCGATGTCGCATTCGCCCAGCGCCATCATCTGCGCGACCGATATCACCGCCTGGATGCCCGAACCGCACAGCCGGTTGAGCGTGAGCGCGGGCGCCGACACCGGGATGCCGGCATTGATCGCCGCGACGCGGGCGAGATAGGCATCCTTGGGCACGGTCTGGATCACCTGCCCCATCACGACATGCTGGATGTCGGCGGGTGCGAGTCCGGCGCGGCCGATCGCTTCGGCGATCACGCGCGTGCCGAGCTCGGCGGGCGGGAAGCTCTTGAGGCTGCCGCCGAAGTCGCCGATCGCGGTGCGGACGCCCGACAGGATGTAAACGTCATTCGTCTCGGTCATCTCGATCCTCTCATTGCCATCGTCGGAACCGGCGAGCCTTTTCAGCAAAGTCGCGGCGGCGGCAAGTGGTCCGTGCCCGGTTTATCGCCGTCACTGCCGATCGGTGCCTGAAAAAAGCCGTGGCGACCGGCTCCCGGGGCGTTTCGACCGACGCGGCTTGACGCATTGGGGACCATGTTGTTGGCATGAGCGCCATGAGCAATCCCGAGCCCACGCCGGACACGCAGGCCCCCGACACGCAGGCCGGCGCGCGCGCCGCCGAGGCCGCAGCCATCCGCCGCCGCTGGATCACGCTGGGCGAGATCCTCGCAGTGGCCGCAGTCCTGATCTCGGCGCTGACCCTGTGGCTCGGCTGGTCGGAACGCAGCGACAGCGCGGCCGAAAAGGCGGCGGAGAACGCGCGCGCCGCCACCCGCGCGGCAACCCTGGTGCTCGGCGCACAGCCGGCGCGCGGGGGCGACCGTCTCGACATCCGCACCGCCGCGACCGACCAGTCGATCCAGGAGCAGACGATCCGCTTTCCCGCCGCGCTGGGTGTGCGTGCGGTCGAGACCACCGGCGAGCCGCGGATCGAAGCCGGATGGTTCGACGGCGCGCTCAAGAAGGCGCGCGAGCGGGCCGGGATGCCCGACGACAGCCGCGGCGACGAGCGATTGCCGGTGCTGATCGAGACCCGCTTCATGGTCGACGGCGAAGCCCATGAGGACAAGGCGCTGTACGATGTCGGCTATACGATCAAGGGCCGGCTGCTCGGCGGTCATGACGTGACCTTGCGCGGGCTGTCGTTGGTCAGGCGCGTCGGCGCCAGGGATGCGGCGAGCGCGCTCGATGCGCGCTGGACGCGGCTGGTGCCCGCCAAGGCCGGCGGAGAGTAAGAGCGCCGGATCAATTGTCGCGACGGCGGCGCAGGTTCCACAGCCACGGCTTGAGCGTGGTGGACGGTTTGGCCACGCCATCGAGCCGCTGGACCGTGATCAGCCGGACCGGCGGCAGGATCATCTCGCCCTTCATCGCGCCGCTGCCGCCGCCGGTGGGCTTGGCGAGGATGCGGCGGACGACGTCCATGCCGGCGACGACGTGGCCGAACGCGGCATAGCCGGCATTGTCCGGCCGCGCATCGAGGCTGGGGATCAGGCCGGCGGTGATGATGAAATTGCCCGTCGCCGAACCCGGCCGGCCGCGCGCCATCGAGACGGTGCCGTCGACATGTCTGATGCCCGTCAGCGATGTCGGCTCGTGCGGGATCGGGGGCAGCGTCCGACGCGCATCGGTGCTGATGCCGCCCTGGATATAGCCCGACTTCGCATCGCTCTTGCGCCGCGACGCACGGTAGATGGTGGTATCGTCGAAGCGGCCGTCATCGACATAGGCCATGAAATTGGCCGTCGTCTTCGGTGCGCGGCGCGCGTCGAGCGCGAGGACGATCGCACCATCGGCGGTGACGACACGGACGCGGATCATGCCGGGGACGGGCTGGTTGGCGGGCGGCGCGGCGGACGAAGCGACCGACATCAGGGCGGCCAGCGCGAGGGTGAGCAGGATCGGGTATCGCATCGGCTTGGGCGTGCTCGTGAAGGATCGACCCGCTGGAGCTAGTGATTGCCATGTTGCGGTGCAAGCGCGGAGGCGCCGTGCGCAGGCGAAGCCGGAAAGCCCGTCGGCGAAAGGGGGTGATGCGACGAAATGGTGCCGCAGTCGTTACACCTCGACATTGATCGCGGGACAATCGGGTGAACGAGAATTTGATGCTTCAATCACCCTCCCCATCCCCATCCTGTTCCGCGCGAAAACGAGCGGCTTCGATCGCGATCGCGCTCCTCTGCCTCGCTGGCTGTGGCGATGCCCAGCCGGGCGGAAACGCGGCCGCAACCGTTACAGCCGGTCCAGCACCCGCATCGGCACCGCCCGACGATCTCTTCACCATTGCCGCCGGCGCGCAGTTCATCGTCAAGCCGGCCGACACCGCCGGCTTCGATTTCAAGTCCGACCCGGTCAATCTGATCGACGAATCACCGCTCACCAGCTGGCGCGACGCCGTCTCGAAAGGGCCTGCGGTCCTGGTGCTGGAATTGCCCGAAAGCGCCTCGCTGACACGGCTGGTGTTCGACAATGCCGGGCTGGCGCAGCCCCGCGATTCGGTCAAGGCGATCAAGGTCGAGGTCTCGGACTCCACCGCCGTCGCCGGCTATCGCGCGGTGCTGGCGACCGAGCTCACGCCAACCAGGGACGGCCAGTCCTTCACCCTGGCCGACAAGCCGATCGGCCGCTGGGTGCGGCTGACGATCACCAGCAACCATGGCGGCGACCATTTCGCGCTGACAGGCTTCCACGGCTTCGGCCAGAAACTGACGCAGGGATCGACGATCGCCAATGTCAGCGGCACTTATGAAGGCCATAGCGGCTGGGGCAAGGTCCGCCTGAAGCAGGAGGGGACGCGTGTCGTTGGCTGCTACGACGATCGCGACGGCGTGATCGCCGGTGGAATCGACGGGCGTCTGCTGAAGGCGACGATGATCGAGACCGACGACGGCGACGGATCGCAGCAGCGCTCGATTGCCTTGTTCTCGTTCCTCGACAACCGCATCCTGGGACTGACGCATCGCGAGGGTTCGGGGCTGAATGCGGGCTATGACGCTGCCTATGGCGGCGAAAAGATCAGCGACGATAGCGGCGACTGCCCGCACATCCCGGGCTGGCGCACCGATGCCGCCAAATCGCAGCTCGCGGACGAGCTCGCCACCCATGGCCGCGCGCGGCTGGACGGCATCAATTTCGACTTCGACGAAGCGACGATCCAGCCGAAAGCGAAGCAGCTGCTCGACAAGGTGGCGCGTGTGTTGAAGGACAATGAAGCGTGGCAGGTCACGCTGGAAGTCCATGGCGACAATCTGGGCGACGCCGCGTTCAACAAGGCGCTGTCGAGCCGGCGCGCGGCGACGGTGGCGGCCTATCTGGTCGGCACCGGCATTCCGGCCACGCGGCTGTCGTCGGTGGGCTTCGGGTTCGAGCGGCCGGTGGCATCGAACGATACGCAGGGCGGCCGGGCGCAGAACCGGCGGGTGGAGATCGTGAAGCGGTGAGCGTGTAGGCCGCAGAGAGGATCGCCAGGCGATTTCAAAATCATGCAGCCTCAGCGAGCGGCAACCCGACGCCGTTTGGCCGGCCTCTCGATCGCTGACACGCGCTCGGTGCCGGCACCGACCGGACCACCATCGTCCAGCCGATCGAGCAAGCGCGGATCGACTTTCTGTCCATCTTCGAGTCGAGTCGTCATCTTTTTCTTCAGAATCTCACTCATCGTCATCCGACGCTCCTTATCCCGATATGCCTACACCCCGTTAAGGAATTCCTCCACCGACATCGCCGGAAGTTCGAAAAACGTCAGTTCCCGATCGTAGCCGGCGCCCGTACCGCATGCGATCATGCCAATTCGTTCATAGAACCCCTCAGCTTGCGGCAAGCTGCACAGGTTGACGCGCCCTTCCAACGACCAGTCCACGCTGCACATGACAGCATATGAAATCAGCAACGTGCCAATCCCTTTGTGCACGCGGGCGGGTGAAATGGCTGCCCGGTTCCAAGGTGCTATTTCGAGATACTCGACATGTGCAGCGAATCCGTCCGGCGCAAGGCGCGATGCCATGGGCCATTTGATCATCATCAGCCCATGACAGAGACTATCATCATCATCGACGAGCGCCAGTAGCACAATGTTGCCGTCAGGTCCAACGCGGAGCAATTTGCCCAGCCAGTCCCAGTGTGCGGTCTCACCGCGAAATCTTCCTTGTGCCGCGAGCCAATCGACCCACTGCTTTTCCCACATATTGACGTCGAGTGGCGACGGATTGATCGCCAACTTCACCCGCAATATCCGTCAATAGGGACATGAAACGGCAAGCTGTTCCCCGAGCAGAGCCAATTCGTCGTATCATTAGCGACTCGTCAGCACCGTGCAACCGCTAACGGCGCTCGTGCTGGATGGTCTCGCAGAGTCAAATGCACACAAGAGGTCGAATCGGGACTTGCTGGCCGCGATGGTCAAGCGGCGAGCACTGGAAAGGCGCTATGCCAATTGGCCCGATCGCTCCTCAACCACCTCTTCGATCATTTGATCAAGCGCCGACCGGCGCTCCAGCAACAGCGCCGCCGCATCATAGGTCCGCCGGTTGTCGACATCGATCGCGTGCGCGCCATCGGCGAGCACGACGGGCGCCACCCGCAGCCGGAAGCGTCGCGACAGGCGCCGGGCGGCGCCGGTCAGCGAGACGCGGTGGAAGCGCAGCAGCGCGAGGTTGACCAGCCCGATCGCGGCGATCAGCCGGAGCGGCTTCTTGGCGAACTGGCCGCCGCTGCGGAAGCTCTCCGCGGCGGCGACGGCCTTCGCGCCGCCGAATGCGTAGAGATTGCAGTTGGAATAGTCGTCGTCGGCGAAGCGGTAGAAGCGGCGCTGGCCCTCTGGATGGGCGGCGAGCACCGCGGCCTTGGTGGCCATCGCCAGCGCGACGTCGGCACCTTCGGCCAACGCATGCAGCATCGCTGCGACCGCGACCGGCGACAGCAGGACATTGTCGGCGGTGGTCACCACCATCGGGCGATCGACGCCGCGGGCGGCGGCATGGACGCTGTCGGCGAGATTGTCGGCGGCGGGAACGAACCGGACCGGGACCGCCGCCGGCGGCAGGATCGCGCGGATCGCGGCGGCCATTGCCGGTTCGATGACGATGCGGAGTTCGGCGAGTCCCGGCGTCGCGACCAGCGCGGCCGCGACATGGGCGATCAGCGCCGCGCCGGCGATCGGCACCAGGCATTTGTGCGAGACGCCGGCCTCCGCCGCGAGCGGGTCGATCGTACCGCCACGCTGCGCCGCCAGGATGATGGCCGTGAACGCTCCAGCTTCAGGCGGCAAGGTTCAGCGCCCGCTGGAGCAGGCCTTGGCGGCCCATGCTCTCGGCGAGGATCGTCTCGACCAGTTCGCCATGGCTCCAGCCGATCTGCGCGGCCGCCATCGCGATCGTCTTGCGCGACCAGAGGTTGCAGTTGAGATTGATCTCGAGGAACTGGATGTCCCGGGTCGCGGCGTCGATGCGGAATTCGAAGCGGCCATAATCGAACGGCATGAATTCGCGCATCATCGCGCGGGTGCGCTCCTCGACGATGGCGCGGACCAGCGGTTCGGTCAGCGGGCGGATCGCATAGGCCTGGCCGTCGGCGAGATTGCGCTTTTCATGATAGGTGCGCAGCAGAGTGGGATCGTCCTGCTCGACGATCTGCGTCGGCAGGATCGCGGGTTCGCCATCGACGGTGATCACCGAGACCTCGATGTCGTGGCCGGCGATGAACGGCTCGACGATCGCGTCATGGCCGTCGGCGTGCAGGCCGACGACGGCGGCGTGCACTGCGTCCCAATCGGCGGCGTCGCTGACGCCCCAACTCGCCGACGAGGCGTTGGGCTTGATCACATAGCGATGCGCGCGCGGGCAGATCGCGCGGTCGACCGGCGCGCCGCGGCGATAGATCGCCCATGGCGCGGTCGGCACGCCGCGTTTCTCGGCGACCATCTTGGTCAGATGCTTGTCGTCCGAAAGGCCGCGCAGGATCGTGCTGGCGCCGAGATAGGGCAGGCCCTGGCGCGTGCAGAGCAAAGGCAGCAGCATTTCCGAATTGAGGAAGCCGCCGCGATTGAGCAGCGGGAAGACGAAGTCGACCGCCGGCCGCGCGAACAGGGCTTCATAGCTGTCGGCAAGCATCAGATCGAGGCCGATGGCCTCCAGCGCCTGCCGCATTTCGCGGTGATAGAGCGCGTGACTGCCGTCTTCCGGATGCAGTCCGCCTTCCCATTGCGCATGTTTGGCAATGAAGAGGACGCGCAGTTCATGTTTCACCACCCGCGGCAAGGCACGCGGCGCCAGATCATATCTCATCGCACTCGCCCTGGTCTCGAGATTATCTGCAATTGCGGCCGAAATACGTGGATCGGCCTGCAATTGCTTGTCGGCGTAACGTATCTGCGAATTATGACGTCCCGGTTATGCTTTCATTGCAAGATGAAACGCCAGCAGCTGGCCATAGCGTCCGTCGCACAGCCCGCGCCGCGCCGCGCGCTGCGGCATCAGCACGCCGGGCTTGCCATTGCCTTCGATCAGCACCGGGCCGTCGGGGGTCATCGCGACGTCCCAGCCGATCAAGATATAATCGGCGAAGGCGGTGGCATGGGCCCGGATCGCGAGCGCTTTGGCAGCGTCCCACAGCGGCAGCGTGCGGCCGGTGATCGCGGCGCCGGTGACCGGGTGAGTCGCATGGTCGCCGCCGCCATAGCCCTTGCACGCCAGGCCGAGCGTGCCGCGCGCCAGATCGACCGGCGCGAGCAGCCCGCCCGCCTTCATATTGTCGACATGCGTGCCCCGTGCCGAGGCGAAGCGGAAGGTGGCGCTGACCGCTTCGGGCGTCCCGGCTTCGTCGAGGATGGTGACGATCCGGACGGTGGGCAGCGCGTCGAGCGCGAGGTCGGCGAGATCGGCATGCGTGCGCACATAGGGCTGGATCACGAGCGCGCCGCTTCGCGCCAGCAGCGATTCGGGCAGGCGCGCGGCGAGATCGGCAATGGTGGCGAAGCGGCCGAGCAGGGTCACGCCGTCCCCGCCTTCGCCATCGGCCGGCTTGGCGATCAAAGCGCGATCGGCGGGATCGGCGACGATGTCGAGCCGGCCATGGTCGACGACCGCCACCGTCTCGGGATGCGGCAGGGCGGCAGCGCGGCAGCGGGCGTAGAAGCGCAATTTGTCGGCCAGCGCGCAGGCTCGGGTCCAGCCGAGCGGATTGATCCGCTTGTTGAGCGCGGCATCCTCGAAGCGGCGGACATAGACGTCGAGCGCGTCGGGTTCGGCGATGCGGAACAAGGCGATGTCGTTGGGATCGGCGAAGCGCGCGCGTGCGATCGCGATCGCGCGCCGGCGCCACGCCGCGTCGAGGCCGAATTTGCGCTGCACCGTGCGCGCGCGCCACGGAATCCAGGCCAGGAAGGCGATGCCGACGATCGCGTCGAGCGCGGCGCGCAGCGGGCCGCGATGCGACCGGCGGCTCAGATAATGCGCGGCAAGCACGGACGCCGACACCGGGCGGGTGACGCCGGGATAGAGCGCATAGGCCTTTTTGAGGAAATAGAGTCGGTCATAACCCATTGCGCGCGGCTCCGCTGGAGTCCGCCATCGCGGCCGCGATTCGACGAACCGGCCGTGGCTTTCTCCCGGCCGTCATAATTGCCGCCTAACGTTACGCTTTGCGGACAGGATCATCGATGCGCGACACCTATCTCTATGTGCATGACCTGCGCTCCAGCGGCGTGGTGCGGAATGCGATCACTTTCGCCGAACATCTGGCGCGCAGCCGGCCGACGACATTGATCGCCGGCTATGATGTCGGCTTCTTCCGCGAGGAGGCTGCGCGCGGCGGCTTCCGGCTCAAGACGCTCGCCGACCGGCCCGGCGTGCTGCCGCGCTACACCGCGGCCTGGCGGCTGAACCGCTGGCTGCGCGGACAACCGGCCGGCGTGCTGATGTCGGTCGGCAATATGGGCCATCCCACGCCCTGGTTCGGGCGCTTCGGACTCGACCATATCAAGCGCATCTATTCGATCAGCAACGAAGTGTCCCGCGACGATGGCTGGCGCAGCGCTGTCCGGCAGCGCTGGATGGAAATGCTGATGCGCGATGCCGCGGTGACCATCCTTGTCGGCGCCGCGATGGGCCGGGTCGGCATTTTCGCGCGGGCGATCGAAGCCGGGCGCGCGGTGGAGATTCCCAACGGCGTCGATGTCGATCGCGCGCTGGCGATGGCGGCGGCACCGGTTCCGCACCGCTGGCTGGAGGAAGATGTGCCGGTCGTGCTCGGCATCGGCCGGTTGCGGCCGCAAAAGAATTTCGACCTGCTGATCGCCGGCGTCAGCCGCGCGCGGCAACAGCGCCGGCTGCGGCTGGCGATCATCGGCGGCGGCGCCACGGCGGAGGCGGAGCGGCTGCAGGGACTCGCGCAGGCGGCGGGCCTCGGCGACGATTTCCTGCTGGCGGGCGAGACCGACAATGTCTTCGCCTGGCTGTCACGCGCGGCGGTGTTCGCGCTACCGTCGCGCTGGGAGGGTTCGTCGCTGGTGCTGCTCGAGGCGCTCGCAACCGGGACGCCGGTGGTCGCGTCGCGGCTGGCGGGGGATGCCGCCCAGGTGCTCGACGAGGGGCGCTATGGCCTGTTGTGCGACGGTGTCGGTCCCGAATCGCTGGCGACGGCGCTGCTCGCGCAGGTGGGAGACCAGCCGGTGCGGCCGGGCGACCGCGCTCGGCGATATGGCGAAACGCCCGAGGCCTATGCGCGGGTGATCGACGACGTGCTTACCACTTTGCCCGGCGCCCGCGCGCCGGAAACCCTGGCCGCGCCGATGCTCTCGACCTGACGGCTATCGACTTGGCGGGACTCTATCGGGCCTTGCCATAGCGGGTGGCGGTCAGCCGGTCGGACACGCCGCAGGACTTGCTGTCGCGGTAGCCATGGTCGCGCATGAAGCCGCGGATCGCGGCATCGCCGACCGTCACGAACCGGCCCTTGCCGTAGACGCACCAGAGCGGGCAGCGGGGAACGGCGCGGGCGATGTCGAATGCGGCCGCGAGATCGGCTTCGCCGTTCAGCACGGCGATCAGCACGGCCGCATCGGCGAGCGACGATGTCGTCGCCCCGGCCAGCGCGGCCGCGAGTTCGGGGTCGTCGACCTTGCCAATCACGAACGCCTTGTTGGCCGGACCGACCCCCAGCTTATGGGCGAGCGTCGGCGCCGGCCGGGCCAGCACTGCCGCCCATTTGCCGGCCTCGGTGCCGCCGAGTTCGAGCCGGAGCGGTTCGCCGCCGGCGGTCAGCACGAGCGTGTCGGCTTCCACCGCGAAGGCCGAGATCGCCGCGCGGGCGATCCGGCCCCTGATCTCGCCGCGCAGGATGATCTCGCTCGATTCGAGCAGAGCCTTCACGGCGCCGCTCTCGCCTTTCCAGTGACAGCGGCCAGAGGCTTCACGTCCCATATCCTGTCCTTCGCCGATGGCGTCGTGCACGCAGAACACCGCATTCAGCCGACTGCGGCGGGTCTGGCATAACCAGAATGGGCATCCTTATCGAGCAAGACGAGACCGGTTTTTGCGCAGCACTGATACGCTATCAATCGGCGACGACGATCCGCAACTCATCGCCTGCCGGCAAGACGATGACTGGCAGCATGATCGTGAAACGCCTCCGGCCGGCGACGAGATTTGAGAACGGCCGGAGCCGAGGTCTGCGTCACGAGGAGCAAAATGGCGGAGAGGGAGGGATTCGAACCCTCGGTACCGTTGCCGGCACGCCGCATTTCGAGTGCGGTGCTTTCGACCACTCAGCCACCTCTCCGCATCGAGAAGAAGGCGCATCCGCTGACGGATGGGCCGGCCTTGGTCTTCAAGAGCGCGGGTCATTAGCGCAGCGAATCGCGCTTGCCAAGCGGGCGCTTGCCCTTCCCGTCAGACACCCTAGATTGAACCGATGACCAGCCCCCTTCTTCCCCGTGATGCCGCGCGCGGCGTGACCGCGCCGCCCATCACCCATGCGAACTTCGCGATCGGCGACATCGTGCGTCACCGCATGTTCGAATTCCGCGGCGTGATCTTCGATGTCGACCCCGTTTTCGCCAACAGCGAGGAATGGTATGATTCGATTCCCGAGGCGGTTCGGCCGGCCCGGGACCAGCCCTTCTATCATTTGCTCGCCGAAAATGCCGAGAGCAACTACATCGCCTATGTCAGCCAGCAGAACCTGGTGCATGACGAGAGCGACGAGCCGGTCGACCATCCGGGCATATCGGGCATCTTCGACGGGCTGCGCGACGGGCGCTATCAGCTGAAGCGCGAGCACCGCCACTGAACACCGCCACCGGGTGCCTGTTTCGCCCGCCTTTGCGTGGGCGGGAATCGGTTGACAATCGGTGGTGCGCCACCTAGTTGGCCGGCTTTCCCGCGCTGGGTGATGGCTGCGGCCGTTGCGCTATGTGGGTCAGCTTTTGAAGAAGTGATGAGGGCCATGTTCGCTATCGTGCGCACGGGCGGCAAGCAGTATCGCGTTGCCGCAGGAGACAAGATCGTCGTCGAGAAGCTCGCCGGTGAGGCGGGTGAAACCATTTCGCTGGGCGACGTCCTGCTTGCGGGCGAAGGTTCGGACCTGCAGTCCACCGACGGGCTGACGGTGTCGGCGGAAATCATCGCGCAGGCGAAGGGCGAGAAGGTCATCGTCTTCAAGAAGCGCCGCCGCCACAATTATCGCCGCAAGAACGGCCATCGCCAGCGTCACACGATCCTGAAGATCCTGGCCATCGGTGGGGAAAACAAGGCAGCGGCCGCCGAGGCGGAAGCCGCTGAGGCCTGATTTAGAGATACCGGGAGTAGTTCGAAATGGCACATAAGAAAGCAGGCGGCTCCTCGCGCAACGGCCGCGATTCGGCCGGCCGCCGTCTTGGCGTGAAGAAGTTCGGTGGAGAATCCGTCATCGGCGGCAACATCATCGTCCGTCAGCGCGGCACCCGCGTCTATCCGGGCCGCAATGTCGGCATGGGCAAGGATCACACCCTGTTCGCGCTCACCGAGGGTCGCGTGACCTTCCATGACGGCAAGCTGGGCCGCAAATTCTGCTCGGTAGACATTATGGCGGCAGCGGCCGAATAACGGACGACACGCACGGGTCGTCCTCCGGGGCGACCCCTGGGTCCGGAGACGGACCCATCAGGGAGACGGGGCCCCCGGTCTCCCTTTCTTTTGTCTCCCTCCGTCGCAGCTGTCGTGATGGCGCAATGAAATTGCGGCATTGCGCGCCAGAGAAGGAGAGACCGATGTTCGCGCGTACCGAAAGACTGTTGCTGCGGCCCGGCTGGCGCGAGGATGCGCCGGCGCTGTCCCGCGCGATCGGCGACGAGGCGGTAGTCCGCAATCTGGCGACCGCCCCCTGGCCCTATGCGCTGGGCGACGCCGAGCGCTTCCTGGCTCAGGAGCCGAGCCGGCGCCTGCCGAATATGCTGATCACAGCGCGCACCGCGGGGGCGCCGCGCATCGTCGGCGGGATCGGCCTGGGCACCGACCCCGACGGCACGATCGAGTTCGGGTACTGGATCGCGCGCCCCTATTGGGGACTCGGATTTGCGACCGAGGCCGGACAGGCGGTGCTCGCGATGGCGCGGCACAGCCTGCGGCTGTGCGAACTGGCCGCCTGGCATTATCTCGACAATCCAGCCTCGGGCAATGTGTTGCGCAAGCTGGGATTCAAGCCGTCGGGCCGGGTCGCGACGCGGCATAGCGCCGGGCGCGGGCGCGAAGATGCCTGCGCGCATTATGCGATCGACCTGATGGCGGAGGTCGAGGAACCGGCGCGCATGGCGGCGTAGCGGGGAGTGCCACGCAATTCGCTGACAGTGCACCAATTGCCGCCTGTGATTTGGGGCGGCAATTCGTGCACTGTCAGCGAATTACACCGCCAGCAGAGCCGCCACGATCCAGCGCCCCTCGCCCCTGAGCACGCCCCAGGCGCGGGCGGCGGCGCGGCTGTCCATCGTCTCGACGCCGATGCCCTGCCCCTCCAGTGCGGCCACGAAGGCGCGGGGCGGCCAGTGCAGCGTCGCGCCGGTGCCGAGCAGCAGGAATTCGGGACGTTGCGCGATGCCGGTCACGCCGGCGACGTCGGCAGCGGTCAGTGCGGCCAGCGCCGGCGCGGCCCAGGGCTGGGCATCCTCGGGCGTCATCAGCAGTGCGCCCGGGAACACGGTCGTGCCGATGCGGAAGCGACCGCCGGTGAAGCCGGTGATCAAAGGTCCCGGCGCGGCGGGCTCGCGGTCGAGCGCGGCCATCAGTCGAAAGTCTTATCGACCTTGCTCATCCGCTCGCCGCCCTTGTGGCCGCCATCGCCCTTGGGGATGAAGCTGTCGGGCACGACCTTCAGCCACAGCAGGATCGCCGCCGACACATAGACCGACGAGAAGGTGCCGATGACGATGCCGAGCAGCATCGCCGCCGAGAAGCCAAAGATCACCTCGGGGCCGAGCACGACCAGGATCGCCAGCACGATGCCGAGCGACAGCGAGGTCACCATCGTCCGCGACAGCGTTTCGTTGATCGACAGATCGAGCAAGGCGGCGATGTCCATCTTGCGATATTTGCGCATATTCTCGCGTATTCGGTCATAGACCACGATCGTGTCGTTGAGCGAATAGCCGATGATCGTCAGGATCGCCGCGACGACGTTGAGGTCGAATTCGAGCTGGGTGAGCGCGAAGAAGCCGAGCGTCAGCGCCACGTCGTGGAACAGCGCGAACAGCGCGCCGACGCCGAACTGCCATTCGAAGCGGAACCAGATGTAGAGCGCGATGCCGATCATCGCGAACACCAGCGCCTTGGTGCCGGTGCTGTAGAGTTCCTTCGAGACCTTGCCCGAGACGCTCTCGACGCCGCCGACCTTCGCGGTCGGCCAGGTCTTCTGGATGTCGTTGCGCAGCTTGGTCGCCGCCGCATCCGCCGCAGAATCGCTCTTGTCGTCGGGCAATTGCGTGCGGATGGCGACTTCGTTGCCGCCGCCGAACTGCTGGATCGTCGCATCCTCATGGCCCAGCGCGCCGAGCTTCGCGCGCAGATCGTCGACCTGGACAGGCTGCTGGAAGCCGACGCGGATCACCTGGCCGCCCTGGAAATCGATGCCGAAGTCGAATCCCTTGACCACGACCAGCGCGAGCGAGGCGAGGATCAGCGCGATCGAGAAGCCCATCGCCCAGAAGCGATAGCTGAGGAACGGTATGTTGGTGTCGTCGGGGACGAGTTTCAGCGGACGCATGGTCTTGTCCTCAAATCACGATCTGCTTCGGGCGCGCCCGCTGCAACCATTCGGAGACCATCAGCCGCGTGAAGGTGACGCCGGTGAACACCGAGGTGACGATGCCGATCGCCAGCACGACCGCGAAGCCGCGGATCGGACCGGAGCCGAAGGCGAACATGATCACGGCCGAGATCACGTTGGTGATGTTGGCGTCGAAGATCGCGCGCGATGCTTCCTTGTAGCCGAATTCGACGGCCTGAATCGTGTGCCGCCCGCGCCGCACCTCCTCGCGGATGCGCTCGTTGATCAGCACGTTGGCGTCGACCGCGGCGCCGATCGTCAGCACGAAGCCGGCGATGCCCGGCAGGGTCAAGGTGGCGTTGAACATCGCCATGATGCCGAGGATCATGAACGCGTTCACGATCAGCGCGATCGTCGTGTAGACGCCGAAGCGCATATAGGTGACGAGCATGAACAGGATCAGCGCGAGCGTGCCGACGATCCCGGCCAGCACGCCCTTCTGGATCGAATCGGCGCCGAGTTCGGGGCTGACCGTGCGTTCCTCGACCACCTTCAACGCGACCGGCAATTTGCCCGAGCGCAGCGAGATTGCGAGGTCGTTGGCCGATTTGACGGTGAAGCTGCCGCTGATCGACGCCTGGCCGCCGGTGATCGGCTCGTTGATGTTGGGCGCCGACAGCACGACCCCGTCGAGGATGATCGCGAACGGGCGGTTCACGTTTTCGGTCGTGACCCGGGCGAATTTCTTCGCACCCGAATTGTTGAAGCGGATGCCGATGTCGGGCTGGTTGGTGCGCGGATCGAAGGTCTGGTTGGCATCGATCAGTTCGTCGCCCGAGACCATGGCGAGCCGCTTGACCGCGATCACCGGCGTGCCGGGCGGCAACGGGTTCTTCGGATCGGAGACGTTGGGGATCGGCACGGCGGCGATCGCGGCCATGCCGCCCGGGCTGCTCGGATAAGCGAGGATCTGGCTACCCGGCGGCGCGCGCCCCTGCGCCACTTCCAGCGGATTGGCGGTCATGTCGACGAGTTTGAATTCGAGCCGGGCGGTCTTGCCGATCAGCGCCTTGAGCGCCTGGGGATCGTCGACGCCCGGCACCTGGACGAGGATGCGGTTGCTGCCCTGCTGGATCACGGTCACTTCGCGCGTGCCGTCGGGATCGACGCGGCGGCGGACGACGTCGACCGCGGTCTCGATCGCCTTCTTGGTCGCATCGGCGATGCCGGCCGCAGTCGGCTTGACGATGATCCGGGTCGTATCGACGACGCTGACGTCATAATCGCGCTGGCCGCTGACGCCGATGCCCACGGTCTGCGCGCGGATGCGCTCGACCGCGGTGTCGAGCTGGGCCGAATCGCGGACCAGGAAGGAAAGGCGGCCATCGGCGCTGGAGATGTCGCCGACGCCGATGCGCGGATCGCGGCGCATCTCGGCGCGGACGATCTCTTCCATCTTCTCGAGCTGGACCTTGGCGACATCGGCCGTATCCGCCTCGAGCAGCAAATGGCTGCCGCCGGCGAGATCGAGGCCGAGGCTGATCCGCATGTCGCCGACCCATGGCGGCATATTGGCCTCGACCGACTTCGGGATCAGGCTGGGAATGGAGAGGGCGACGCAGATCGCGGTCGTCAGAATGACGAGCCAGACCTTCCAGCGGGGGAAATCGAGCATCGCGGGCTCAGTCGTTAGCCGGCTTGGCCGACGAGGGCGTCAGCACATCGGTGAGCGTGCTCCTGACCGCCTTCACCTTGACGCCGGTCGCGATCTCGATCTCGACATGGGCGTCTTCGACCTTGGTCACCTTGCCGACGAGGCCGCCGCCGGTCACCACCTGATCGCCGCGCTTGACCGCGTCGATCTTGTCGCGATGGGCCTTCGCGCGCTTCTGCTGCGGGCGGATCATCAGGAAATAGAAGATCACGAACAGGAGCAGCATCTGGCCCACGAACATGATCATGCCGTTGCCGCCCAAGGCGCTGCCGGCTGTGGACTGGGCAAATGCAGGGGATGAGAACATAAGCAGGGTCGACCTGGATAGCGGGAGGGGCAGCGGCGACGCGCATCACCCCGAGAAGGCGCGCGCCTATCACGGAGTCAGGCGTGGAGGCAATGGCGGGGTTGGAGACGGATTGGGCAAGCGGTGATTGGTTTCGCTTCTGCCCTCTACCGCTTGCGGGAGAGGGAAAGACGCCGCAGGCGGCGAGGGTGAGGGCCAGAGCGGGTCTCCCCCTTCTTCTTCAGGCCCTCACCCTGGCTCGCTGCGCGAGCCCGCCCCTCTCCCGCAAAGCGGTAGAGGGCTTTTTGTCGCCCTACCCCTCGCCCACAGCCGCCACCGGCGCGTGCAGCCGCACGCGGGTCACGCGGCGGGCATCGCCCTCGGTGATCTCGATTCGCCAGCCGCTGTCATGCTCGACGATCTCGCCTGGCTGCGGGATGTGGCCGGCGAGGATGAAGGCGAGACCGCCGAGCGTGTCGACATCTTCCTCCACCTCGGCGAGGCGCGGATCGATCCCGGCGGCGATGTCCTCGAGCTCGGCGCGGGCGTCGGCATCCCAGATGCCGTCCTCGACCAGATGGAAGGTCGCGACCGCCGCCTCGTCATGCTCGTCCTCGATGTCGCCGACGATCTCCTCGACGATGTCCTCGATCGTCACCAGCCCCTCGGTGCCCGAATATTCGTCGAGCACGATAGCGAGGTGGACGCGTTCGCTGCGCATCGCCGCGAGCAGTTCGAGCACGCCCATCGCCTGCGGCACGAACAGGGGCTGGCGGATCAGTCCCGCGATGCCGTCGGGCTTGGGCTTCACGCCGGCGAGGATCTCGAACACGTCCTTGATGTGGACCATGCCGATGATGGTATCGAGGCCCTCGCGATAGACCGGCAGCCGGCTGTGGCCGGCATCGGCGAACAAGGCGACGAGATCGTCGAAGCTGGCGGTTTCGGCGACCGCGACGATGTCGGCGCGCGGCACCGCCACGTCGTCGGCGGTGCGTTCGCCGAAATGCAGCAGGTTGCGCAGCATCTGTCGCTCGAGCGGCGAGAGATCGCCATTGTCGGGCGCGTCTTCCTCGCCATCCTCCTCATGCTCGTCGATCGCTTCCTCGATCTGATCGCGCAGCGAGGGTTCGTTGTCGTCGCCGAACAGCAAAGTGCGCAGTCCGCGCCATAATCTGCCGCTACTGTCGCCGCCGTCGGTACTGGAATCGTCTGGCATGTCTCGGTCGGTCAGCCTTCGTCAATCGGATAGGGGTCCGCTATGCCCAGGCCCGCCAGCGCGGATCGCTCCAGCGCCTCCATGGCTTCCGCTTCGGCTTCCCCCTGATGGTCATAGCCTAGCAAATGAAGCACGCCATGGACAATCAGGTGCGTGGCATGAACGTCGAGCGCGATCCCGCGCTCGTCCGCCTCCGCCTCGCAGACGCCGAGCGCGAGCACGATGTCGCCCAGCAGCACCTCGCCATCGTCCGAATCGGTCAGGGTCTCGATCAGGTCGGGCTGGACCATCGGGAAGGACAGGACGTTGGTCGGCCGGTCCTTGTCGCGATAGGCGGCGTTGAGCGTGCGGACCTCCTGATTGTCGGTCAGCTTGACCGACACCTCGACCGCGAAGGAGGCCGACGCCAGGAAGCCGTGCGGCGTCTGTGCGACCGCGGCGGTGACGGCGGCGGCAGCCAGCGAATCCCAATCGGTGCCGGCGGGCCAGCCATTTTCGTTGAGGACGGCAACGTCAATCATGGCGCAAACGCTTTCATGCGAGATCGGTTCGGGCGAAATTATTTCCCTTGTAGAGCAGCACCGCGTCGTTCGCCTTGGCGCACGCATAAGCGAGGCAATCGCCCATGTTGAGCGCGGCCGGATGGCGGCCCTTGCCGAAGCGCTGCCAGGCGTCGAGGGCAATACCGAGTTCGCGGCCGGCGATGCCGACAATCCGAAAGGTGCCCTCTTCGACATAAGCGAACACACGCTCTCGCGCTTCATCGACGGCGACGCCGTGCGTTCGAACAAGCGCAGTCATGCTTTCCCACAGAGACATCGCCGAACAGACGCGATCTTCATGCGCTTCGAGGCGATCGGCAAGGTCATCCGCATCGGGCTCTCCAGCGATGATCGAGACCAAGGCCGACGCATCCACGAAAATCGCCATCAATCCCCCGACAGATCGTCGAAGAACGCCTTGTCGGCAAGCAGGCCCGTCTTCGGTGGAAGCGGATTGGCCTTGCGAAGCGCCGCAAAGCGCTCGCGCAACGGAATTTCGGCGTCGAGACGCGCGAGTTCCGATTTCACGGCGTCACGAACGACGTCCTGCTTCGTCATGCCTCTGCGCCGGGCCAACAGTGCGACGAGTTCGGCAGTGGCATCATCCTTGATATAGAGCGGCATCGCGGCCTCCTGGATATCCAAATTATCATAATCGGATATCCTTCACTCGGCAATTCATCCGTCCCGCCCCTCATAAGCCTCGACGATCCGGCCGACGACCGGATGGCGGACGACGTCGGCAACGCCGAAGCGGACCATCGAGATGCCCTGCACGCCGGTCAGCCGCCCGACCGCGTCCGCCAGGCCGGACTTGGTGGGATCGGGCAGGTCGACCTGCTTGGGATCGCCGCAGACCACCATCCGGCTGTTCTCGCCGAACCGGGTGAGGAACATCTTCATCTGCCCCGGCGTGGTGTTCTGCGCCTCGTCGAGGATGATGAAGGCGTTGGCGAGCGTGCGGCCGCGCATGAACGCGATCGGCGCGATTTCGATCTCGCCCGACGATATCCGCCGTTCGACCTGTTCGGCCGGCAGGCAATCGTAGAGCGCGTCGTAGATCGGGCGGAGATAGGGATCGACCTTCTCCTTCATGTCGCCGGGCAGAAAGCCCAGCCGTTCGCCGGCTTCGACCGCGGGACGCGACAAGATCAGCCGGTCGACCGAACCGGTGATCAGCTGCGCGACCGCCTGCGCGACCGCGAGGAAGGTCTTGCCGGTGCCCGCCGGCCCGAGCGCGAAGATGATGTCGTCGCGCGACAAGGCTTCCATGTAGCGGATCTGCGTGGCCGAGCGCGGGACGATGGTCTTCTTGCGGGTGCGGATCATCACCGCCGGCGGCTGGCTGACGTCGCTACGGATAATGCCGTCGAGCATCGGCTCCGAAGACATCGCGATCACGGCCTCGACGGTGCCGGCGTCGATATCCTGGCCCTGGACGATGCGGTTGTAGATTCCGGTCAGCACGTCGCGGGCGCGGGCCGCGGCGGTCGCCTCCCCCTCGATCTGCAGCCGGTTGCCGCGTGCCGCGATATAGACGCCGAGACGATTTTCGATCGCGACCAGATTCTGGTCATATTCTCCGAACAGGCGGCCGAGCAGCTGCGGCTTTTCGAAGACGATCTCGAGGCGGGATTTTTCGCCATGTTGGGCGGGCACTGGCTTGCGCGACATAGGGCTCCTGGCTCGTCGGCGGGCAAAGCGCCCGCTACCGGACTGGCCTACAATGCGGGTGCGACGGATATGTGTCCATCGCCTGTGATCGATAATGTTGTGATTTGGGTGCGGCCTGTCGCCGAAACATCACAGGGTGGCCTGCCCTCTCCCGCTTGCGGGAGAGGGAAAGACGCCGAAGGCGGCGAGGGTGAGGGCCTGAGCGGGTCTCGCCCTTCAGGCCCTCACCCTGGCTCGCTACGCGAGCCGGTCCCTCTCCCGCAAGCGGGCGAGGGGCTGGCTCAGCCGTCCCGTCAGGCTGTTCGGCCCCGCCTGCACGATCTCGACCTCGACCAGATCGCCGATCGCCGCCGACGGATCGATCACGTGGACCGATTGCAGCCAGGGCGATTTGCCGATCAGCTGGCCGGGCAGCTTGCCGGTGCGTTCGAGCAGGATGTCGGTGCGGCGGCCGACGGTCGCGTGGTTGAACGCCTGCTGCTGTTCGTTGATCAGCGCCTGCAGCCGCTGGAGGCGCTCGTCCATCAGGTCGGGGGCGATCTGGTCGGTCATGGTCGCGGCGGGGGTGCCCGCGCGCGGCGAATATTTGAAGCTATAGGCTTGCGCATAGCCGGTGGCGCGGACGAGATCGAGCGTCGCTTCGAAATCGGCGTCGGTCTCGCCGGGGAAACCGACGATGAAGTCACCCGACACGGCAATGTCGGGCCGAGCGGCACGGACGCGGGCGATCACCTCCAGATAGGAGGCGGTGTCGTGGCTGCGGTTCATTGCTTTCAGGATGCGGTCGCTGCCCGACTGCACGGGCAGATGGAGGAACGGCATCAGCTTGGGCACGTCGGCATGCGCGTCGATCAGGCCCTGGGTCATGTCGTTGGGATGGCTGGTGGTGTAGCGGATGCGCTGCAGGCCGGGGAGGCGATCGAGCGCGCGGATCAGTCCGTCGAGGCCCTGGACGCGGCCGGTCTCGTCGGCGCCCGCCCAGGCATTGACGTTCTGGCCGAGCAGGCTGATCTCGCGCGCGCCGCCATCGACCAGCGCCTTCGCCTCGTCGACGATCGCCGCCCATGGCCGGCTGATCTCGGCGCCGCGCGTATAGGGCACGACGCAATAGGTGCAGAATTTGTCGCAGCCTTCCTGCACCGTCAGGAAAGCGGTGGGCCGCGACTGGCGGCCGCGGCCGGGCAGCGCATCGAATTTGGAGTCGGCCGGCATGTCGGTGTCGAGCGCACGCCGGCCGTCGGCGGCCTGCGCGACCATCGCCGGCAGCCGGTGATAGGCCTGCGGCCCGACGACGATGTCGACCTGCGGCGCGCGGCGGACGATCTCGCCGCCCTCGGCCTGCGCGACGCAGCCCGCGACCGCGATCATCGGGCGCGGGCCGCCCTCGCGCCGGGCGAGCCGGCCGATGTCCGAATAGACCTTCTCCGCCGCCTTCTCGCGGATGTGGCAAGTGTTGAGCACGACGATGTCGGCGCTGTCGGCGCCGGCCTGGGTCATGCCCTGCCCGGCCAGCATCTCGGCCATGCGTTCGCCGTCATAGACGTTCATCTGGCAACCGAAAGATTTGACGTGGAAGCTTTTGGGCGGTGTACGGCGTGCGGTCATCGCGCGCCTATACGATCGCGACGCCGCCCAGGGAAGCGGAGAGCGCGGCGCGGATGCGGGTGCGCGCTTCGGCGGCGATCGCCTTGCGGCCATCAAAGGCCGACGGATCGAACGGATCGAGGAAAGTCACCGCCACGCGAAATCCCCGCCGGCGCTTGAGGATGCGGATCGCATTGTCGTCGCCCGCCTCCTCGCCCACCCAGGCGATATCGGCGGCGGCGGCGCCGTAATCGAGCAGCACCGGCTGGACCATCATCGGCCGCGGCGGCGGCGCCATCACCGCGAACAACGGCGGCTTGAACGGCAGCAGGCTATGCCCGTCGGTGGTGGTGCCTTCGGGAAAGATCGCGACCGGCTGATGCGCATCGAGCGCGTCGCGCAGCGCCTCGATCTGACCGCCGATGCCGAGGCGATCGGTGCGCGCGATGAAGATCGTGTTGTTGAGCGACGCCAGCCAGCCGACCAGCGGCGCCTTCGCGATCCCGTCCTGCGCTACGAAGGCGGTGCCGGTGGCGCCGGCCAGCACCGGAATGTCGATCCAGCTCAGATGATTGGCGACGTAGAAGACGTCACGCCGCAGCCGCCGGCCGGTGATCGCGACATGCGCGCCGGCGATCCGCGCGACGCCGGCGAGGAACATGCGCGGCCAGGGCGAACGGAGGCGGAACAGCCGCCAGAGAAAATGCGGCGGCAGGCAGAACAGGAGCAGGAACAGCAGCGCGGCGATCCGCGTCGCGAAAATGACCCAGCCGAGCCGATCAGTTTTTGCGATCGATAGCGACGCCATATAATTCCATGCGATGATCGACGAGCCGGAACCCCAGTCGCTCGGCGATCAGCTTCTGCAGCGCCTCGAGCTCGGGATCGACGAACTCGATGACATTGCCGGTCTCGACATCGATCAGATGATCGTGATGCGCCTCGGGCGCGGCTTCGTAGCGCGCGCGGCCGTCGCCGAAATCATGGCGTTCGAGGATGCCCGCCTCTTCGAACAGGCGGACGGTGCGATAGACGGTGGCGATCGAGATACCTGGATCGATCGCCGACGCGCGCACGTGGAGCTTCTCGACATCGGGATGGTCTTCCGCCTCGGACAGCACACGGGCGATCACGCGGCGCTGCTCGGTAATGCGGAGTCCCTTTTCATGACAAAGGGCTTCGACGTCGATCTTTCGTGGCATGCGGCCCGCCTGCTGTTTCCGGTCGAATCCGGTCTAGCGGCTTTCGGTCCGACGCGAAAGCCATTGGCAGCAGCTTTGCGAAGCGCCGCGGGCACCGGCGCTCGACCGCGATCGATCGAGCGCCGGCGTCCGCGGCTAAAGACCTCAGCGCGGCTTGCGGCGCTGGGTACCGAGACCGATCTTCTTGGCGAGGGTGCGGCGCTGTTCGGCATAAGCCGGGGCGACCATCGGATAGTCGGAGGCCAGACCCCACTTCGCGCGATACTGGTCGGGCGTCAGCTGATAATGCGTCATCAGGTGGCGCTTGAGCATTTTCAGCTTCTTGCCGTCTTCGAGGCAGACGATATATTCGTTCTTGATCGAAGACCGCACCGAAACCGCCGGCTCCGGCTTGGCAACGGGTTCCTCGACCTTGACGCCGAGACCGGTCAGGGCGCCATGAACGTTCTGGATCAAAAGCGGAAGATCGGAGACCGCAACGCTGTTGGCGCTGACATGGGCCGCGACGATATCGGCGGTCAAAGTGATCATCGTCTCGGTGAGGTCGATATCTTCGGTCATCTTCGTTTCTTTCATTCGGGTTAGCCTTGGGCGCGACCTTATTACGGCGTGGCCGCGATATCGCATGTCAAAATGGATGCAATTTTGCAAGCGATAAAAGAGGCGCAATCCTGACCGACCGGTTTGGATCAGTTCACTCGACCCGATCCAGTGCGCAGCGATAAGTCAGCGCGTCTCGGACGACGCCGTCTTTACCATGATAGTAACCCGGCCGTATTCCGACTTGCGTGAAGCCGATAGAATCATAGAGTTTCAAAGCAGGGTTATCCGCCCGCACTTCCAGGTGCATGGTCTTGACGCCACGCAAGCGGGCATCGTCGATCGCGGTGAGCAGCAGGCCGCGGCCGATACCATAGCGACCGAACATCGGCCGCACCGCGATCAGCAACAATTCGGCCTCGTCGACGACCATCCGCGTCAGCGAAAAGCCGGCCGGTCGATCCTTGATGCGCGCAACCAGCAGCATCGTCCCAGGAAGGGTCAGGATGCCGGAGCATTGCGGTGCGGTCCACGCCTCGCCGAAGGCCGGATCGAACGCCTCGCCCATCACCACCATCACGTCCGGTACATCGATTGCCGAACCGCGCGAAAAGGTCCAGTCGATGCCGGCGAGGCTGCTCATGCGGTCGGCTGAAGATTGGGCCTGGCGTCGGGCGCGCGGCCATAGATCGGCGACGGTGGCAAGGCGGCAAGCGGATCCGGCAACAGCGATGCGTGCGCGGCGCGCGGCAGCGCCGCCTGCGCTTCACCCCAGCCGCGGATCGCGACGACGGCAGCGGCACCGGATCCGATCAACAGCGGGTCCGTGAGGACGCGCGCGGCATCCTCGGGGGTCAGCGAGGCGAGGTCGTCAAGCGGGCGCAAGGGCGATCCGGCGAAGCGTTGCACGAACAACTGACCATGCCCGCCCAACATCGTGATCGCAAGACTCAGCGGAGCATCGGGCCGCACAAAAGCTGCAGCCGCAACCAGTGCCAAAGTGGGATAGCCGGTGACGGGGACCGACCAGCCGAGCGCCAGTCCCCGCGCCGCGGCGACGCCGACGCGCACGCCGGTGAAACTGCCCGGGCCGCATCCCACCAGGATCGCATCCGCCCGCCCGCCGCCGGGCAGCGCGGCGATCATCGGCAGCAGCCGCTCGGCATGGCCGCGCCCGACCTCTTCATGCGCTTCGGCGACGATCGTGCCGCCGTCGAGCAGCGCGACGGAACAGGCGGCGGTGGCGGTTTCGATGACCAGAAGCATGAGATCGTCCGGCCGTCGGCGCCAGCCGTCAGGCGCCAGCCTTCATAGGACCGTGTTGAACCGCTCGAAGACGGGCCGCGGCAGGCGTTCGAACACCGTCGCCGGATCGCCGACGCCGATCGTCGAAATGAAATTGGACTTCACCGACGGCGTATCGGCGAAGAAGGCCGCATCGACGGCCGCGTTGTCGAAGCCCGACATCGGCCCGGTGTCGAAGCCGAGCGCGCGCGCGGCCAGGATGAAATAGGCGCCCTGCAGCGAGGAATTGCGCAACGCGACGATTTCGCGGACCGCGACGTCGGGGAACCAGTCTTTCGCGGTCGGCGCGTGCGGGAAGAATTCGGGCATCGTCTCGTGGAAATCGACGTCCATGCCGATGATCAAAGTCGCCGGCGCAACCTTGATCTTGGCGCCGTTGGTGCCGCTGGACAGCGCGGCGAGCTTGTCCTTCGACTCCTGGCTGAAGCACCAGATCAGCCGCGCGGGAAGAATGTTGGCCGATGTCGGCCCCATCTTCATCAGGTCCCAGACCGCCTGGGCATCGGCCTCGGTGAAGGGGGCGTCGGTATAGCCGTTATAGCTGCGCGCGGCGCGAAAAAGCGTGTCGAGTCCTTCGGACGAGAGCGGCTGCCCCATCGGCGATTCCCTTATCGATGACGAATGATCAGACCGCCCGGACCTCGGTCACCTCGGGCACATAATGTTTGAGCAGTGATTCGATGCCCTGCTTCAGCGTCGCGGTCGACGACGGGCAGCCCGAGCAGGCGCCCTGCATACGCAGGAACACGGTGCCCTTCTGGAAGCCGCGATAGATGATGTCGCCACCATCATTCGCGACGGCGGGGCGGACGCGGGTATCGATCAGCTCGCGGATCTGGGTAACGATGTCGGCATCGGCCGGATCGTCGTTGATCTCGCCGTCATTGACGTCGGCGGCCGCCGTTTCGCGCATCAGCGGCATGTTCGCACTGAAATGGTCGAGCAGGATGCTCAGCACCTCGGGCTTCAGATCGGACCAGTTCGATCCCGGCCCGGCGGTGACTGACACGAAGTCGCGGCCGAAGAACACGCCCTCGACATCGCCGAGCGAGAACAGGGTCTCCGCCAGCGGCGAGGCCTCCGCCTCTTCGGGGCTGGCGAAGTCGCGCGTGCCCGACGGCATCACGGTCTGGCCGGGCATGAACTTCAGCGTGGCCGGGTTCGGTGTCGTTTCGGTCTCGATCAGCATGACAGCGCATGTGGCGCTTCGCGCGGGCCGGATCAAGCCCGCAGACGCGAAAGGTGCTGACATCCCTGATCCATGATGGCTCTACTGTATTGCTGTATTAATACAGCGATGCTATGATGAGCGCGTTCAGGAAGGATGAGGACATGTACAGCGAACAGGAACTGGAAGGCGCGATCGCAGCCGGCGCGATCAGTGCGGAGGCAGCCAATGCGCTGCGCAATCACGTGGCCGCGCAACGATCGACCTCGCTCGTCGACGAGGAGGGCTTCCGCCTCCTCAGCGGCTTCAACGACATCTTCGTGACGATCGCGCTGGTGCTGCTGCTGGCGGCGCTGGCCGGCATCGGCGGCGAATGGTCGGCGGGTCTCGCCGGCGCGCTGGTCGCCGGCGCGAGCTGGGGGCTGGCCGAATATTTCACGCGCCGCCGCCGGATGGCCTTGCCGAGCATCATCCTGCTGCTGAGCTTCGTGGGCGGCGTGGCCGCGACGATGATCGGCACGCTGGTGGACATCGACCCCGACATGGGCGACCGCGCCCGCGCGATCACGGTAGCGCTGATCGCGGCGGTGACGGCGGCGGCGGCGTGGGGCCATTGGCTGCGCTTCCGCGTGCCGATCACGATCGCGGCGGGTGCGATCGCGGTGGTCGGCGTCGGCGTGGCGCTGGTGCTGGCGGCCAATCCCGACCTTGTCCATCATGTCGAATATTTCGTGCTGGCCGGCGGCATCGGCATCTTCGCGCTGGCGATGTGGTGGGACATGTCCGACCGCGAACGCAAGACGCGCCGCGCCGATGTCGCTTTCTGGCTGCACCTCGCCGCCGCACCGATGATCGCGCATCCGATCTTCCAGCTGCTGGGCGTGATGGAAGGCACGATCGGATCGGCGCAGGCGGTGGTCGTGATCGCGCTCTACATCGCCTTCGCGCTGGTCTCGCTGGCGATCGACCGCCGCGCGCTGCTGGTGTCGTCGCTGGCCTATGTGCTGTTCGCGATGAAGGCCTTGTTCGACACGTTCGGCGCGGTCAGCCTCAACATCGCGCTGACCGGCCTCGTCATCGGATCGGCGCTGCTGCTGCTCTCCGCCTTCTGGCACCCGGTCCGCCGCGCAATCGTCCGGCAGCTCGGTCAGCTCGGCGACCGGCTGCCGCCGGTGCAGTTGCTGGCAAAGGTCTGAGCCTGGGACTCAGGCGTCGATCCGCCACGGCGGATGGCGCCTGATCTCGCCGGCGCGATAGAGGCAGACCGGATTGCCGAACGGGTCCACCAGCCGCGCCTCGCGCCAGAGCCAGTCCTCGTCGACGGGATCCTGGCTGAAGACCAGCCCGGCCGCCTTGAGCCGCGCCACCTCGGCATCGAGATCGTCGCATTCGAAATAGACGATCGTCCCGCCGGGCGCCGGGTGATCGGGGTCGGCGTGGATCGAGAAGGTCGCCCCGCCCGCCGCCTCGAAGCGCGCATAATGGCCGGGGCTGTCGACGATCTGGCGCAGCCCGAGCGTGCGATAGAAGGCGACCGATGCGGCATAGTCCGCGAAGCCGACGGTCACCTGGTTGAGCCGCATCCCGGGTCCGACATCGAGCCGCACCGACGCATGTCCCATCGGGCCGTGGCCGGCGCCCAGCCCCGGTGCATCGCGCAGCGCCAGCCGGACGAACAGCCGCGCGCGGCTGATAGCCCGCGGCAGCGCGAGTCCCTGGGCCAGGCCGGTTGCGATCGCGCTCGCCAGCGTGCAGCCGGTGCCGTGCGTGCTGCCGGTCTCGATCCGGTCATCCTCGAAGGCGAACTGGCGGCCATCGGGTTCGAACAGCAGGTCGCGGACGCGTTCGCCCGCGACATGGCCGCCCTTGGCCAGCACCGCGGTGCCGATGCACGACGCCAGCGCGGCCGCCGCCGCGCAAAGCTGGTCGTGGCCGTCCACGACCATCCCGGTCAGCGCCGCCAGTTCCGGCGCGTTGGGGGTCACCACGCTGGCGCAGGCCATCAGCCGCTCGAACGCCGCGATCGTCGGCGCATCGGCCAGCACCGATCCGCTCGTCGCGATCATGACCGGATCGAACACGATCGGGATGGTCAGCGCCGACAGCCGATCTGCGACGGCTTCGGCGGTCGCCGCCGATCCGACCATGCCGATCTTGATCGCATCGGCGCCGATGTCCGACAGGCAGGCGTCGATCTGCGCCAGCACGATGTCGGCGGGAACGGGGTGTACGGCGGTGACGCCCAATGTGTTCTGCGCGGTGATCGCGGTGATCGCGGTCATCGCATGGCCGCCGAGCATGGTGACGGCGCGGATGTCGGCCTGGATACCCGCCCCACCGCCCGAATCGGAACCGGCGATGATCAGCACGCGCGCGGTCACGGCCGGTACTTGCGCTCCGTCGATGGCGGATGGCGTTCGAGCAGATGCGCCGCGCGCGTCGGCCGCGGCGTCAACACACCGCCGCAATTCGGGCAGGGCCCGGTGCCGCATGTGGTGCAGAACGTGCATTCGAACGAGCAGATCATCGCGTCGGCGTCGGGCGGCAGGTCGCGCCCGCACGCCTCGCAGTCGGGGCGCATCTCGAGCATCAGGCGGCCGCCAGCCGGACCGCGTCGCAGATCGAATCGACCACCGCCTCGACCCTGGCGGCATCGTCGCCCTCGGCCATCACCCGGATCACCGGCTCGGTGCCCGACGGGCGGATCACCAGCCGGCCCATGCCCTGCAGCGCCGATTCGCCCTCGGCGCTCGCCGCCTGGACCGCCACCGCCTCCAGCGGCCGGCCGCCGGCGAAGCGGACATTTTTGAGGAATTGCGGCACCGGATCGAACAGATGGAGCAATTCGCTGGCCGGCTTGCCGGTCTCGACCAGTTCGGCGAGCACCTGCAGCGCGGCGATCAACCCGTCGCCGGTGGTCGCGTGATCGGACAGGATGATATGGCCCGATTGCTCGCCGCCGACATTGTAGCCGCCCTCGCGCATCGCTTCGAGGACATAGCGGTCACCCACTTTGGTCCGGACCAGTTCGAGCTGCTGTGTGCCGAAGAAGCGTTCGAGCCCGAGATTGGACATCACCGTCGCGACGACGCCGCCGCCCTTGAGATTGCCAGCGCGCGCCCAGCTCGACCCGATCAGCGCCATCAGCTGGTCGCCGTCGACGACCGCGCCTTTGTCGTCGACCACGATCAGGCGATCGGCATCGCCATCGAGCGCGATGCCGATCTGCGCGCCGGTCTCCAGCACTTTCTCCTGCAGCGCGGCCGGCGCAGTCGAGCCGACGCCGTCGTTGATGTTGATGCCGTTGGGGCTGACGCCGATCGCGACGACCTCGGCGCCGAGCTCCCACAGCGCCGAGGGGGCGACATGATAGGAGGCGCCGTGCGCGCAATCGATGACGATCTTGAGGCCGTCGAGGCGGAGATGCGCGGGAAAGCTGTTCTTGGCGGCGTGGATGTAGCGCCCGCGCGCATCGTCGATCCGCCGCGCCCGCCCGATCGCGCCCGACGCCGCGAGGATCGTCGTCGAATCGATCAGCAGTTCGATCGCTTCCTCATCCTCGTCGGACAGCTTGTAGCCGTCGGGACCGAACAGCTTGATGCCGTTGTCGGCGAACGGATTGTGGCTGGCCGAGATCATCACGCCGAGGTCCGCGCGCATCTCCCGGGTCAGCATCGCGATCGCCGGTGTCGGCATCGGCCCGACCATCACCACGTCCATGCCGACGCTGGTGAAGCCGGCGACGAGCGCCGATTCCATCATGTAACCCGAAAGCCGGGTATCCTTGCCGATCACGACGCGATGGCGATGCTCGCCGCGGCGGAAATGCGCGCCGGCGGCCATGCCCACCTTCATCGCGATATCGGGCGTCATCGGCGGTGTGTTGGTGCGGCCCCTGATACCATCGGTGCCGAAAAATCTGCGCGTCATCTGTCGTCCCAAGCCGTGACCGATACACCGGTCGCCCGGCCTTTACACGGCTATGGCGCAGAGATGAAGAAGCGGCAAATCCGCTCGGAACAGCGCAGCTTTTCGATCGATGACGTTGCCGCCGCGCGGGGCAATCGCTATCTGCCGGCTCACACAGCCAAGGGACGCCGATGATTGCGCTTTATCAGATACTCCAGCTGCTCATTACCGTGGTGTGGTGGATCATCATCGTCCAGGCGATCCTGTCCTGGCTGATCGCGTTCAACGTGATCAACACCAGCAACGACTTCGTTCGCCAGCTGCTGTACGCGCTCGATCGCCTGACCGAGCCGCTGTATCGGCCGATCCGCCGGATCCTGCCCGATCTCGGCGCGCTCGATCTCTCGCCGATGGTCGTGCTGCTGCTGTTGCTGGTGCTCAGCGACATCCTGCTGCCGGCGATCTTCCGATCATTGATCGCCTGATCGCGATGGCGGGGGCAAACATCATCGACGGCAAGGCGTTCGCCGCCGGGCTGCGGACCAGGATCGCGGGCCTGACCACCGTCTTCACCGCCGCCGCCGGCCGCGCGCCAGGGTTGGCGGTGGTGCTGGTAGGCGACGATCCGGCGAGCGCGGTCTATGTCCGGTCGAAGCACAAGGCCTGCATCGAAGCCGGCATGGCGAGCTTCGAGCACCGCCTGCCCGCCGCTACGACGCAGGCCGATCTGGTCGCGCTGGTCAAGGCGCTGAACGCCGATGGCGCGGTCGACGGCATTCTCGTCCAGCTGCCGCTGCCGGCGCATATCGACGAGAATGTCATCATCGCGACGATCGACCCCGACAAGGATGTCGACGGCTTCCACCCGGTCAATGCCGGGCGGCTCGCGACCGGGCTGCACGGCTTCGTGCCATGTACCCCGCTGGGCTGCATCATGCTGCTCGAGGACCGGCTCGGCGATCTTTCGGGCAAGGATGCGGTGGTGATCGGCCGCTCGAACATCGTCGGCAAGCCGATGGCGCAATTGCTGCTGGCGAAGAACTGCACGGTGACGATCGCGCACAGCCGCACGCAGGATTTGCCCGAGGTCGTGCGCCGCGCCGATATCGTCGTGGCGGCGGTCGGCCGGCCGGAGATGGTCAAGGGCGACTGGATCAAGCCGGGCGCGGCGGTGATCGACGTCGGCATCAACCGCGTCGACGGCAAGCTCGTCGGCGATGTCGACTTTGCCGATGCGGCCGCGGTCGCCGGGGCGATCACGCCGGTGCCGGGCGGAGTCGGGCCGATGACGATCGCGGTGCTGCTGCGCAACGCTTTGGTCGCCGCGCACCGCAATGCGCGCGTGGCGCTGGCGGACGGCGCGATCTGATGCTGCCGCTGCTGCTCCTCGCGGCCGCGGCCCCTGCTCTCTCGCCCCTTGCCTCGTCCGGGGCGCAGGCGGCGGTCGACGGCGCGGTCGCCGCCGAGCGCGCCTTCGCGCTCGATGCGCAGGACGGCGGCCAGTGGCCAGCCTTCCACGCGAGCGCTGCGCCCGACGCGATCATGGTCGGACCGCAGGCGACGCCCGTAGCCGAGGCGCTGAAGGGCGCGCCCGAGCCGGCGGTGCCGGTGATGTGGTGGCCGGGCACGGTGTTTCCGGCGTGCGACGGCGCGCTCGCGATCGATACCGGGCCGTGGGTGCGTGCCGGCGCCGGTGCGGTCGGCACGTTCACGACGGTCTGGGTGAAGCAGGCCGACGGCCAGTGGAAATGGCGGCTCGACCATGGCCGCGACACGCCGTCCCTGGTCGCCGCCGGTCGCGCGCCAACGGTGCACGCGCCCGATTGCGCCGGCGCCGATGCGGCGACGGCGGCCGTCCGCGCGAAGGCGTTCGCCGGTGCCGGTGCACGGCCGGCGGATGACATGGTCATGCAGCGCGACGGGCAGATGCCGGTGACCGGCGCCACGCCACTGCCTGCCGCGACCTTCGGCGACCGCCTGGGCTTCGGCCATGATTCGCTGTGGACTCTAGCCTGGGAAAGCCGCGCGACGACCGCGGGCGGCCATGACCTGCGCGTCTGGCAGTGGCGCGGAGCAAGTCTCGGCTGGCGGCTGGCGTTGTACGAACTGGCCGAACCGGCCGCATCGTGATCGAGCTGTTCGTCTCGGCCTTCGTCACTTTCTTCGTCGTGATCGATCCACCCGGCTGCGCACCGATCTTCGCGGGACTGACGCATGGCGCGTCGCCCGAGCACCGTCGCGCGATGGCGATCCGGGCGGTGTTGGTCGCCGCCGGCATATTGCTGGTGTTCGCCTTGTTCGGCGAGGATTTCCTGCGGTCGCTGGGCGTCAGCCTCGACGCGTTCCGGATCGCGGGCGGCATCATGCTGTTCCTGATCGCGCTCGAAATGGTGTTCGAGAAGCGCACCGAGCGCCGCGAGGAACGCGCCGCGAAGGTGAAGGAGACGGCGCAGGTGGAGGACGTCTCGATCTTCCCGATGGCGATCCCGATGATCGCCGGCCCCGGCTCGATCGCCTCGGCGATGCTGCTGACCGGCAAGAGCGACGGCTGGATCGAGGGCGCGGTGGTGCTGGGCGCGATGCTGGCGATCCTGCTGATCACCTTGGTCGCACTGCTGCTGGCGGCGCCGCTGATGCGGCTGCTGGGCAACAAGGTGGAAGCGATGGTGACACGGCTGCTGGGCGTGATCCTCGCCGCGCTGGCGGCGCAGTTCGTGATCGACGGGATCAAGGCGAGCTTCGCCTGACGCCGTTGGGCGTTGCACGTCGGCACGGTGCGCCGGTGCTTGGGGGAGGCGCGTTTCCGCCGATGGATTCGGGGCGTCGAACGGCCGGCGATCCTGCCGTCCAAGACCTGATAACGGGCGATTTTCGCGTTTTTGGCCGTTTATCAGGGGAAAAGTGGCGTTCCCACGGGGGTCAGTCCAGATAGAATTCAACGATCATAATGACTTGACCGGCAATTATTGGGTCCACCTGTTATCGTGCAGAACAGGGGATGGATATTTGCATAACAGGTCGGATTCGAGGTCGTAACAGGTCGAATTCCTTGCATAACAGGTCACCGCGAATTTGACGGATGAGCGCGCCGAGTAGCCGCCCGTGGATCTCGATCGGCACGTCCTGCGTGATGTCCGGCCGAACAAACCGGACGTCGGTCGCGGACCACGATGACCCCTGCAATCCCGGCAATTTGCCTGGACGCAGGTCTTCGTTTCGAGCCGCGAACCGCGCTAGAATCGCTGCCCGAACTTGATCCCGAACAGTTGCGGCTTGATCGGATAGAGTCTCGCATTGGCGTTGCACTCGGTCAGGCCGCATGACGCCGCCTTGGAGAGGATGCCGCGCTTGTCGAACGCGTTCTCGATGAACGCCTCGATCGACCCGTCGCCGATCTTGATGCCAGCCGAGAAATCGAACGTCGCGAAGCCCTTGGTGAAGCCGAACTGTTCCCTGATCACGCCGGTGATCGGATCGGGGGCGGGCAGCGTATCGCTGTCGAGCAGGCCGGCGCGCGTGCCGCCCTGATAGTTGACCACGCCCTGCACGAACGGCTGCGTTTCACCCAGATCTAAAGTGTAGCGCGCGGTGGCGCTGCCCTTGAATTTCGCGGTGGCCGGCAGGCGCGTGCCCTTGGGCGTGCAATCATTCGCGCGGGCGCAGAAATCGTCGTCGAGCTTGGCATCGATATAGGCGCCCGCCGCCGTGAGCGCGAGACCGCCGGATCGCCAGCTCACATCCGCCTCGATGCCCTTGACCGAAGCGCCGCCCGGTGCGTTCAGCAGATAGGTCTGGCCGTTTTCGCCCGGCAACGAGAATTGGATGTCCTTCCACGTCTCGTAGAAAGCGGCGCCGTTGAAGCGCAGGCCGCCCCAGCTCGTCTTCCAGCCCACTTCATAGTTGGTGACCGTGTCGGCCTTGTAGGAGGGCGTGGTCGGCCGGCGATCATTGCCGCCGGGCCGGAAGCCGGTGGAATAGGTGGCATAGACCATGTGCCGCGGCGTGACCTTCCAGGCGAGGCTGACCTTGTGGGTCTCGCCGGTCTCCTTGTAATTCTTGTCCACGCTGACACAGGGGTAACGGCCGGGCGCGGGCACGCATCGGTCCGGCCTGCGTGCCAGGCCGGTGATGCCGGAAAAGCCGTAGAGCGCACTCTCGACCTTGAAGCCGCGGATGCCCGCGGTCAGCGTCAGATTGGAGAGGATGTCGAAATTGCCCTCCGCGAACAGCGCATAATCCTTGTCGAGGCGATCGAGCCGCTTGATGAAGACGCCGTCGGTGAAGCCGGGAAGCGGATAGATGCCCGGGTTCGGCCAGTCGGCGATCGGCACGTTCGCGGCCGCCGCGCTGATCCCCGGGGTGAAGAAATCGGTGTCGAGCTTGCCCCCCTGGCGCTGATAGAATCCGCCGAACGTCGCGCGCAGGCGGCTTTCGGCCGGCGTGTTCACGCGAATTTCGTGGGTTTGCTTGGTATATTTGTACATCGCGTGGCTGAATTGACTCGGGTCGATAAATCCGCCGCTGCCATCAGGGTATTTTGTATAATAATAGAACGGATCGGCGCCATCGACGGTCAGGCCCGCGGCCTTGGAGTAATGATCATAGGCGACCGTGTAATAGGAATAATCGTTGAGATTGTCGCGCCAGCGTTCGAAATAGCCGCCCGAATAGATCAGATCCCAATTGCCGATCTTGCCCTCGATCGTCAGCGCTGCCTGATACCATTCGTCCTTGTTGACGCCATCGAGAAAATCATGGACCTTGAGGTCGCCCGCGGCCGGATCGAACAGAAAGGAACCCTTGGCCTTCTGATGCTGGTAGACGATCTGCGGCGTGACCGTCCAGTCATCGTCGAGTTCGACGCGCAGCGCCGCGCGGCCGCCATAGCTGTCGACCTCGTTCTTGTCCTTGCCGATAAGTGCGCGGTTATCGACGACGACGTTGGTCGTCGGATCCTTGTCGTCCAGTTCGTAGCTGCGCCGCTTGAACGTGTTGTCGATATAACCGCCGTCATGTTCGTAATAGCCGACGAGGCGGATCGCTATCCGGTCGGTGATCGGGATATTGGCAAAGCCTTCGACGCTATCGCCCACCCGGCCTTCGCCGAACTTGTTGAGCTGGCCATCAAAGCCCGCCTCGAACTTGCCGGGATCGGGTTTGTTGGTGATGATGCGCAGCGTGCCGGCCAGCGAACTCGCGCCGAACAGCGTGCCCTGCGGGCCGGCGAGCGCTTCGACGCGGGCAATGTCGTAGATGTGGAGATCGACCGAACCGCCGATCGTGGTCACCGGGATTTCGTCGAGATAGAGGCCGGTGGTCGGCTGCGAGCCGACGTCGAGGCCGTCGCCGCCCGAATTGATGCCGCGGAAATAGAATTGCGCCTGGCTGGGGCCGGCGGAATTGAAGGTGACGCTGGGCAGCAGCTTCACATAATCGTCGAACGATGCGACATGTTGTTCGTCGAGCTTCTCGGTGCCCAGCGCCTGGATCGAGATGGGCACGTTCTGCAGCGTCTCCGAGCGCCGCGTCGCAGTGACGACGATGTCGCCATCAATGGTTCCATCCGGGGATTGTGGCGCGGTATCCTGCGCAAAAGCCGGACTTGCCGCCGCCGCAGTCGATGCCAGCAACACCATGATCGCGCGAGCGCGCAGGTTTCCCACGCGTTGCCGCTTATGCCGTACCATCGAAATCCCCTGTTGCGGCAGTGCGGAATCTTTTTCCTGCAGTGCAGCATGGAAATTTCTACGAACGGGCGTTGCTGTCAAGCCTAATGTTGCGGCGCGGCAAGAATCTCGTCAGGACCAGGGATATTCGGCGAGCGTCGATCCGAGCGCCCGTTTGAGCGGGCCGAGCCAGGGTTCGAAGGCGCGCCATTGCTCCATGCCCTCGCGGTTGATCGGCCGGCGGACCTGCTCGGAGCTCGCGGTGCGGACCGCGCGGTCGTTCTCGTGGAAGCGCAGGCAGGCAGGGTCGAACGGCACGCCGACATGATCGAGCAGCCGCCGTATCTCCGCTTCGGTATCCTCGATCATCGCTTCGTAGAATATGCGATGAACGCGGCCCGGCATGACCGCATCGATATGCGCCATCATCCGGACATAATCACTGTAATAGCGGGCCATCGTCTCGAGGCTGTAGGAGAACCCCTGCCCGCGCGCAAAATGCTGCTTGAAGTTGGAGAAGCAACAGCCGAGCGGGTGGCGCCGCGCATCGATGATCTTCGCGTTCGGCAGGATCAGGTGGATCAGCCCGACATGCGCCCAATTGTTGGGCATCTTGTCGATGAAGAACGGCCGATCGGTCTTGCGGTGGATGCGCGTGTTTTCGATGAACTCCTCGCCCCATTCGCGCAGCTTCGCGCCCTCGCCCTCGGTCAACTGGACCGGATAGCGTCCGGGTCGCTGCTCCGCGCCGAGCCGCTTGGCCAGACGCTGAATCTCGGGCAGTTCCTGCGTCCCCTCGATCAGGGGGTGGCTCGACAGGATCTGCTCGATCAAGGTCGAACCCGCGCGCGGCATGCCGAGGATGAAGATGGGATCGGGCGCCGGACAGCCCCGCCCGGCACGCGACGCCAGGAAGGCGGGCGTCCAGGTGGCGATGCTGCGATCGACGATCCCGGTCGTCACGGTGGGATCATGGTCGAGCTCGGTCCGGCGCAGACGATTTCCCTCTGCATAGTGGCGGAATGAAGCCGCCGGATCACCGGCATCCTCATGCGCCTTGCCCAGCGCGAAATGCAGATGATAGCGATCCTCCAGCCCCAGCCGCGCATCGCCGAGCGCAGCCGTCATCCCGGCAATGTCGGCCGCGCTGAAATTCACCGTCTTCAAATTGGCGAGGCTCCACCATGCCTCGCCATAACCGGGCTCGAGCGCGATGCAGCGGCGATAGGCCGCGACGCTGTCCGCCTGCCGGCCGACGGTCTTGAGGCTGTGGCCATAACTCAGCCAGATCTTCGTGGCATCCGGAAGCCGCGCGAGCACATGCTCATAATGCCGGACCGCCTCGCCGACATCGCCGATCCGGCCGAGCGCGGCCGCCAGCAGGTTGCGCGAGGCGACGTTGTGCGGATCGTCTGCGAGCAGCCGTTCCAGCTCCTCGATCGCGCGCGGCGTCCGGCCGGTGCGATAGAGCACCGTCGCAAGGTTGAACCTGGCCGGTGCGAAGCTCGGCGCAAGCTCGATCGCGCGGCTGAGCAGGTTTTCCGCGTCGACATAACGGCGCAGGCGGCCGGCGAGTTCGGCGAGCATGCGGATCGCGGCGACATCGGTCGGATATTGCTTGAGATAGGGCTTCAGGACGCGTTCGGCGATCGCGAGCTCGTTCTTGCAGAGCGCGACCGCGGCGCGGCGCAATTCCGGAACCTGGACCGAACAGCGAATCTGCTGCGCATAGGCCGCGTCGGCCCCCGGACCGTCGCCGGTCAGCACGAGCTGGTCCCCAAGCGTTCGCCAGGCTTCCGCCGAATCCGGATTGCGCGCGGTGGCGGCATGCAGGACGCCGACCGCCTCCTGCGCCCGCCCCAGCGCCGCCAGCGCGCGACCGCGCAGGGTGAGGGCTTCGGGTTCGAGCGGCACGATGCGCAAGATTTCGCGCGTCTGCTCCTCGGCGAGCGCCGGCGAGCGTTCGAGCAGGGTGCGTGCGTGCGCCAGCGCCAAGGCGAGATTGCCCGTCTTTTCGGCCGACGTCGCCAAACCGCATTCTCCCTGTCGCCGTGCGGGAATATGCACCGGTGCGCCGCCGCTGTCGATCAGTGGCGCGCCATCCGGGTCCGGCGTCGGCACGAGCAATCAACCCGGGACCGGCTCCAGGGAACCGAGCGTTGAGGGGTAATTGCATGTGTCGCGGCAATCAAAAGCGCCATATCATTCAGAATACGACGGATGATCCGATATCATTTCATAAACCCCCTCCCAGTCTTTTGGTTCTGGAAATGCAGATTCATAATCCCTTCGTTCAGCGCCACTGAGGTTCGAAAAGAAAATATAAAATTTATTATATATCTCTTCGCCCATCCCCATTCTCCATTGGATGGAGCCCCTTTCTTCGGCGGGATAAAAAAACCACGGCGGTTCAACATCGAACGTAGTCATATTGCATCCAATCTTTCGGCGATCATCCGGAGGCGGCCTCGTCGCTGTTGCGCGCCGGCTCCCAGCCGAACACACTGCGCCCACCATAATCGTGCGAACGACGACGTTCTTCGCCGACGAACGCATCGAACGACGGCCCCGTGGCATGCGCTTCGAGCCGCCGCGCCTGGTCGTCGAGCCGGCGGATCGCGGACAATTTTTCGTCCTGGCCCAGTTTCGCTGCCGAGACCGCGTCCTTGAGCACGCCGATCGTCCTGTCATAGACTTTCGTCGGCACCGGGAACGGGTGGCGATCCTTGCCGCCATGCGCGAGGCTGAAGCGGGCCGGGTCGGCGAAACGGCAGGGGGCGCCGTGGATCAGTTCCGCCACCATTGCGAGGCTCTGCACGGTGCGCGCGCCGACGCCGGGGACGAGCAGCAGCTCGGCGAAATCCTTGGGCCCCTGTTCGGCGGCGGCGGCGAGCGTGCCGTGGAGGCGGCGGATGATCACGTCGTCGGCGCGCACGTCGTGATGGTCGGGCAGGACCAGGTTCGGGAGCATCGGCGCGGCGGCAGTGGCGGGCGTCGCGCCGGTGCGGCGGAGCGCCGCCGCCTCGCGGGCGATGCGGTCGGGACCGAGATCGGCGAGCAGATCGACCTGCGCGCGGCGCGACGGATCGGCGCGACGGTCGGCGAGGTTGACGATCTCGCCCTGCCCGCGCCCCTCGATCGCGGCGTGCGGCGCATCGACGAAACTCTCCAATCCTTCGGACAGCCAGTGATAGCGGCGCGCGCGGCGGCTGGCGTCGTTCATGCCCTGCTGGACGACGGTCCAATGCCCGTCGTCGGTGACGATGAAGCCGTGGAGATAGAGGTCGAACCCGTCCTGCACCGCCGCGCTGTCGACCTTGGCGACGAGGCGGCTGGCGCGCGCGAGACCGGCGCCGTCGAAGCCGATGCGGTCGCCGGCCGCGACCAGTTCGCCCGGCGTGCGGCGCGGATGCTTGCCGCGGCCGCCGCAGACATGGATGCCGAGTTCGCCGGCGAGCGGCTTCAGGCCGTGCTTGAGCGCGCCGATCACGCTGGTGGTGATGCCCGACGAATGCCAGTCCATCCCCATCACCGCGCCGAACGACTGGAACCAGAACGGATGAGCGAGGCGGCGGAGAAATTCGTCGCGGCCATAATGGTGGACGATCGCCTGCGTCATCACCGCGCCCAGCCGCGCCATGCGCTGGCCGAGCCATGGCGGCACATGGCCGCCGTGGAGCGGGAGATCGGCGCTGCCGGCGCGCTGGGGCATCGGGCTGGGACTCCGTCCGTTGGAACGAAGCAGGAACCTAACAGGTTGCGGGGCGGGGTGGAAGTGGGTGGGGGCCGGAACCGGTCTCGCCCTTCAGGCCCTCACCCTGACTTGCTTCGCAAGTCTGTCCCTCTCCCGCAAGCGGGCAAAGCGATGCACACATCTCCATTTTCGACGGAATGTCAGCCGCTTAAGCCCCTCCCCTTCAGGGGAGGGGTTGGGGTGGGGGACTCGGGAGAAAATCTCGATATTGACGGACGCAAACCAAGAAATGGCGGAAATGCTCGCTTCGCTCGCCACCACCCCAACCCCTCCTCTAAAGAGGAGGGGCTAAGCCCGGCGCGATCCGACGATGTGTGCATACCTTAGCGCAAGCGGGAGAGGGCTAAGTCAGGCGAAATCGCTGGCCAGTTCGGTGCGCATTTCGGCGCCGATCACGGCGATATGGCCGTAATGGGGATGTTCGACGTGGAACATCGCCGGTGCGGTGCCCGCCTTCCAGGCCGCGATCGCACTGGCGGTGAAGGGGAAGTGGAAGAAGTGGACGCTCGAGGCCTTGCCGTCGGCGCGGCTGCGTTCGACGTCGCCCTCGGGCACGGCCGGGATATTCTCGCCGCCGACGCTGATGAAGATATGGTCCTCGATCCCGCCGAGCTGGCCGAGTATTTTCGCGCGCAGCCAGGGATCGTCGATCTCGATCATCAGGGTCGCGGTCAATTCCTCGCCGTTCGGAATCATCGGATTATAGGCGGCGAGTTCGTCGGGCAGTTGCGCGTCGCCGCCCTTCTCGATGCGCAGCATTTCCTGGATCTGCAGCCACATCGTGTCCCAGCTCTCGAAATAGACCATCATGTGCGGGCCGACCGGGAGGCGGCGGAAGCGCTTGCGCAGGATGTTCTCCTCGCGCTTCTCCTTGCGGATGCGCTCATAGTCGGGGAGCGTGAGGATGTCGTCGGCGGTGATCTGGCGGGTGCTGCGGGGCATGTCGGTCTCTCTGGTCTTCACAACCCATAGGCCTTGGCCATGATCTCGATCGGATGGCCGATCCGGTCGGGCACGGTCCCCGATCCCGACAACGCCATCACCTGTTGCAGATGCGGCCCCGCCAGCGGGCATTCGCTGACCATATAGTCCGGGTTGGTTTTCGCCAATGCCTTGGCGGTCGGACGGCCGATCTTGATCGCGGTGTCGAAATTCTGCTCGAAGATCCCCCATTTGCCGCCATGGCCCGAGCAGCGCTCGGTCACGGCCGGTCTGGCGCCGGGGATCAGTTTCAGCATCTCGACCGCCTTGGGCCCCATGTTCTGCGCGCGGCTGTGGCAGGCGAAGTGGACGCCGATGCTCGCGGCCATGGCCTCGATCGGGACCAGCCCGGCCTCCTTCGACAGCGCGACGACATATTGCGAGAGATCATAGCTGTGCGTCGACAGCCGCTTGACCGCTGCATTGCCGGGATGGAGCAAAGGCCATTCGAATTTGAGCATCAGCGCGCAGCTCGTCGTCAGCGGCACGATGTCCCAGCCGTCGTCGATCAGCGGCGCGAAATATGCGGCGACGCGCTCGGCGGCGCCGGCGACCGCCGCCAGCTCGCCATTCTCGAACTTCGGCATGCCGCAGCATTCGGGATATTCGACGCGGACCTCGACACCATTGTGGGTCAGCACCTTGATCGCCGCATCGCCCGGAGTCTGGTCGTTGAAATTGCCGTAGCAGGTCGCATAGAGCGCGACCTTGCGGCCGAAACCGGGGGCCTGGGGGTTGGGCGCGGGCAGGCCGGCGGCCGCCTTCGAGGTCAACGGGATGTCGGCGAACGCGGGCAGATGCGCGCGCTTGTCGATGCCGAGCGTGGATTGCATCAGACCGCGTGCGAGGCCGTTTGATTCGCTGGTCGCCCAGTTGGCAATGTCCGACATCACCGTGCCGAGCTTGCCGTTGCGATCGGTCTTGGCGAGTTCGCGATCGGCGAGGCCGGTCTCGCCCTTCTTGCTCTCGACGGCGCGGTAGCGCAGCATCAGATGCGGGAAATCGAGGTCGAATTCGTGCGGCGGCACATAGGGGCACTTCACCATGAAGCACATGTCGCACAGCGTGCAGGCGTCGACGACGGCCTTGAAGCCCTCCGAGGGCAGATGCTCGACATCCTCATCCGCGCTCTCGTCGACCATGTCGAACAGCTTGGGGAAGCTGTCGCACAGGTTGAAGCAGCGGCGACAGCCATGGCAGATATCGAACACGCGCCGCAGTTCGGCGTCGAGCGCTTCCTCGTCGTAATAGCTTTCGGACTGCCAGTCGATCGGATGGCGGGTCGGCGCGTCGAGGCTGCCTTCCTTCATGTTGCCGCTTTCCCCAGCTAAACAAGAGCCGTCATCCCCGCGAAAGCGGGGACCCATGGCGGGTGCAATTCCGATTTGGAAATGGCGGACGCATGGGCTCCCGCCTTCGCGGGAATGACGGTTTATGAGCGGGTGGATTTGCTCCACCCACTCACGCAAATCAGGCGTCGAGCGTGTCGAGCGTCTTCTGGAACTTGCCGGCGTGGCTCTTCTCGGCCTTGGCGAGCGTTTCGAACCAGTCGGCGATTTCCTCGAAGCCCTCGTCGCGCGCGGTCTTCGCCATGCCGGGATACATGTCGGTATATTCGTGGGTCTCGCCCGCGATCGCCGCCTTCAGATTGTCCGAGGTCGGGCCGATCGGCAGGTCGGTGGCGGGATCGCCGGCTTCCTCGAGGAATTCGAGATGACCGTGCGCGTGGCCGGTCTCGCCCTCGGCGGTCGAGCGGAACACCGCGGCGACGTCGTTATAGCCCTCGATGTCGGCCTTCTGCGCGAAATAGAGATAGCGGCGATTGGCCTGGCTTTCGCCCGCAAAAGCGGCCTTCAGATTTTCCTCGGTCTTGGAACCCTTGAGTTCGGTCATGCGTCGCTCCTTGGCTGGAATCCTTGTGCGTTGCAGCACGATCCTTGCTGTAGTGCAGCGATGCCGGGCGCATAAAGCGATTTTATTTGTCGGGCTGATCGACACAGACGATAAATCATTGATTGCAAATGCGAATTGTTCGCAATGCTCAAGGCTTCGCGAGGATGTCGAGCGCGCCTTCGGTCATCGCTTCTGTTGCAGTTGCGATCACGGCTTCGGCATCGGGCGCCCAGAACGGACTGTGCAGCGACGGCAATTTGGCCGCGTCGCCGCCGGACGTGTCCCAGGCGGCTTTCGGCACGCCGCCGACCCAGAAGATCAGGCTCTGGATGCTCTTGTCGGCGAGATAATAGCGGCTGAAATCCTCGCCGCCCATCACCGCGGGCGTATCCTGCACGCGATCGGCGCCGAAGCGGTCGGTCCACAGCGTCTTCATCCGGCCCGACAGCGGCTCGGTGTTGAAGGTCGCCGGCGTATATTCGTCCTTGACCGTCGTCACCGGCATCCGCTCCGCGGGCATGCCGGCGGCGATCGCCTCGCCTCTGGCGATCCGCGCGATGCCGTCGAGCAGATGCTTGCGGGTCGCGTCCGAATAGCTGCGCACGGTCAGCAGCAGCCGCGCTTCGTCGGGGATGATGTTGTGCTTGGCGCCGGCCTGGAAGCTGCCGACCGTCACCACCGCCGAATCCTGCGGATCGAGTTCGCGCGAAACCAGGGTCTGCAGCGCGGTGACGATGCGCGCGGCGAGCACGATCGGGTCGCGCGTCGTCTGCGGATAGGCGCCATGGCCGCCGATGCCCCTGACGACGAGATCGACCGAATCGACATTGGCGAGCGCAAAACCCGACCGCACGCCGATCACGCCGGCGGGCAGGCTGGCCGAATCGTGGAAGCCGAGCACATATTGCGGCTTGGGGAAGCGCGTGAACAGGCCGTCTTCGAGCATCGCCTTGGCGCCCAGCCCGATCTCCTCGGCCGGTTGCGCGATCAGCACGAGCGTGCCCTGCCAATTCGCCTTGGCCGCCGCCAGCCGCCGCGCGGTGCCGATCAGGCCGGTCATATGCGTGTCATGGCCGCAGGCGTGCATGATCGGCGTCGGCTGGCCCTCGCGGGTCTTGCCGGTCGCCTTGCTCGCGAACGGGAGCCCGGTCTGCTCGGGCACCGGCAGTCCGTCCATGTCGGCGCGCAGCATCAGCACCGGCCCGGCGCCGTTCTTCATCACCGCGACGACGCCGGTCCTGCCGACGCCGGTCGTGACTTCGAACCCCAGTCTGCGCAGTTCGGCGGCGATCTTCGCGGCGGACTTGACCTCTTCGAAGCTGAGTTCGGGGTTGGCATGGAAGTCGCGATAAATCGTCATCAGTGACGGCATGTCCCTCGTCACCGCCTCGCGCACGTCCTGCGCCTGAGCGGGCACCGCGACCAGCAACGGCAGCGCGGGCGCGAACAGCAGCGGCAGAGCGAGGATCAGACGGCGCATGGCGGACTCCCGGTTGTTCGGCGCGAGCCTAGCCGTGCTGCATCCATCGGACCAGTGCGCGACGTATCTGGAAATGTTGTACGTGGATGGGCGGATCGGCTACGAGATTCGGGGGTCGTCCCAACCCTGCGTCGACAGGAAAAGCAGAAACCTGCACATGTTCGATTCCGAAAGAGGAGTAGCCCCAATGAGCAGCATGAAACTCGCCGGCATGATCGCGTCGGCCGCCACCGTCCTTGCCCTGTCGTCGGCCGCGCTCGCCGCCGATGCGCCCAAGAACAGCAAGGGCAAGGCCGTTGCGGCGGACGACACCGTCCATTGCTATGCGATCAACGACTGCAAGGGCCACGCGGACTGCGGCACCACCGCCAATTCGTGCAAGGGCCACAACGCCTGCAAGGCCGAAGGCTTCAAGGCGATGAAGGCCAGCGAATGTTTCGAGGCCGGCGGTACGATCGGCGACATCGGCTGATGGTCGTGGCCGGGCGACGGATGTCGCCCGGCCCACCCCTGCCCCATCCCGACCCGGCCCGCCATGCTCGCCCCACTCGCGCGGATCGCCGCGCCCTCGCCCGGCTTCGGCCTGGGGCTGAGGCCCGACCATTATGGCGACGTGCTGGGCGGGCCGCAGCCGGTCGACTGGTTCGAGGTGATCAGCGAGAATTTCTTCGGCGCCGGCGGCAAGCCGCTGTCGGTGCTTGAGCGCGTGCGCGCCGACTATCCGGTGGCGCTGCACGGCGTGTCGCTGTCGATCGGTTCGGCCGACGGACTCGATCCGCACTATCTCGACGGCCTCGCGGCGCTGGCCGATCGCGTCGATCCGCTGTGGGTATCCGACCATCTCTGCTGGACGGGACTCGGCGGCATCAACAGCCATGACCTGCTGCCCTTGCCCTACACCGCCGCCGTGCTCGACCTGGTGGTCGACCATATCGGCCGGGTGCAGGACCGGCTCAAACGCCGCATCCTGATCGAGAATCCGTCGAGCTATGTCGCCTTCGCCGAATCGGAGATGGGCGAGTGCGATTTCCTGAGCGCGATGGCCGAGCGCGCCGACTGCCTGCTGCTGGCCGACATCAACAATATCTACGTCTCGGCGCGCAACCACGGCTTCGATGCGCGCGCCTATATGGCGGCGCTGCCCGCGGCCCGGATCCAGCAGATCCATCTCGCCGGGCACAGCGTCGCGGGCGACATGCTGATCGACACGCATGACAGCCCGGTGTGCGACCCGGTGTGGGACCTCTATGCCGAGAGCCGCGGCCTGTGGGGCGATGTCGCGACGATGATCGAGCGCGACGACGATATTCCGCCGCTGGCCGACCTGCTCGCCGAACTCGACCGCGCGCGGGCGCTGGCCGCCGTCCATGACTGAGCTGGCGACGGTGCAGCGTGCCTTCCTGGGCCAGGTGCTGGGTGAAACCGTGGCGCGCGACGCCGACGAAGCGCGCCGGATGGCCATCTACCGCAACGCCTATTGCGCGACCTTGCGCGGCGCGCTGCGCAAGACTCACCGGCGCTGCGCGGCGTGGCTGGGCGATATCAGATTCGACGAAATTGCCGTCGCCTATGTCGAAGCCAATCCGTCACCGTTCCGCAATCTGCGCGATTATGGCGCCGGCTTCGCCGATTTTCTCGCCGTGCGATGTCCCGACGATCTCGACATTGCCGAACTCGCGGCGCTCGACTGGGCGATCGACGCGGTGTTCGACGGTCCCGATGCGCAGGCGCTGGGCATCGCCGAAATCGGCGCGCTGGCGACCGAAGACTGGATCGCGCGGCAGCTGGCGCTGCATCCGGCGGCGTCGCTGGTCGAGGCGACGCACAATCTGGCGCCGGTCTGGCAGGCGCTGGAGCGCGAGGATGTGCCGCCCGATATGGCACCGCTCGGCCGGCGTGCGACCTTGCTGGTATGGCGGATGGACGGCCGGCCGCATTTCCGGACGCTCGAGCCGGATGAGGATGTGGCGCTGCGGCTGGCCTCGTCAGGGGCGGATTTTTCGGAGATCTGCGAGCGGCTGGGCGAGATGCTCGGCGCGGACGCGGCGGCGGTGCGGGCGGCGGAGATGTTGCGGGTCTGGCTGGATGAAGGGGTGTTGTGCTGGGCGTAGCCTTAGCCCTCTCCCGCATGCGGGAGAGGGAAAGACGCCGCAGGCGGCGAGGGTGAGGGCCCGAGCGGGTCTCGCCCTTCAGGCCCTCACCCTGGCTCGCTGCGCGACCCTGTCCCTCTCCCGCTTGCGGGAGAGGGATTATAGTCAGCTCTACGCCGCCGGAACCAGCTCCACCACGTCCATCATCGATTCGAACTGCGGGCGCGGCAGCAGCAGGCGCCAGCGAGTCGGGCCGATCCGTTCGACCGCGCCGGCCATGTTGCGATCGGGATCGCGGCCATAGCCCATCGCCATCGTCTCGTCGCCCAGCACCATCGAGCCGAGAAAGATCTGCCGGCGCGAATCCTCCGGGTAGAGCAGACCCACCGGCCGCTGCGAACCATTGATCTTTTCGAGTGTCGTGCCCTCGGCGGTCAGCGCGACACGGCAGGCGAAGGCGGGATAGGTGACATAGTCGGCCATGCCCGTGCTCCTGCCGCCGAGCTTGACCACGCGGCAGCGATAATTGCCCGGTGGCAGGGCGGCGCCGTCGATCGCCGAATCGGGATCGAGCAATACGCCTTCGCGGGCGATCGCCGGACCGTTGCCGCTGGTGCGGGCGGCGGCGAGCGCCTGGGTGAAGGCGGTGCGCCAATTGCTGAGCCGGTCGCGGTCGGCCGGCGTCGCGACCTGGCGCCATGTCCGCACGGCCGGCACCGTCGCGCGTTCCGCGGATTCGTCATGCCCCGCGCAACCGGCGACCGCGAGGCCGCCGAACAGCAGGAACAGGGTCGCAGATCGCATCGTCGTTGCCTCCATCTGGCGGGTAACGCCGGTGGATACAGCTTCGATCCTGACTGTGGCCGGAATGCGGCGCGCTTCAGGCGGTCCAGCCGCCGTCGATCGAGTAGTTGGCACCGGTGATCGCCCTGGCGTCCTCCCCGCAGAGGAAAAGGGCGAGCGCCGCGACCTGTTCGGAGGTGACGAATTCCTTGGTCGGCTGGCCGGCCAGCAGCACGTCTTCGAGGACCTGTTCGCGGGTCATGCCGCGCGCCTTCATCGTATCGGGGATCTGGTTCTCGACCAGCGGCGTCCAGACATAGCCCGGGCTGATCGCGTTGACGGTGATGCCGTCGGTCGCAGTCTCGAGCGCGACCGTCTTCACGAGACCGGCAATGCCGTGCTTGGCGGCGACATAGGCCGATTTGAACGGCGAGGCGGTCTTCGAATGCGCCGACGCGGTGCAGATGATCCGGCCCCATTTCTTCGCCTTCATGCCCGGCACCGCGGCGCGCATCGCGTGGAAGGCCGAACTGAGGTTGATCGCGATGATCGCGTCCCATTTCTCGGGCGGGAAATCCTCGATCGGCGACACGTGCTGGATGCCGGCGTTGCAGATCAGGATGTCGGGCGCGGCCTTTTTCACCATCGCGACGATCTCGTCGGCCTTGGCCATGTCGGCGGGATCATAGACCGCCTTGACGCCGAAATCGGCCTCGATGCCGCTGCGCTCCTTCTCGATATCCTCCGGCTTGCCGAAGCCGTTGATCACCACGTCGACGCCCACCGCGGCGAGCGCGCGGGCATAAGCGAGGCCGATGCCGGAGGTGGAGCCGGTGACGAGCGCGGTCTTGCCCTCGAGCGACATGCTGATTTCCTTTCGTTGCGTTGAGCTTTATCTGCGTGCGAGATCGAAGGCGGCGGTCTTGCCGTCGAGGATGTTCTTCGCGACCAGCGCCGAATTCGAGATCGTCTCGGCGATCGCGGTACGCCCGGCCGCCATATGCTCGTTCATCGTGCGCGCGGAGAATTCATAGTCGCGCGCGCCGCCCTCCCACGCATTGGCGCGGTAGATCAGATGGACGACATTGACCGGATATTCCTGCGCCAGCGCCTTGAGCGCGACGACGTCGGGATCGGCGCACATGTCGCCCGGCAGCTTGGCCAGCACCTTGCGGATGATCTCGCGCTCGCGGCGCAGCCTGAGCAGGCCGTCGCTGACCTGGCGGGTGCGGCTGGAGAAGCGGATCTCCTTTTCGCGCGCCATCACGTCCATGATCGTCTTGGGCAGGCCCGACGCGGCCGAGAACAGATCGACCTGGAACACCAGCATTTCGGCGTCCTGCGCGTCGAGCACATAGGAGAGCGGCGTGTTCGAGACGAGGCCGCCATCCCACCACATCCGGCCGTCGATCTCGACCGGCGGGAGGCCCGGCGGCAGCGCGCCCGACGCCATGATGTGGCGCGCATCGAGCCGCTGGGTGCGGTTGTCGAAATAGTTGAAATTGCCGCTCTCGACGTCGACCGCGCCGACCGCGATCCGCACCGGCCCGTCGTTGAGCAGATCCCAGTCGATCAGCGAATCGAGCGTGCCCGAGAGCTGCGCGCTGTCGTAGAAGCTCAGCGCCTCGCACGATCCCGGCGTGGCGAATTGCGGCGGCAGCACGCGCGGCGTGAAGAAACCGGGCACGCCCATCGTCGCGACGAAGCCCGCCGACCATTCGTGGAGCAGTTCGCGGACATGATCATTATGCCAGATCGGGAAGCTCGGCAGGCTGCTGGTCAGGATGTTCCAGAAGCGTCCGAGTTTCTCGACGCGCGCTTCGGGCGGATTGCCGGCGATGATCGCGGCGTTGATCGCGCCGATCGAGATGCCGGCGACGAAGTCGATGCCGATCCCGGCATCGTGCAGCGCCTCGTAGACGCCGGCCTGATAGGAGCCGAGCGCGCCACCGCCCTGCAGGACGAGCGCGACCTGATCGGGCAAGGGGAGCGCTTTGGACCGGCGCAGGCGGCGGGGCTCGGTGTCTGCCATCGGCTGCTATGTGCGCCCTGTGCTGCGGTGCATCAAGAGGGCGTTGGAACGCATTTTACGGCCGGCACGATTGACCGGATTGCAACCATGTCGCCGCCGCCGCATTCTGACCCTGCCAAGGGAGACCAAACAGATGCGGCTCGACGACGAAGCGCCCAGTTCGAACATCGAGGATCGCACCGGCGGCGGGGGCGGCGGCTTCGGCTTTCCGGGCGGCGGCGGACTGCGGCTGGGCGGCGGCAAGCTCGGTTGCGGCGGCATCGCGATCGTGATCGTGATCGCGCTGGTGTTCGGCATCAATCCGCTCCAGCTGCTGGGCGACGGCCAGCTTTCGGCGCCGGCGCCGCAGCAGCAGGCGGGGCCAGCGACCGCCGGCGGCGACGCCTCGACCGTCGATCCGAAGACCAAGGACATGATCGCGCGCGTGCTCGGTTCGACCGAACGGCGCTGGACGGCGTTGTTCAAGGCGCAGGGCGAAACCTATGTCGCGCCGAAGCTGGTGCTCTACACCGACAACGACCAGTCGGGCTGCGGCGCGGCGCAGGCGGCGATGGGGCCGTTCTACTGTCCGGTCGACCAGCGCGTCTATCTCGACGTCGGTTTCTTCAACGAACTCGAGACGCGCTTCGGCGCGAAGGGCGATTTCGCCGAGGCCTATGTGATCGCGCATGAGGTGGGCCATCACGTCCAGACCATCACCGGCATCGCCGACAAGGTCCGCCGCGCGCAGCAGCGCGCCAGCGAAGCCGAAGGCAATGCGCTGCAGGTGAAGATGGAGCTGCAGGCCGATTGCTATGCCGGCGTGTGGGCGAAGAATGACGAGAATCTGATGGAGCCGGGCGACCTCGAGGAAGGGCTGACCGCCGCCAATGCGATCGGCGACGATACGCTGCAGAAGGCGGCGGGCCGCCGGCCGGTGCCCGAGAGCTTCACCCATGGATCGTCGGCGCAGCGGGTGCAATGGCTGCGCCGCGGCTATGACAGCGGCGACCCTGCGAAATGCGACACCTTCGCCGGCGCGCTGTGACGATTGATCCGGATCAAGGCGGAAGATGATGCATTCCCGGCCGTTTCCGCTAGACAGGCGGCATGCGCCGACGGGGGGTGACAGCAATGGTGGGCAGGCGCCTTGCGGCGTTGCTGCTGTTTTGCCTGGCGTTGATCACGGCACCCGCCGCGGCGCACAATAGCGGCATCCAAATGGCGCCGATCACGCCGGCGATGTGCGTCCTGCGGGCCAGCCCCGGCATGACGCCGGCGGCGCTGTTCGGCGAACCCGCCCGCTTCGATTGCGATCCGAACCAGAAACGCTGGGGCCAGGGCGATTTCTGGGTGCTGATGCGCGGCTTTTCGGCGCGCAGCACGATGATCGAGCCGCTGCAGCTGCGCTGGGGCAGCGCCTGGCAGGATCGGGTGACCTTGCATGTGCTCCACGCCGACGGCGGCATCTCCGCCACCGGCATCACCGCGGCGACCACCAGCCCGCATCTGCAGCTCGGCGCGCAGATCGCACTCGCGCTTCCGCCCGGCACCAGTCCGGCGACGGCGATACTGGCGCATGTCGAGGGCGCCGCGAACCTGCGCGCGATCCTGATCGCACCGACGATCGAACCGGTCGCAGCAGGCGAAGGACGAACGCTGGCGCTGGTCGCCCTCTACGCCGCGTGCGGCGGCCTGAGCATCGCGCTGATCGTCTATAATCTGATGCTGTGGAGTGCGCTGCGCCTGCGCTTCCTGCTCTATTATTGCGCGATGGTCGGCGCGACCATGGTCTATGGCGTCTCCTCGTCGGGCACGCTCGCGTGGATGCTGCCGTGGATCGACAATAATGACCGGTTGCGGATCAATTATCTGCTGCTCGCGCTGGCCGGGGTCGCGGGGCTGACCTTCATCCGCCATTTCTTCGAGGACGGCGTGTTCCCGGTGTGGCTGCGGCGCGCGATGATCGCCGCCAGTGCGGCCGTGCTCGGCTCTGGCATCGCGTTCGCGGCGCTGGCGCCGCGCGCGATCGGCCTGCTCGACCTGATCTATTCGCTCAGCTACCTCGCGATGCTGTGCATCCTCGCGCCGGTGGTGATCTGTGCCTGGCGCGCGAAAAGCCAGTTCCTGCGGCTGTTCCTGTTCGCCTGGTCGATCCCGATCCTCTTCGCGGCGCTGCGGATCGCGCACGGCTTCGGCCTGATCCCGCAGCATTTCTGGCTCGACAATTCCACGCTGGTCGCGATGAGCGTGGAATCGCTGCTGAGTTCGCTGGCCGTCGCCTATCGTATCCGCGCGCTGTCGGCGGAGCGCGACCATGCCCGCGAAACCGCCGAAGTGGCGCGCGAACTGGCCGACACCGACCCGCTGACCGGCCTGCTCAACCGGCGCGCCTTCCTCCGCGGCGCGCTGGACGAGGACGGCGGCACCGGGCCGCAGAGGCTGTTGCTGGTCGACATCGACAATTTCAAGCGGATCAACGACCGGCTGGGCCACGTCGCCGGCGACGAAGTGCTCAAGCGCGTCTCGGCGCTGCTGCACGAGGCGGCAGGGCCGGCCACGATGACGGCCCGGCTGGGCGGCGAGGAATTCGGCCTGCTCGGCGCGATCGAGGACGGCGGCGCGTCGCCGGAAGGCTTGCTCGCGGCGTGTCGCACCGCGATCATGCCGCACGGCGCCAAGGTGACATTGAGCATCGGCATCGCCGAGGGCGTCATCCTCGGCGAGGCCGACTGGCAGCGCCTCTATCGCCGCGCCGACGCAGCGCTGTACCGCGCCAAACAGGCTGGCCGCGACCGCGCCTGCGTGTGGACCGAGGATCTCGGCGAGCAGGCCGCCTGACCGCTGAACGGCGAAGCCGAGATCGATCGAGACCCCGTTGCATCCCTGAAACACTGTCGCTAAAGGGAGCCTCCCGCCGGGGTCCGACGGGGTGGAGCGGGGCTGTAGCTCAGATGGGAGAGCGCTGCAATCGCACTGCAGAGGTCAGGGGTTCGATTCCCCTCAGCTCCACCAACACTGCTCCATTGAATTCATTGAATTTTTCCAGTTTGAACCGCAACCAGAGGGCCATGGGTCCCACTGGTGCAAGTCCCTGGGTCCGCAAAAACGCCGAAATTTAACATAATCTGGGTCCGCAAAACGGCCTTTTCGGCCCGCTTTTTGCCGGCCGATAGGTCTCAAACCCGCAGAAATCCTTGGGTCCGCAAACGTGAAGTCTGGGTCCGCAAAAACGCCGAAATTTAACATAATCTGGGTCCGCAACGTGCCGTCGCGGCGGGTTCATTTCGGTCAGCGCGTGCGGCGATGAATGTGCGTGAAGGCGTCGATGTCAGCCCAGAAGCTCTCGACAGCCTCGATCAGCTCGGCGAGGTCGTCCGGTCG
>Ga0105249_10000133_pt1 | contig 98005 bp, 115 predicted proteins | sample KBSS44metaG_FD_81522 | JGI IMG/M metagenome (GOLD analysis project Ga0105249, IMG submission 81522) | Switchgrass rhizosphere microbial communities from Kellogg Biological Station, Michigan, USA - KBS S4-4 metaG | ecosystem: Host-associated > Plants > Roots > Rhizosphere > Soil | place... | reverse complement strand
GGTGTCGACGTCGATGACGATCAACGCGACGGCGGCGACGTTGCTCGCGATGTACATCGTGGTCGCGGAAGAGCGGGGAATCCCTCGCGCGAAGCTCTCGGGGACCGTCCAGAACGACATCCTCAAGGAGTACATCGCGCGCGGCACGTACATCTATCCGCCGGCGCCGAGCCTCGCGCTCGTGACGGGGATCTTCGCGTTCTGCGCGGCGGAGGTGCCGCAGTGGAATCCGATCTCGATCTCGGGCTACCACATGCGCGAGGCGGGTGCGACGGCGGTGCAGGAGCTTGCCTTCACCTTCGCGAACACCATCGAGTACGTCACGCGCGCGCTCGCCGCGGGACTCGCGATCGACACATTCGCGCCGCGCCTGTCGTTCTTCTTCGCGGCGCACAGCGACCTCTTCGAGGAGGTCGCGAAGTTCCGCGCCGCGCGCCGCATCTACGCGCGGCTGATGCGCGATCGATTTGGCGCATCGGACGCATCGTGCCGCCTGCGCTTCCACACGCAGACGGGCGGCGTCACGCTCACGGCGCAGCAGCCGCTCACGAACGTCGTGCGCGTCGCGGTGCAGACGCTCGCCGCCGTGCTGGGCGGCACGCAGTCGCTGCACACGAACGGCTACGACGAGGCGCTCGCCCTGCCCACGGTCGACGCCGCGACGCTCGCGCTCCGCACACAGCAGGTGGTGGCGTACGAATCGGGCGTCGCCGGCACGGCCGATCCGCTCGCGGGGAGCTACTACGTCGAGAAGCTGACGTCCGAGCTCGAGGAACGCGCACTCGCGCTGCTCGCGCGCGTAGAGGAGCTCGGCGGCGCGGCGCGCGCGATCGAAGAGGGATTCTTCCAGGATGAGATCGGACGCTCCGCCTATGAGCACCAGCTCCGCATCGAGAGCGGCGAGACGGTGGTGGTGGGCGTGAACGCGTTCACCGACAACGAGCCTCCCTTGGTGATCCCCGCGCCCGACTTCCGCGCGCTCGAGCAGGACCAGCTCGCGCGCCTCGCGCGCACGAAGGCCGCGCGCGACCAGAGCGCCGTCTCGGAGGCGCTCGGCGCGCTCAAGTCTGCCAGTGCATCCGATGATACCGAGGTCGCGTCTAGACTAATGCCGCTCATCATCGACGCCGCGCGCGCCCGCGCGACGCTCGGCGAGATCGCCGATACGCTCGCGGCGGCGTGGGGGATGTACCGGCCGGCGCGCTAGCACGCGCCTCGCGCGGAGCGCGCCCAGGACCTCATTGTCCGCCTCCGCTGACCAGCATAAGTTTCAGAGCGATGCCAACTTACGAGTTTATCTGCCCCAGCGGGCACGACTTCGAAAAGTTCTTCCGAACGATCAGTAGCGGCGAGGCCGAGCTCCCGTGTCCGGTGTGCGGAGCAATCGCGACGCGCAAGATCTCCGCCGGCGCCGGGCTCATGTTCAAGGGCAGCGGCTTCTACATCACGGACTACGGCAAGGACGGCAAGAAGGACCAGAGCGCCCCGCGCAAGTCGAGCACGAACGGCGACGGCGCGTCGTCGCCGCCGTCCGCCGAGAGTGGCGGCAGCAGCGATTCGAAATCGTCGGGTGATGCGAAGTCCTCGAGCGACTCGAAAGCGAGCGAGTCCAAGCCCTCGGAATCGAAGGCGTCATCCGATTCGAAGCCGGCAGCGACAAAGCCGGCGGAGTCGAAACCGAGTACTCCCAAGAGCAGTAGCTCTTCCGAATGATGCCCGACGAACTCATTCGCGCGGCGCTCCTCGATGCCGCGCGTGAGCTCGGTGCGCCCGACACGATCGCTCCGGTGCTGGAGCGTCCGCGCGATCCGGCGAATGGCGATTGGAGCACCAATCTCGCGATGATGCTCGCCAAGCCGCTCGGCGAGAAGCCGCGGGCGCTCGCGACGAAGCTCGTCGACAAGCTCGACCTCGCCGCGGCAGGCGTGAGCAAAGTCGACATCGCGGGTCCGGGGTTCATCAACTTCTATCTCGCCGCCGGCGCAAACGCGAGCGGCCTCGCGACCATCGTCGCGCAGGGCGACGCGTACGGGCGCGATGGCAGCGGTGCGGGGCGGCGCGTGGTCGTCGAGTTCGTCTCCGCGAATCCCACCGGCCCGCTGCACGTGGGACACGGGCGCCAGGCCGTGCTCGGCGACGCGATCTCGTCGCTGCTCGAGTGGAACGGGTGGAGTGTCTCGCGCGAGTATTACTACAACGACGCGGGCGTGCAGATCTCGAATCTCGCGGCGTCGGTGGTCGTGCGCTTGCGCGAGCTCGCGGGGCATCCGGCGATCTTTCCGGAAGGCTGGTACCAGGGCGAGTACGTCACCGACGTCGCGCGCGCCTACATCGCCGATCGTGGCGCGCGCGATGCGATGGAGCTGCTCGAGCGCGAGATGCCGGCGGCGCTCGTCGGCTCGTTCCAGAATGATCCCGAAGCGCTCGCGCCCGCGATTCAGGAATTCGTGCGCACGCACCCCGATTTCGTGCGCGTCGCCGTCGACGAGCTTCGCAAGACGCAGGATCGCGACCTCAAGGCCTTCGGTCTCATCTTCGAGACCTACTTCCTCGAGTCCAGCCTCTACGCGCCAGGCTCCGCGCGCGACGTCGCGCCGATGCTCGGCGGCGATCCCGGCGAGAGCGCGGTCGACGCCACCGTGCGCGCGCTCGCGACGAGCGGACACACCTACGAGGAAGAGGGTGCGCTCTGGCTCCGCACCGAGCAATTCGGCGACGACAAGAATCGCGTCATGCGCAAGCGCGACGGCACCTACACGTATTTTCTCCCCGACGTCGCGTACCACGTGTCGAAGTTCGGGCGCGGCTTTCGTCGCGCGATCAACGTGCAGGGCACCGACCATCACGGCACCACCGCGCGCGTGCGCGCGGGGCTGCAGGCGCTCAACGTCGGCATTCCGCAGGGATACCCGGAGTACGTGCTGCACAACCTCGTGAAGCTGATGCGCGGCGGCGAGGAAGTGAAATTCTCGAAGCGCTCCGGCTCGTTCGTCACGCTGCACGAGCTCGTGACGGACGTGGGAAGCGATGCCGTGCGCTACTTCTTCTCGATGCGCAAAGCGGAGTCGGAGCTCGTCTTCGACATCGACCTCGCGCGCGCGCAGTCCGAGGAGAATCCCGTCTACTACATCCAGATGGCGCACGCACGTCTGTGCGGCATCTTCCGCGTCGGCTCCATCGACCCGTCGACGCTCGACGCCGCGACCATCGACTTCGCCGCGCTCGTCGAGCCCGAGGAGCGCGAGCTCGTGAAGGCGCTCCTCGACTTTCCCGCGCTGCTCGCGGGCGCGGCCGAGGCGCTCGAGCCGCACCGCGTCGCGAGCTATCTCCACGACACGGCACAGCTGGTGCACACCTGGTATCACAAGCATCATGTGCTCGACGAGCCGCAGCCGATCATGAACGCGCGCCTCTTCCTCGCGCACGCGAGCCGCATCGTGCTGCGCAACGGCCTCTCGGTGCTCGGCATCGCGGCGCCCGAGCGCATGTGAACCGCACGCCGCACACGCACGATTTTCCCAGTCTTTCACCCGTCGCCACATGACCGTGCTCGTCGTCGGATCCGTCGCTCTCGATTCCGTCGAGACTCCGTTTGGAAAAGCAGAGAACGTGATCGGCGGCTCGGCCACCTTCTTCGCGGCGTCCGCGAGCCTGCTCACGAAGGTGCAGGTGGTGGGGATCGTCGGCAGCGACTATCCGGTGGAGAAGCTCGAGCCCCTCACGGCGCGCGGCGTCGACTTCGCGGGGCTCGAGCATGCGGCGGGCGAATCCTTCCGCTGGCGCGGGCGCTACCGCCACGATCTCAACTCGGCCGAGACGCTCGAGACGAAGCTCGGTGTATTCTCGCACTTTTCGCCGAAGATTCCCGAGCAGTTCCGCGACACGCCCTTCGTCTTCCTGGGCAACATCGATCCGCGGCTTCAGCTCGAGGTGCTGCGCCAGGTGCGCAAGCCGAAGCTCGTCGCCTGCGACACGATGAACTTCTGGATCGAGAGCCGTCGCAGCGATCTCCTCGCACTGTTGAAGGAGGTCGACATGGTGACACTCAACGATGGCGAGGCGCGGCAGCTCACCGAGGAGACGAATCTCGTGAAGGCCGCGAAGTGGATCATGGCACGCGGGCCAAAGCACGTCATCATAAAAAAGGGCGAGCACGGCGCGTTCATGTTCAACGCGAAGAGTGTGTTCTTCGCGCCGGCGTATCCGCTCGAGAGCGTCTTCGACCCCACGGGCGCGGGCGACTCCTTCGCCGGCGGCTTCTTCGGCTACATCGCGCGCTCGGGCGACGTGAGTGAAGGGAGCATGCGTCGCGCGGTAGTGTGTGGATGCGCGATGGGCTCGTTCGCCGTCGAGCGCTTTTCCGTCGATCGGTTCTTCGAGATCACCGCGAAGGATCTAAACGATCGCATCGACGAGTTCCGTCAGCTCGTGGCCTTCGAGAAGGAAATCGTCGGGTGAGCGGGCCGCTCGATTATCGCTCGGCCGGCGTCGACATCGACGCATCCGACGACGCCAAGCATCGCATCAAGGCGCTCGTCGAGTCGACGTTCACGGCGGGCACGCGCGGCTCATTCGGCGGCTTCGGCGGCATGTTCCGGATGCCCGAGGGGATGCGCGCGCCGCTGCTCGTGTCGAGTGCCGACGGCGTGGGCACGAAGATCAAGCTCGCGATCGACGCCGACATCCACGACACGATCGGGCACGACCTCGTCAATCACTGCACGAACGACATCCTCGTGCAGGGTGCGACGCCGCTGTTCTTTCTCGACTACGTCGCGTTCGGTGCGCTCGTGCCGCACGTGGTGGAGAGCGTCGTGCGCGGTGTGGCGGCGGGATGCCGCGAGAATGGCTGCGCGCTCGTCGGCGGGGAGACGGCCGAGATGCCCGGCGTGTACACACCGCCCGACTACGACCTCGCTGGCTTCATCGTCGGCTGCGTAGAGGAGTCCGCGGTGCTGGGTGCGTCGCGCGTGCGCGCCGGCAACGTGCTCATCGGACTCGCGAGCAACGGTCTGCACACGAACGGCTACTCGCTCGCGCGCAGAATCGTGTCGGAGCGCATGCAGCTCGGGCCGCACGACACCTTTCCGGGCTCGGTGGGTACCGTGGCAGATGTGCTCCTGCGCGTGCATCGCTCGTATCTCGCAGCGCTTCGCCCCGTGCTCGGCATGGTTCACGCAATGGCACATATCACGGGCGGAGGAATTCCGGGAAATCTGAATCGCGCGCTGCCGCCCGAAGTCGATGCCGTAGTAGATGCGAAGAGCTGGACGATCCCAAGTGAGTTCCTGGCGCTCGAGCAGGCCGGGAAGGTGGCGCGCGAGGAGATGTTGCGCGCCTTCAACATGGGGGTCGGGATGATAGTGATCGCGAATGCTTCTGCGGCCGACTCGGTGATCGCTCACGCCGCGGCTGCGGGAGTGCCCGCGTGGGTCCTCGGTGAGACGCGACGCGGTACCGGGACCGTCATTTTCGCGTAGCGTTCCAGGAGGCCCGATGCACAATCGTTATCGTACGCTCATCGCTGCACTCACGCTCGCCAGCGCAGTCGCGCTTCCGGCCCAGTCCATCGATCCGCACTGCACCGACCCGAACGTCGTGGGCATCACGCATTCGGGAGGCGATGCGTGCCAGAAAGTCGCTGATCTGTTTAACTACATGAACATGCAGATCGGCACCTGGGTCGCGGGGGGCAATCCCACGCTGGGGCAGGGCGGCACGCTGGGCGGGCTCGGGCACTTCGCGGTGGGCGTGCGCGCGAACGTGATGAAGGCATCGATTCCCCGAGTCGACGACATTCAGGTGCAGACCGGACCGCCGGTTTCGACCAACATCCCGACCAGCGACAAGTGGGTCGGGCTGCCGTCGGTCGATGTCGCCATTGGCTTGTTCAAGGGATTTCCGGTTGGCATCACGACCGTGGGCGGCATCGATGCACTCGTGAACGTCGCGTACTTGCCGAGCGTGTCGAAGAACTCGATCAACGTCGGCGCGCAGGACGGCAAGTGGAAGCTCGGCTTCGGCGGGCGCCTCGGGATCATCCAGGAGTCGCTGCTACTGCCGGGGGTCGGTGTGTCGTACATGGTGCGTGATCTCCCCACCGCGGTGCTCAGCGGCGAGGACAACTCGGGAAACACGGTCAGCATCTCGGACTACGAGATTCGGACGAAGCAGTGGCGACTCACCGCGAGCAAGAAGATCCTCTTTCTCGGTGTCGCCGCGGGCGTGGGGCAGGACAAGTACGACACGAAGGCGTCGCTCACGTACAACGTGCAGGGTGACACGCCCAACGCGCCGATCGCCCTGCACATCTCGCCGACGCGCACGAACTACTTCGCCGATGTCTCGTTCAACTTTCTGCTCGCGCACTTGGTCGCGGAGATCGGGCGCGTGAGTGGCGGCGACGTCTCCACGTTCAATACGTTCTCGACAGGCGCGAGCGACTCGCGCACGTACGGATCACTCGGCATCCGCATTGGGCTCTGACGCGCGAGAGGGCACGAGCGCCGGCGGGAGCGCGCGCGACGACGCGTCGTTCATGCGCCGCGCGCTCGAGCTCGCGCAAATGGGATGGGGACAGACGGCGCCGAACCCGATGGTCGGCGCCGTCGTCGTACAGAACGGCGAGATCATCGGCGAAGGATTTCACACGCGCTTCGGAGCCGCGCACGCGGAGATCGAAGCACTGCGCTCGGCGGGCGATCGCGCGGCGGGCGCGACGATCTACGTCACGCTCGAGCCGTGCGCGCACGTGGGGAAGACCCCGCCGTGCGCCAACGCGCTCGTCGCCGCGCGCGTGGCCCGTGTCGTGATCGCGGCGCGCGATCCGAATCCCACCGCGGCCGGCGGCGCGGAGCTGTTGCGTGCGGCCGGCATCGAGGTCACCACCGGCGTCGTCGAGAGCGAGGCGCGCGAGCTCAACGCGCCGTTCTTCCATTCGTTCATCGAGAAGCGCCCCTGGATCACGCTCAAGCTCGCCGTCTCGCTCGATAGCGCGCTTGCGGACGCTGCCGGTCACTCGCGCTGGATCACGGGCGACGAATCGCGGCGCGTGGTGCACGAGATGCGCGCCGGAAGCGATGCGATCGGTATCGGCATCGGCACCGCGCTCGCCGACGACCCGTCGCTCACCGTGCGCGAGGCGCCCGCGCCGCGCGTGGCGCCCTCGCGAATCGTATTCGATCGCGCGGCGCGGCTCCCCGCCAAATCGGTGCTCGCCAGCACCGCGCGCGAGGTTCCGACGATCGTCGTGGTCGAATCGCCGCCGGTGGCACGCGTGCGCGCACTCGACGCGATCGGCGTGCGCGTGATCGACGCCTCGTCGCTGCGCGTCGCGCTGGACGCCCTGGGTGACGCTGGCGTGCGTTCGCTGCTCGTAGAGGGGGGCGCGCGCCTCGCCGGAGCCCTGATCGGGGCCGGAATGGTCGACCGTCTGGTTATCTTTCGCGGGTCGGCGATCTTCGGCGCGGGCGCGCTTGGCGCGTTCGCGTTCGTTCCGCCCGCCGACGTCGAGAGCGCGCCGCGGTGGCGCGTGCTCGAGCGCCGCGAGATCGGCTCGGACACGATGACTGTGTTCGCGCCACCGTCCAGCGGCTGACACTCATCGCGATGGTACGTACGAATGTTCACGGGACTGGTGGAGGATGTCGGCACGATCGAGCAAGTTCGGGTCACGCCCGCCGGGCGTGAGCTGCGCGTGCGCTGTCGCTACGACGATCTCACCGAAGGCGAGAGCATCGCGCTCGATGGCGCCTGTCTCACCGTGCGCGAGCATGGCCCGCACTGGTTCACCGCCGCAGCAGTTACCACCACGCTCGAGCGCACCACGATCGGCGAGTGGGGCATCGGTCGCCGCGTGAATCTCGAGCGCGCCATGCAGGCCGGCGATCGCTTCGGCGGACACATCGTGCTCGGCCACGTCGACGGCGTGGGCACGATCGCGGAGATCGAGGACGTGGGCGACGCGCGCCTCGTGAACGTTGCGCTGCCGGACGGGCTGTCGGATCTCATGATTCCGCACGGATCGCTCACCGTCGACGGCGTGAGCCTCACGGTGAACGAGCTTCCGCAACCCGACGTGGTGCAACTCTCGCTCATCGAGTACACCCTCGCGCACACGACGCTCGGCGAGTGGCGCACAGGACGGCGCGTGCACATCGAGGGCGATGTGATCGGCAAATATGCGAGGCGCATGTTGGCGCCCTATCAGCAGGCACAGGAATCACGGTGACGATGCAATTCGCGACGGTCGAATCGGCGATCGAGGCGATCCGCAACGGTGAGATGCTCATTGTCGCGGACGACGAAGATCGCGAGAACGAGGGAGATCTCATCTGCGCGGCCGAGCTGGTCACGCCGGAGATCATCAATTTCATGGCGAAGCGCGCGAGCGGGTTGATCTGCCTCGCGCTCACGCCCGAGCGCGTCGATCAGCTCGGCCTCGGGCTCATCGGTGAGAACAACGTCGACGCGCTGCGCACCGCGTACACGCAGAGCATCGATGCCGCGCCGCGCTACGGGATCACCACCGGCATCAGCGCGCAGGACCGTGCGACGACGATCCGCGTCGCGGCCGACCCATCGAGTGGCGCGAACGACATTCGCTTCGGCGGCCACGTGCAGCCGCTGCGCGCGCGCCCAGGTGGCGTGCTGCAGCGCGTCGGGCACACCGAGGCGTCGGTGGACCTCGCGCGCCTCGCGGGGCTCGCCCCCGCGGGCGTCGTCTGCGAGATCCTGCGCGATGACGACGGCGCGCCCGCGCGCCGCCCGCAGCTCGAGGAGTTCGCGGCCGAGCACAATCTCAAGTTCATCACCGTCGCCCAGCTCGTCGCCTATCGGTTGCAGACCGAGCGGCTCGTGCATCGCGTGGCCGAGGCGCGACTGCCCACGGAATTCGGCGTGTGGAAGATCATCGGCTATCGCAACGACGTGGACGACCGCGAGCACGTCGCGCTCGTCCACGGCGACGTCGATCAGGGCGAGAGCATCCTCGTGCGCATGCACTCCAAGTGCCTCACGGGCGATGTGTTCGGCTCGCTGCGCTGCGACTGCGGCTGGCAGCTGCACGCGGCGATGGAGCAGATCGAGAAGGCGGGGAAGGGCGTGGTCGTCTACCTCGACCAGGAGGGGCGCGGAATCGGGCTCCTCAACAAGATCAAGGCGTACGCGCTGCAGGATGGCGGCGCCGACACCGTCGAGGCGAACACGAAGCTCGGCTTCGAGCCCGATCTCCGAAACTACGGCATTGGGGCGCAGATCCTGCTCGATCTCGGGCTGCGATCGATTCGACCGATGACGAACAATCCGCGCAAGATGGTCGGCCTCGAGGGCTACGGGCTCCACGTGCAGGATCGCGTGCCGATCCACGCGCCCGAAACCGCCGAGAACCGCGACTATCTCATCGCCAAACACGCCAAGCTCGGCCACCTGCTCGCACATTGATGATGGAATTCGCAGGCACGCCCGACATGGCTGATCGCACCGTCGCGATCGTCGTCAGTCGGTTCAATGAGAACGTCACGCAGAAGCTCGTCGACGGCGCCGTGGACGCGCTCACCCGGCATGGCGGCGCGCGCGAGAACATCGACGTGGTGTGGGTGCCCGGCGCGTGGGAGCTCCCCGCCGCCGCGCGCGCGCTCCTCGCCACCGAGCGCTACGACGCGATCGTCGCGCTCGGCGCCGTGATTCGCGGCGAGACGCCGCACTTCGACTTCGTGGCCGGCGAAGCGTCGCGCGGGCTCGCCGAGGCCGGCGCGGATTTCGAAGTGCCGATCGGCTTCGGGCTGCTCACGACGGACACGCTGGAACAGGCCGAGGCGCGCGCGGGCGGCGCGCACGGAAACAAGGGATGGGATGCGGCACTCGCCGCGCTCGAGATGGTGGATCTTTTCGAAAGGTTGCGTGCGCGCGAAGGTTGAAACGAGGGCACGCGCGAGGGCGCTGCAGGCATTGTACGCGTGGGACATGAGACCCGGCCAGCAGCTCGAGCGCGTCGCCGCGCAGATCTGGGACGACCTTCACGTGCCGGCGGAGGAGCGCAAACGCGCGGCCGTGCTCGTGCGCGCCGTGATCACCGGGGGCGCGGAGATCGATCGCGCGCTGCGCGAGGTCACCGTGAACTGGCGCCTCGAGCGCATCGGCGCCATCGAGCGCTCAGTGCTCCGGCTCGGCAGCGCCGAGCTCGGGCTCGACGACACTCCCGCGCGCGTCGTGATCCAGGAAGGGGTGAAGCTGGCCGAGCGATACGGCAGCGCTCAGAGCGCGCGCTTCGTGAACGGCGTGCTCGATGCCCTCGCGCGCCAAATGGGAAAGCTCTAAGTGGACGGAATGCGCTAGTGAAGGTGCTCGTGGTCAACTGGCAGGACCGCGAGAATCCTCACGCCGGCGGCGCCGAGATTCATCTCCACGAAATCTTCGGCCGGCTGGCCTCGCGCGGGCACGAGGTGACGCTGCTCGGCAGCGGCTGGCCGGGCGCGTCGCCGCGCAACACGCTCGACGGCATGGACGTGCATCGCGTCGGCTCGCGGCACACCTTCCAGTTCGTCGCGCGCCGATACTACCAGCGCATGCTCGCCGCGAACGGCTTCGATGTGCTCGTCGAGGACATCAACAAGGTGCCGTTGTGGACGCCGCGCTGGGGCGCGAAGCGCACGGTGGCGCTCGTGCCGCATCTCTTCGGCACGACCGCCTTCCAGGAAGTCGCAGCGCCGCTGGCGTGTGCGGTGTGGATGCAAGAGAGACCGATCGGTCTCATTTATCGCAAGGTGCCCTTCGAGGCGATCAGCGAAAGCACCGCGGACGATCTCGCCGCGCGCGGGATCCCGCGCTCGCGCATCGCGGTGATTCACCCCGGCATCGATACGGTCGGGTACACGCCCGCGCCCGCGGAACGATCGCCCGTGCCGCTCGTCGTTTATCTCGGACGTCTCAAGCGCTACAAGCGGGTGGACCTGATCATTCGAGCCTTTGCGCAGATGCAGCATCCCACGGCCCAGCTCGCGATTGCGGGTGCAGGCGACTACAAACCGGAGCTCGAGGCACTCGCATCCTCGCTTGACCTCGGCGCGCGGGTGAAGTTTCTTGGGTTTATCTCCGACGCGCAGAAAGTCGCGCTGCTCCGGAGCGCATGGGTGGTCGCGTTCACGTCGCCGAAGGAGGGGTGGGGGATCACGAATCTCGAGGCTGCCTCATGCGCCACACCGGTCGTCGCGTCGAGCTCCCCCGGGCTGAGAGAGTCGGTGGTCGACGGCGAGACCGGCTATCTCGTTCCCCACGGCGATCTCCCCGCGCTCGTCCGTGCACTCAATCGCGTGATCAGCGATCGAGGGCTCGTCGAGACGCTCGGGGCAGCGGGGCGCCGTTTCGCCGAGCGCTTCACCTGGGAGTCCGCGGCCGAGCAGACCGAGGCGCATCTCCAGAGCGTCATCGAATCGAGGATCGCGTGATGCGGAGCGTGCTCGTATGAGAAAGCGGTTCACGGTCGGGCGCGTGCTCGACATGATGCGCGAGACACTGCAGCTCGAGCTGCTGAGCGACGACGCGGGACTGTCGCGCGAGATTCTGAGCAGCGAGGTCTCGAGCCCGGGACTCGTGCTCGCTGGCTACGTCGATCGCTTTCCCGCGCATCGCGTGCTCGTGTTTGGCGAGACGGAGATGACCTATCTCGCCTCGCTCTCCGCGACGCGCCGTCGCAAGGTCCTCGAGCTCTTCTTCTCCTTCGAGGTGCCCTGCGTCGTGATCACGAAGGGGCAGAAGGTCCCCGAGGAGATGCTCGAGGCGTCGCGGCATCGCGGCGTGCCCATCCTGCGCAGCGCGCTCAAGACGGCCGAGTTCTTCGCGCGCGTGAAGCCCGCAATCGCCGAGGAGTTTTCACCGACGACCACGCTCCACGGCTCGCTCGCCGACGTCTACGGCGTGGGGCTGCTCTTCGTGGGGCAGAGCGGCATCGGCAAGTCCGAGTGCGTGCTCGATCTCGTGGAGCGCGGGCATCGCCTCGTCGCCGACGATCTCGTCATCGCGACGCGCCGCGGCCACGACATCATCATCGGGCGCGGTCACGAGCTCCAGCGGCATCACATGGAGATTCGCGGCGTCGGGCTCGTGGACGTGCAGGCGATCTTCGGCATCCGCGCGGTGCGCCTGCAGAAGCGCATCGAAGTGGTCGTGAAGCTCGAGGCGTGGGACAAGGCGGACGCGATCGATCGCACCGGGCTCGACGAGACGACGACGAACATTCTCGACGTGCCGATTCCGACCGCCGTCATTCCTCTGAATCCAGGCAAGAACATCACCGTCGTCGCCGAAGTCGTCGCGATGACACACCTCCTTCGCTTCAGCGGCGTCAACACCGCCGAGGCCTTCAACGAGCGGCTGCTCGGACGCATGCGAACGGCCGCGAATGTACGCCAGTATCTGGCGGAAGACGATGAGTGACCGGATTTCGATCGTGCTCGCGCACGGGCAGCTCGCCTCGGGGCTCGTCTCCGCGGTGGAGCAGATCACGGGGATGGGCGACCGCTTCATCGCGATGTCGAACACGGGGATGAGCGGCGCCGAGCTCGAACAGAAGCTGCGCGCGCTGGTCGAGGAGACGGGCGCGAAGGTCGTGTTCACCGACCTGCCGGCGGGAAGCTGCAACATTGCCGCCTTCCGCCTGCTGCGCGATCGAGATGTTATAGTGGTAAGCGGCGTGAATCTGCCGACCCTCCTGCACTTCGTCACGCACCCGCAGCTGACTCCCGAAGTGGCGGCCACGGAGGCGGTGGAGCGGGGCGCGCCGACGCTCAAGGTGACGCTCGGGACATCACGTGGCAATTGAGCTCTACCGCATCGATGACCGGCTGATCCACGGACAGGTGATCGTCGGCTGGGGTCAGCCGATGAATCTTGGCTTTCTCGTGCTCGTCGACGACGAGGTCGCGCGCAGTGAGTGGGAGCAGGAGCTCTACCGCATGGGAGTGCCGCCGGAGCTCGATGTGTTCTTCGCATCCGTTGCCGATGCGACCGTCGCACTCGATGCGTGGAACCAGGACAAGCGCCCGGGAATTCTGTTGACGTCGGACATCGATACGATGGTGCGGCTCGCCAACGCCAAGAAATCCATACGTGCCGTGAATCTCGGCGGCATCCATCATCGGGCCGGACGCATCGAGCGGCTGCGCTACCTCTATCTCACCGGTGACGAAGTGCGGGCGTTGCAGGAGCTCGAGCGGAACGGCGTCGAAGTCACCGCGCGCGATGTGCCCGCGTCGCGCCCGGTGCCATTGAGCGCGCTGCTCGAGGGCAAGGGCGAGGAGGGCGCGGCATGACGCTCGAGACGATTCTGATGTTCGCGCTCCTTGGCGCGATTCTCGGACTCGATGTCGTGAGCTTTCCGCAGGCGATGTGGTCGCGGCCGGTGGTCGCATCGACCATCGCGGGCACGTTGGGTGGAAGCGCCAGCGATGGGCTGCTCGCGGGCGTATTCCTCGAGATGATGGCGCTCGAGACGCTGCCGGTTGGCGCGTCCCGCTATCCGGAGTGGGGAACGGCATCGGTCGTGGGAGGCGCGCTCTACGTCTCTCGCAGCGGCGATGCGACGAGTGCGCTCCTGTTCGCGATGCTGGGCGCGATGATCACGGCGTGGGTTGGAGGGTGGAGCATGTACGCACTGCGACGACTGAATGGACGGTGGACCAAGCAGGCGCTTCCCGCGCTCGAGGCGGGGAACGCGAGCGTCGTCACGTGGCTGCAGATGCGCGGCCTCGCGGCCGATCTGCTCCGCGGCTTCGCGCTCACCGCGCTCGCGCTCGCCCTCCTGATCCCGCTCACCGCCTTCGCCGTCGCCAACGGGCACGGCGACTCTGCGACCATCCGCGCCGTGCTCGTCGCTGTCGCCGCATCCATCGCGGGGAGCGCGGCGTGGAAGCTCTCGCACGGATCGAAGCACGGTCCGTGGTTCTTCCTCGGAGGGCTCGCGATCGGCTGCGCGATGCTCCTGGGCGGCTGATGCATACGCTCGCTCCGCGCCCGCTCCCGTTCCGCACGGCGACCGCCATGCTCGTGCGCAGCCTCGCCGTGCAGGCGTCGTGGAACTACGAGACGATGCTCGGCACCGGCGTCGGCTTCTCCGTGGAGCCGGCGCTTCGCGAGCTTCCCGGCGGGCGCGAGGGCGCGAAGTATCGCGAGGCGCTCGCGCGCGAGACGCACTACTTCAACGCGCACCCGTATCTCGCCGCGGTGGCGATCGGCGCGCTCGCCCGTGTGGAGCTCGACGGCTCGATGCCCCCCGCGCAGATCGAGCGCTTCCGCATCGCGCTTTGCGGCCCGCTCGGCAGCGTCGGCGATCGGCTCGTGTGGGCGGGATGGCTCCCGTTCACGGCGCTCGTCGCGCTGCTCGCGTACGGACTCGGCGCCGGTCCGGTGTTCGTGGTCACGCTCTTTCTCGTGCTCTACAACGTGGGCCACGTTGGGCTGCGCATCTGGGGGCTTCGCACGGGGTGGTCGCACGGCATGCGCGTTGCCGGTTCACTCGCGACACCATTCCTCCGCCGCGGCCCCGAATACCTGGCGCGCGCGGTGATGGGGCTCTGCGGACTTGCGCTGCCGCTCGCTGCGGCGCGCATTCTCGGCCGCTCGGACATGCCGCTCGCCGAGGTCGCGCGCAAGTCGGTGCTCGGCCCCCACGCGCTCGTCTTTCTCCTGCTCGCCGTCGCGGCGCTGCTCGGCATTCTGCTCGTCAAGCTGCACGGTCGCCTCGATGGCTGGCGCGTCGCCCTGCTGATCGTCGTTCTTCTCGCTCTTCACTCGGTTGCCTCATGATGACGGAACGCTCGGTTGAAATCGTGAACAAGAACGGGCTGCACGCGCGACCCGCCGCCGAGATCGTGAAGCTCTCGTCCCGGTTCCAGAGCGAGATCACGATTGTGCGCGACGATCTCGAGGTGAACGGCAAGAGCATCATGGGCGTGATGATGCTCGCGGCGGAGTTCGGGTCGAACATCCTCGTGCGCGCCAACGGTCCCGACGCGGAGCAGGCGGTGAGCGCGATCGCCGACCTCGTCGCAGCCAAGTTCGGGGAGCGGTAGTGGATCGCCGCCTCACCGGCATTTCCGCTTCGCCCGGCATCGTCGTCGGGCCGGTGTACGTGCTCCACTGGGAAGTCCCGGAGGTGCCGCAGCGGATCGTGTCCGATGAGGAGATTCCCGAGGAGATCGAGCGTTTCAGCGCGACGCTCATGCGCGCGCGCGAGCGCCTCGAGACCGTCCGCCGGCGCGCTGCGCACCACGCCGGCGAGGAGGAGGCGGGGATCTTCGAGGCGCAGATGCTGATCCTGCAGGACACCGACATGATCGGTCGCGTGGACGGCCTCATTCGGCAGAATCTCGCCGCGGAGTCCGCGTTCGAGATCACGATGCTCGACCTGCGCCACCACTTCGCGCGCCACGCCTCACCGATGATGCGCGAGCGCGTGGGCGATCTCGCCGACGTGCAGATCCGCGTGCTCTCGCTTCTGCTCGGGCTCCCCGATCACGACCCCGTCGACGTGCCGAAGGGCGCGAACGCGATTCTCGTCACGCACGATCTCACGCCGAGCCTCACCGTGCAGCTCGATCGCGAGGCAATCGCCGCCATCGCGACCGACGCCGGCACGCGCGTCTCGCACGTCGCGATCCTCGCGCGCTCGCTCGGCATCCCCGCCGTCGTCGGACTCCGCGACGCGACGAGCCGCCTGCACACGGGCGAGCTCGCGATTCTCGACGGTGCCGCGGGCACCATCTCGGTGAATCCCACCCCCGATGAGATTCGCCACTTCAACGAGCGCTCGCAGCGCGAGGCGAAGCTCACGGAGGAGCTCGAGCTTCTCCGCAGCGCCGATTCGATCACGCTCGACGGACACAAGCTCGTGCTTCGCGCGAACGTCGACTTCCCCGAGGAGGCCGACTTCGCCGTGCGCAGCGGCGCCGAAGGGGTGGGGCTCATGCGCACGGAGTTTCTCGTCGTCGGGCGCACCACGATGCCCGACGAAGAGGAGCAGTTCCGCTCGTACAAGAAAGTGGCCGAGTCGTTCGACGGCGCGCCGGTGGTCATTCGCACCTACGACATCGGCGGCGACAAGCTTCCCGTCGGCGGGCATCCGGTCGAAGCGAATCCGTTTCTTGGTTGGCGCGCGATCCGCATGTGTCTCGACGAGCCGGAGATGTTCAAGGTGCAGCTCCGCGCCCTCATGCGCGCTGCGTCCTTCGGCGACGTGCGCATCATGCTGCCGCTCGTCGTTTCGAATGATGAGGTGCGCCAGGCGCGCGCGCTGATCGAGGAAGCCTCCGCTGAGCTCGAGGCGCGCAACGTGCCGCATCGCAAGGACATCCCGCTCGGCGTCATGATCGAGACGCCTGCTGCCGCCGTGTCCGCGGACAGTTTCGTCGGCGACGCCTCGTTCTTCAGCATCGGAACGAACGACCTCACCCAGTACACGCTCGCGATCGATCGCGGAAACGCAAACCTGGCCCCGCGCTTCACTCCGCTGCACCCGTCCGTGCTGCGCCTGATTCAGCGCTCGGTACAGGTGGGCGCCGCGAACGGCATCGAGGTCACGGTGTGCGGGGAGATGGCGTCGCAGCCACTCACCGCCTTCGCCCTCATCGGACTCGGCGTGCGCTCGATGAGCGTGTCGCCGCGCTCGGTGACGCTGCTCAAGCGCCTCGTGCTCGGCACAACGGTGAGCGTGGCTGCGAAGAGTGCCGAGGCCGCGATGCAGGCGCGCACCGCCGCGGCGTCGGAAGCCATAATCCTGCAAGCCTTTACGGAGACGTTCGGCGAGGTCGCCGAGCTCCTCGACGGCTTGCCCCACGTGATGTGAACGCGGTAAAATGAAGCTCGACCGCTTCAGTTGACGGCGCTCGATTTCGCCTCGAGCCGATCCGCGCGCGTACCCTTGTCGCCCCCAATGAACAGCTTCGTTTTCACATCCGAGTCGGTGACCGAAGGTCATCCGGACAAGATCGCGGATCAGATTTCCGACGCCGTACTCGACGCCATTCTCGCCGCGGATCCCGACGCGCGCGTGGCCTGCGAGACGCTCGTGACCACCGGCCTCGCCTGCGTGGCCGGCGAGATCACGACCAACACCTACGTCTCCATCCCCGACATCGTTCGTGGCACGATCTCCTCGATCGGCTACAACGACGCGAGCTTCGGATTCGATGGCAAGACGTGCGCGGTGCTGAGCACGATCGATCGCCAGTCGCCGGACATCGCGCAGGGCGTCGACACCGGCGGGGCCGGCGATCAGGGAATGATGTTCGGCTATGCGTCGGATGAGACGCCCGAGCTGATGCCGATGCCGATTCAGCTCGCGCACCGCCTCACGCAAGCGCTCGCCGAGCGGCGCAAGTCGGGCGCGCTGCCCTGGCTGCGTCCCGATGGCAAGGCGCAGGTCACCGTGCTCTACGAGGATGGCAAGCCAGTGCGCGTCGGCACGGTCGTCGTTTCGACGCAGCACGCGGAATCCGTCTCGAACGACGAGCTGCGTGCGTCGATCATCTCCGAGGTGATCAAGCATTCGATCCCGCCCGAGCTGCTCGACTCCGATGTGAAGTACCACATCAATCCGACGGGACGCTTCGTCGTGGGCGGCCCGCAGGGCGACGCCGGGCTCACCGGCCGCAAGATCATCGTCGATACGTACGGCGGCGCCGCGCGCCATGGCGGCGGCGCCTTCAGCGGCAAGGATCCGTCAAAGGTCGATCGCTCGGCCGCTTATGCCGCACGCTGGGTCGCGAAGAACATCGTCGCCGCCGGTTTCGCGAAGCGATGCGAAGTGCAGCTCGCGTACGCGATTGGTGTCATCGAGCCGGTGAGCATCATGGTCGACACCTTCAACACCTGCACGATCCCCGAATCCAAGATCCGCCACGCGATCCGCGAGGTGTTCGACCTCAGCCCGCGCGGCATCATCAAGGCGCTCGGGCTGCGCTCGCCGATCTACCGCCGCACCGCATCGGGCGGCCACTTCGGGCGCTCCGCCGTGACCGAAAAAATCGGCGGCGCGTCGCACTCGTTCTTCACGTGGGAGCGCACGGATCGCATCGACGACCTGCGCACCGCCGCCGACAGCGCGCGCACGTGAGCACGATACATCTGACCTTTACCTGGAATCATTGATGGCTACGATCACGAAGGATTCGTCCGAAGCAGCCTACGATGTGAAGGACCTCTCGCTCGCCGAAGCGGGACGTCGTCGCACGGAGTGGGCCGAGCGCTCGATGCAGGTGCTGCGGCAGGTGAAGGAGCGCTTCGCGAAGGAGAAGCCGTTCGCGGGGAAGAAGGTCTCCGCCTGCCTGCACGTCACGGCCGAGACGGCGAATCTGATGATCACGCTCAAGGCCGGCGGAGCCGACGTGGCGCTCTGCGCGTCCAACCCGCTGTCGACGCAGGACGATGTCGCGGCGCACATGGTGAAGGACCACGGCATCAAGGTCTTCGCGATCAAAGGCGAGGACAACGAGACGTACTACGAGCACATCCGCGCGGCGATTGCGCACGGTCCCGACATCACGATGGATGACGGCGCCGATGTCGTCGGCGCGCTGCACATGATCGCGCTCGGCCGCCTCGACGATCTACCGCCCGCGGTGCGCCGCTGGGTGGAAGGGATGGACGCGGGCAAGCGGAAGGCGCTGCTCGACAAGGTCATCGGGAGCACCGAGGAGACGACCACCGGCGTCATCCGGCTCAAGGCGATGGCGAAGGAAGGGATTCTCCGCTTCCCGGTCATCTCGGTGAACGACTCGTTCACGAAGCATCTCTTCGACAATCGGTACGGCACCGGACAGTCGACGGTCGACGGCATCATTCGCGCGACGAATCTTCTGCTCGCGGGCTCGACCTTCGTCGTCGCCGGCTACGGCTGGTGCGGTCGCGGCGTCGCCTCGCGCGCGCGCGGGCTCGGCGCGAACGTGATCGTCACCGAGATCGATCCGCTCAAGGCGCTCGAGGCCGTGATGGACGGCTATCGCGTGATGACGATGGAAGATGCGGCGCCGATCGGCGACATCTTCTGCACGCTCACGGGCAACATTCACGTGCTGCGCGGCGAGCACTTCTCGGCGATGAAGGACGGCGCCGTGGTCTCGAACTCCGGCCACTTCAATGTCGAGATCGACATCGAGGCGCTCGACAAGCTCGCGGGCGGCAAGAAGCGCGACGTCCGTCCGTTCGTCGAGGAGTACGTGATCGGCAAGAAGCGCGTGTTCCTCCTCGGCGAGGGACGCCTCATTAATCTCGCGGCAGCCGAGGGACATCCGGCGAGCGTGATGGACATGAGCTTCGCGAACCAATCGCTTGGCGCGGAGTATCTTGTGAAGGAACGCAAGTCGCTCGCGAACGATGTGCATCGGGTGCCTGAGGCGGTCGATCGCGAGATCGCGCGGCTGAAGCTGCAGGCGATGGGCTCGAACGTGGACGTGCTCACGGCGGAACAGCAGAAGTATCTCGCTTCGTGGGACATGGGCACGTGACGACGAAGTAGCTGGGTGCGGCAGCAGCGCGCATCGGCCTCGGGCGGGAGATGAGATGATAGAAGTAAGCGTGGCACGACTCGGGCTGGACAGCGTATCGAGCTCCTACGTGGTGATTCTGCAGGAGAAGGGCGGGGACCGGCTGCTCCCGATCTGGATCGGGCAGCCGGAGGCGGAGAGCATCGTGATGGAGATGAATCACATCCGTCCGCCGAGGCCGCTCACGCACGACCTGTGCAAGCGGTTGATCACGGGGATGGGTGCGGTGCTGCACCGCGTGCAGATCACGAAGGTGCAGGACAACACGTACTTCGCGGAGCTGCACCTGCTGCGTGGGGAAGAGCTCTTCCACATCGATGCGCGACCGTCGGACAGCATCGCCATCGCGCTCCGTTTCGCGGCGCCGATCTTCGCGCAGGAGTCGCTGCTGACGGCGATCGAGGTCGAGGAGGCCGAGGTCGAGGGTGCCGGTGATGCGGACGATGAGGAAGACACTCCAATGATTCCGGAAGAGGCACGCGACATCACGGCTGAACAGCTCAAGGAGTATCTCGAGAAGATGCGGCCGGAAGACTTCGGGAAGTTCAACTTGTGAGCATCGCGCTCAGCGCGCCGGTGCCAACTGTGGGGGCGGTCGCGGGATGCGGCCGCCCTTCGCGTGTCGCGCTCCGCGCGATTGTGCTCGCGATGATGACGGTGTCGCTGCTCGCGACGCGCGCGCGCGCGCAGGCAGGCGCGCCTGCGGCGAGCACCGTCGACGGCAGAGTGATGCGCCCGCGACTCCGCGCCCTCGCCCCCGTGGGCGGCATGTGGGTGACCATCCATCGCGTCGCATCCGATACGGCGGGACCACTCGACTCGATGCGCGTCGGCACCGATGGACGCTTCCACTTTCGCTACTCGCGCGCCGGAAAGCCGGATGCCATCTACTTCGTCTCGGCGATGTACGACGGCATCGCGTACTTCTCGCGTCCGCTCACCACCGCGCACGTGACGGGCGATGACGCGGCGATCATCGTCTTCGACACGACGTCGATCCACTTTCCGCTCGCGATCAAGGGACGCCACCTCATCATCTCGACGCCGAGCGTCGACGGCTCGCGCGAGGTGGTGGAGGCGTACGAGATCGCGAACGAGAGCGACCAGACGCTCGTCGCATCCGACGATGCGCATCCGACGTGGACGGCGCCGCTCCCCGCCGGTGTGAAGGACATTCAGGCGGGCGAGAGCGATGTGTCGCCGGCGTCGATCTCGGCGGCGAACGGGCGCGTGCGCGTGACGGCGCCATTCGCGCCGGGGCTCAAGCAGCTTTCGTTCTCCTATCGCATTCCGCAATCGTCCTTTCCGCTGCATGTGCCGCTCGAGCAGGGCGTGTCGGTGCTCGAGCTGCTGCTCGAAGAGCCGAAGGCGCAGGGGCGCGGCGCGACCCTGAAGCCCGTTGCGCCGGCGACGATCGAACAGCGCGTCTTTCAGCGCTACCTCGGCAGCGACGCACCCGCGGGCGCGACGATCGAGATCGAAGTGCCGGTGATTCAGGCGGCCGCGGGCGTGCGCGTGTACTGGCAGATCGCCGGCGCGCTCGCGGCGCTGATGCTGGTGGGGCTCGGCGCGTGGTACGCGCGCGCGCGGCGCCGGAGTGCGAGCGCGCCACTGCCGTCGCGCGCGTCGCGCCCGAACGCGACGGAGAGCCTCGCGCGCCAGATCGCGACACTCGACGCGGAGTTCGAGCGCGCGAGCGCGCCTGACGATAGTGCGCGCGCGGCATACGAAGCGCGCAGGCGTGAGCTCAAGCGCGAGCTCACGAGCGCGCTTGACGCGTCGGGGCATTCCACCTAGCTTCTTCGCAGAAGTCGATTTGCGGATACGGGTCACGGAAGCCGGTGCAACTCCGGCGCGGTCCCGCCACTGTAACGGGAAAAGTCGAGCGCTCGAACGCCACTGGCACATGCCGGGAAGGCGAGCGCAGGTCCCGAAGCCAGGAGACGCCTCGCGTCCGCGCCACACGTTCAGTCCCTCGGAGCAAGGGCTGGTGGCGATAGGCGCGTGCTTCGCATGCGCTCCGTCGCAGCCGGGCATCTTCTCCTTGGAGACAGGTGCCCGTTTTTGCGTCTTGCTCCGCGTCTACGATTTCTCGCGATTCTCACTGCGGTTGCCTCGCTTGGTGCGCTTACTGCGTGCGGCGACGCGCATCGCGCTGCGCCCGCACTCGAAGTAGACGACTTCGGCGACACCATCCGCGCCGGCACACGCACGAACCCCGCGCGCATCGCCTCGCTCAATCCCGCCACCACCGAGCTCCTCTTCGCGCTCGGAGCCGGCCCCCGGCTCGTCGCGCGCACGACGTGGGACGTGTGGCCGGATGCCGCGCGCGCCGTCGCCGATGTCGGCCCTGGGCTCAGGCCGAACGTCGAGGCGGTGCTCGCGCGCCACCCAAACCTCGTGGTGCTCTACGCGAGCGCGGAGAATCGCGTCGCCGCCGAGCAGCTGCGCGCGGCAGGGATCTCCGTGATCGCGCTGCGCACCGACAAGCTCGCGGATTTCGTGCGCACGAGCCGCGAGCTCGGGCGCGCGGTGGGCGAGAGCGCGAGCGCCGCGACGGTGATCGACACGATGCAGCGCACCCTCGCGCACGTGCGCGCGGCCACGCTGCACCTCGAGCATCCAACTGTGTTCTGGCACGTGTGGGACTCGCCGATCTACACGATCGGCGCCGGGAGCTTTCTCGACGAGCTGCTCACGATCGCGGGCGGGACGAACATCTACGCCGATCGCACGGAGCCATCGCCGCAGGTGTCGCTCGAGGATGTGATTGCGCGCGATCCGCGCATCATCCTCGCCGGTGCATCGGGAAAGAGCTCGCTCACCTCGAGCCCGTTGTGGCAGGGCGTGCGGGCCGTGCGCGAGCATCGCGTGTTCGTGATCGATACGAATCTCGTGGGACGTCCGTCGGTGCGCGCCGGCGAGGCAGCGGCGTCGATCGCGCGGCTGCTTCATCCCGGAATCGAGCTGTGAGCGCGCCATGAGAGCCGCGCTGCTCTGGCTCGGCATCGCGCTCGTCGTGCTCGCGCTCGCGATCGCCGCGATCGCGTACGGCGCGGTGCCGCTCAGCGCGCACGCGGTCATCGACGCGATTGGTGGTCGCGGCGACGCGGTGACCGTCGCGATCGTGCGCACGCTGCGGCTCCCGCGCGCGGTGCTCGCGCTACTGGTCGGCGCGGGACTCGGTATGGCTGGCGCCGCACTTCAGGGTGCGCTCCGCAACGCGCTGGCCGAGCCGTATTTGCTCGGCGTGTCCGGCGGTGCAGCGGTTGGCGCTGTGGCGGCGGTCGCGCTCGGCGCGTCGGGGCCGTTAATGCTTCCGCTCGCATCGTTCGCCGGCGCCGCGCTGGCGATCGGCGTGGCCCTCGGCGTCGCTCGCGCGAGTGGCGGGCGCGCGGATCCGCGCGTGCTGCTCATGGCCGGCGTGATCGTCGGCGCGTTCGCGAATGCGGCGATCATGGTGATGTTGTCCAACGCGCCACCCAACGCCGTGCGCAACGCGCTCTGGTGGATGATGGGCTCCGTGGCAGACGCGGGATGGGTCACTGTTGCCTGGCTCGCCGTATATGTCGCGCTCGGCGGCGCGCTCCTGCTCTGGCTCGCGCGCGAAATCGACATCCTGTCCCTCGGTGAGGAATCCGCGGCGGCGCTCGGTGTCGACGCGGCGCGCTCGAGTCGCAGCATCTTCCTCATCGCAGCGCTGCTCTCCGCGGCCACCGTCGCCGCCGCGGGGCTGGTCGGTTTCGTGGGGCTCGTGGTGCCGCACCTCGTGCGATCGGTTGGTGTGCGCAGACATCGCGCGCTGATCGCGGGGGCGGCGCTCATGGGCGCGGGGCTCGTCGTCGCCGCGGATCTCGTCGCGCGACTCGCGCGCCCGCCTGCCGAGCTGCCTCTGGGCGCGGTCACCGCGCTCCTCGGCGTCCCGTTCTTTCTCGTGCAGTTGAGGCGACTCTCGTGATCGTCTTCGACCGCACCGTCATCCGCTATCCGCGCGCGCGCACGGCTGCAGTGAACGAAGTGTCGTTCGCGGCGCCGCGCGGCGCGGTGACGGCCGTCGTCGGGCCGAACGGCAGCGGCAAGAGCACGCTCGTGCGCGCGCTGCTGCGTCTCACGCCGATCGCCGCCGGGAACATTGCGATCGACGGTGCGGATCTCACGCACCTCGATCGTCGCACGGTCGCGCAGCGCGTCGCAGTCGTTGCGCAGCGCGAATCGCTCGTCTTTCCGCTCCCCGTGTGGGAATACGTCGCGCTCGGCCGACACCCGCACGAGGGGCCGTGGGCCGCGGCGCCTTCGCGCGCCGATTCCGCGATCGCGACCGCGCTCGAGCGCGCGGGGATCGCCGAGCTCGCCGATCGAAGCACGGAGGAGCTCTCGGGCGGCGAGTGGCAGCGCGTCCGGATCGCGCGCGCGCTCGCGCAGGGCGGGGAGGCGTTCGTGCTCGATGAGCCTACCACCTTCCTCGACATCGCGCACGAGATGGCGATGTTCGAGCTCTTTGCACGACTGGCGCACGACGGCATGGCCGTGCTGCTCGTGAGCCATCAGCTCAACCTCGTGGCCCGCTTTGCGGACACGATCGTGTTGCTGCACCGCGGGCGCGTTGCCGCGGCGGGGACGCCCGCCGACGTCATACGCGCCAGCGTTCTGGAAGACGTCTACGAATGGCCTCTTCTCATCACCCGCGATCCCGCGGTTGGAGCACCGGCACTTCTGCCGCTCCGCAACCGCGGCCCACGTTCTCCATCTCAATCACCGTGACATACTCACATCGCCTCGCACGCCAGAGTGCGATCGCGCTCGCTCTCCTTGGTGCGTCCACCTCCGTCGCGCGCGCGCAGGCCACGTCCGCCGATACATCCACGCTCAACCCCGTCGTCGTCACCGCCACGCGCCTGCCCAGCGCCGCGGGAGCCGCCGCGCTCAGCACCACTGTAATCAGCGGCGATGATCTCCGCGCACGCGGTGTGTCCACCGTGCTCGAGGCGCTGCGCGAAACGCCGAGCGTTGCCGTGGTGCAGGGAGGATCGTTCGGGCAGCAGACATCGATCTTTTTGCGCGGCGGGCAGAGCAACTACACGCAGGTGCTCGTCGACGGCGTCGTCGTGAACGATCCGGGCGGTGCGATCGACATCGCGAATCTCACGACGGACAACATCGACCGCATCGAGATCGTGCGTGGACCCACGAGCGTGCTGTACGGCGCGAACGCCGTCACCGGTGTCATCCAGATTTTCACTCGCCGCGGCGCCGGTCCTGCGCAGCTCAGCGCGTGGGCGCGGGGCGGCACTTACGGCACGCGCGAGGGCGAGGTCTCCGCGCTCGGCGGCGATGACAAGCTGTCATACTCGCTGTCGGCGGCGCAGCACAACACGGATGGCATCTACGATGTGAACAGTGCGGCGCGAAACGGCACCTACAGCGGGAGCCTCCGCCTCGCCCCTGACACGCGTTCGGATATCTCACTCTCGCTTCGCTATATCGACGCTGGTGCGCACATCGCGACCAACGGCAATGGCGTTCCCAACGACAGCAACCAGACGCACACCGAGCGCCGCTTCCTCGCCTCGCTCGACGCGGGTCGCTTTCTCACGAGCAAGCTCGAGGCGCGCGCCTCTCTTGCCGCGACCGACGTCGATGCGCGCTCGGAGGATCGTCCAGACTCCCAGGACGATACCGACTTTCCATACGACATCCGCACGCGGATTTATCGTCGCACGGCGGATGCGCGACTCAACTTTCACATCGAGCCAAACGTCGTCGTCACGGGCGGCGGATCGTACGAGTCGCAGCGTGAGCGCTCGACGGGCGGCGATCCGGAGCATCGCACTGTCGGCGCCGGCTACGCGCAGGTTGTTGGCACGTCGTTCGGTAGCCTTTCGTACACGGGCGGCGTGCGCGTCGACCACAACAGCACCTTCGGCGACTTCACCAGCTATCGCGTGGGCGCCGCGTACGAGCTGCCGAGTGCGACGCGATTGCACGCAGCGCTCGGAACGGCGTTCCGGGAGCCGACCTTCGAAGAGAGCTCGTCCGCACAGCCCTTCGATGTGGGGAATCCGGATCTCCAGCCCGAGCGCTCGCGCAGCTGGGAGGCGGGCGTGGATCAGGACATCGTGCGCGGGCGCGCGTCGATCGGCGCGACGTATTTCAACCAGCGCTTTCGCGACATGATCCAGTACAACGGGCTGGTCGCCGAGGGCGCGCCGAACTACTACAATCTCGCCGCGGCTACGAGTGATGGTCTCGAGGTGACGTTGCGCGTGTCGCCAGTGGCGCCGCTCACGCTCGCCGCGTCGTATACGTACACGAAGACGCGCGTCACCAACGCAGGCATCGATAGCTCGGCCACCGCAAATTTCGTTCAAGGGCAGCGGCTGCTGCGGCGCCCCACCAACCTCGCGAGCGCGACCGCGAGTTACGCCTTCCGCCGTCCGGAGACCTCGCTGCATCTCGAGGTCGCGACGATCGGCGATCGCGACGACCGCGACTTCTCGGACGACGTCACCTTCATTCCGAAGGACGTGACGCTGCCGTCGTACACTGTCGTGGGGATCGCCGGCGACCTCGGGATTCTGCGCCGAGGCGCCAATGGGAGCCCTGACGTCGTGCTCACGGCGCGCGTGGACAACCTGTTCGACCGGAAATATCAGCAGATTTTCGGCTTCGCGTCGCCGCGGCGAACCTTCCTCGTGGGGGCGAGAATCGGGGTCGCGAAATAGCTCGAAGTGGGGCGAACGGGGTAGCTTTCTCGTATGCCCCTCGTCGAGACCGACGCCATCGTGCTGCACGTCTTCGACTACTCGGAGACTTCACGCATCCTGCGATTGGCGACGCGCGATGCGGGGCTGCAGTCGGTGCTCGCGCGAGGGGCGCGGCGCTCGAAGAGTCGCTTCGGGAGCGCGCTCGATCTGTTCGCGCAGGGCGCCGCACAGCTGCAGTTGAAGGACGGCCGCGATCTGCAGACGCTGGCGGGATTTGACGTCACGCGATCGCGCGCGGAGCTGGGGGAGGACATGGGTCGCTTCGCGGGCGCGTCGGCGCTCGCGGAGCTCGTGCTCCGGTTCAGCGGCGCGGACGATGTGTCGGTCGCGCTCTTTGACGTGCTCGCCGACGCCATGGATCGGCTCGCTGCGGCGCAGGACGCGATGGCGAGCGAGGCGACGCTCTCGGGCGCGTGGCGGCTCGTGGCGGAGATGGGCTTCGCACCCACAATCGACAGCTGCGCGGCCTGTCACGCGCCCATCGACAGTGAGGGCGATCTACCGTTCAGTCACACGGCGGGCGGTGTGCTCTGCGAGCGGTGTGCGCGCCTGTATCCGGGGGGGCGCAAGCTCCCCCTGGCGGCTCGCCGCGCGATCGCGGAGTGGACCCAGGGGCGCCGGCTGGAGGAGTGCGATCCCCGAGCCACCAAGGCCCACCAGCGGCTGCTGCGCGAGTTCCTGCAACAGCACCTGGCAGACGGCCGTGCCCTTCGCGCATTCGACGCCTGGGAGCAGGGCGCGCTGGTCGCTCGGTGAGCTCGCGCACGAAGTGTCGACTCGCGGGTAGGGGAGTGTGCGAATTGCTTGACACTCCTTTTTCCCATGTCTAAGTTCGCGTCGGTCCGTGAATTAGCATCCCTTTGCAGGAGAGCCTTTAGCGCCGTCATTCGTCCGCATGGAGAAGGCACATGAAGCACCGCTGGGCCGCACTGATTTCGGTGCTCGCCCTTGGCGCGCTCGTGCCGACCACGGGGGCGGCGCAGGACACCACTTCTGCGAAGAAGCCTCCCCCTGAGCGCAGCCCCGGGTTCGAGCTTGGTCAGAATTACCCCAACCCCTTCAACCCGGCCACGAGCATCCCGTTCACCCTTGGAGATCCTCCATCCTGCACGGATGCGGGGCGCAGCTACCGCGTCACGCTCAGGATCTACAATGTGCTCGCGCAGCTCGTGGCCATTCCCGTTCTCCTCAGCGGAGACGGTGCGACCGGTCAGCCGGTCGTGAATCTACAGCTTCACTGTGGCAGCTACGCGGCCTTCTGGGATGGCAATTACCTGAATAGCTCTCAGGAGGTTTCGTCCGGAGTCTACCTCTACCGGATCGAGGTCGAGGGGCGCGCCGTGGCGAAGAAGATGATCGTGATCAAGTGAGCCTCGAATGCGCGATGACGCCAGCCGTCGTCGCGCATTCGTGCGAGTGGAGGAAATCACATTTCAGATTCCCTCCACTAGTGAGTCGCGGGGGGGAGGGGTGTTCGCGGCGGTGGGCCCGGAGGCTGGGGCTTGGCAACTGCGGGGCGGGGGACGCTCTCGATCTGCCGCCAGAGATCGCTCGCGCGCGCCGGCGTCTCGGCCAGAATCCGCGCGGCCTTCTCGAGCTCCGTGCTCGTGACCTTGTGCCGCCGCAAAATCATTCGGCGCGTGGAGTCGCGCATGGTGACGTCCAGGGAGGCGTCGGTCTCGATGCGGCGGAGCTCATTGAGTGTGGCGACGAAGGTGCTGTCCGGCATGCCAAGGTCGGGTGCGCTGGACTGCCGGCAGCCGGCCGCGATGAAGACGACCAGGAGGAAGCCGAGCGCGGTGCAGGTGCGTATCATGCGGCAAGGCTAGGCTCGCGCGATGCCGTGGTCAACGGTTTTGTCAGGTTGGCAGATGTGAGCGCGATGGAAAATCGATGTCGACAGCAAAACGCCAGTGCGAGAAAACGCGGCTGCCGATCTGGCATTGTGGCGTGGTATCTAGCTTGCAATGCGCTTGATCTGTAATAACTTACGATGCATCTGATAACGTACCTTAGCAGATGAGCAAAGTGCATGTTGAGTTCTGATCGACTGACAGTAAAGGCCGCCGAAGCGTTCAACGAAGCACTCTCGCTCGCGCGCGAAACCGGTAATCCGCTCGTCTATGACGGGCACCTCCTGATCGCGCTTCTCGGGCAGCCGGAGGGGATCGTCGTGCCCTTGCTCAACAAATTGGGCGTTGACGTGAGCCGGCTTCGCGAGCGGGTTCAGCAGGAAATCGCGCGCTATCCCAAACAGAGCGGCGCACAGCCGAGCTTGTCGCGCGAGCTGAACAAGGTGCTCGACAATGCCGACGATCAGGCGCGAAAGCTCAAGGATGCCTTCGTCTCGACCGAGCACCTGCTGCTCGCCTTGGCCGATACGCGCGGCACCGAATCGAAGACCGTTCTGGAAGAGCTCGGTGTTACTCGCGCGTCGCTGATGGAGGCGCTGCAAAGCGTGCGCGGCTCGCATCGGGTCACCGATCAGACTCCCGAGAATCAATACCAGGCCGTCGAGAAGTACACGCGCGACCTCACCGAGGCGGCGCGCGCCGGGAAGCTCGATCCTGTCATCGGGCGCGACGAGGAGATCCGTCGCGTGGTCCAGGTGCTTTCCCGCCGCACCAAGAACAACCCCGTGCTCATCGGCGAGCCGGGGGTCGGCAAGACGGCCATCGTGGAGGGGCTCGCACAGCGCATCATCAATGGCGACGTCCCCGAGTCGCTGCGCGACAAGCGGCTCGTCGCCCTCGATCTGGCGGCGCTCATCGCCGGCGCCAAGTTCCGCGGCGAGTACGAGGAGCGGCTCAAGTCGCTCCTCAAGGAGATCACTACCTCCGAAGGGAAGTTCATCGTCTTCATCGACGAGCTCCACACGCTCGTCGGGGCCGGCGCGGCGGAGGGATCGATGGACGCCGGGAACATGCTCAAGCCGCTGCTCGCGCGCGGCGAGCTTCGCGTGGTGGGCGCCACCACGCTCGACGAGTATCGAAAGCACATCGAGAAGGACGCCGCGCTCGAGCGCCGTTTCCAGCCCGTGTACGTGGGCGAGCCGACGGTCCCCGACACGATCGCCATCCTGCGCGGCCTCAAGGAACGCTACGAGGTGCACCACGGCGTGCGCATCACCGACAACGCCATCATTGCGGCGGCTACGCTCTCCAATCGCTACATCGGCGATCGCTTTCTCCCCGACAAGGCCATCGATCTCATCGATGAAGCCGCCTCCCGTCTCCGCATTGAGATCGACTCGCTCCCGCAGGAGATCGACGCCGTCGAGCGTCGCGTGATGCAGCTCGAGATCGAGCGCCAGGCGCTGCAGAAGGAGAAGGACGCCTCCTCGCGCGAGCGGCTGGCGGCGCTCGAGCGCGAGCTCGCCGAGCTGAAGGAGCAGTCGAATGGAATGAAGGCGCAGTGGCAGGCCGAGAAGGACTCGCTCGGCAAGGTGAGCGAGATCAAGACGAAGATCGACCACGCGCGCACGGAGGTGGAGCAGGCGCAGCGCAGCGGCGATCTCGGTCGGGCGGCGGAGCTCGCGTATGGCGTGATCCCGCGGCTCGAGACGGAGCTGCGCGAGGCCGAGCAGGCGCTCAAGCAGAAGGAGTCGGCGGGCCCGCGCTTCCTCAAGGAGGAGGTGGACGCGGAGGACATCGCGGAGGTCGTGTCGCGCTGGACGGGAATTCCGCTGGCGCGAATGATGGAGACGGAGCGCGAGCGGCTGACGAAGCTCGAGGAGGAGCTCGCACGCCGCGTCGTCGGGCAGCGCGAGGCGGTGAAGGCGGTGGCCGACGCGGTGCGCCGCTCGCGCGCGGGGCTGCAGGATCCGAATCGTCCGATCGGCTCGTTCATCTTCCTCGGCCCCACCGGCGTGGGAAAAACAGAGACGGCGCGCGCGCTCGCGGACTTTCTCTTCGACTCCGAGCAGGCGCTCGTGCGCATCGACATGTCCGAGTACATGGAGAAGCACGCGGTGGCGCGTCTGATCGGCGCGCCGCCGGGATACGTCGGTTACGAGGAGGGCGGACAGCTCACGGAGGCGATCCGTCGCCGCCCGTATTCGGTGATCCTGTTCGACGAGATCGAGAAGGCGCATCCGGATGTCTTCAACATCCTGCTGCAGATTCTCGACGACGGGCGGCTCACCGACTCGCAGGGGCGCACGGTGGACTTCCGGAACAGCGTCATCATCATGACCTCGAACATCGGCAGCCAGTACATTCTCGACCGCGGCACCGCCGACTGGGCCGAAGTTGAGTCGCACGTGATGGCGGAGCTCAGGCGCAACTTCAAGCCGGAGTTTCTCAATCGCGTCGACGACATCATCATCTTCCATCCGCTCTCGATGGATCAGATCGAGCACATCGTCGAGCTGCAGCTCAAGCGCCTCGAGCAACTGCTCGCCGATCGCAAGATCACGCTCGAGCTCACGCCCGAGGCGAAGCGCGTGCTCGCGGAGGAGGGGTTCGATCCTGCGTTCGGTGCGCGTCCCCTGAAGCGCGCGATTCAGCGCTATCTACAAAATCCGCTCGCGATGGCGGTGCTCGAGACGCGCATCAAGGAAGGCGACCACGTGCGCGTCACGCGCGCACCCGAGGGCACGCTGGCATTCGAGGTGGTGGGGCAGGTCGCCACGAATGGCAATGGTGCGGCGGCGCCTGGAGATGTCGTGGGCTCGAGCGCCGGAGCGGGACGCTGAGCGCTCCGAGCCTGGCCGACGACGAGCGCTGGATCGCGGAGGCGCTCGTCGTCGCGCGCGAAGCGGCGAGCGCCGGTGAGGTGCCCGTCGGCGCGATCGTCGTGCGCGAGGGCGTGGCGATCGCGCGCACCGGTAATAGAACAGTGCGCGATCAGGATCCAACTGCGCACGCCGAGGTGCTCGCGCTTCGCGAGGCTGCGGCAGCGCTTGGCACGTGGCGCCTCACCGACTGCGTGCTCTACGTGACGCTCGAGCCGTGCGCGATGTGCGCGGGAGCGAGCGTGCTCGCGCGCGTGAAGGGCGTGGTGTTCGGCGCGTGGGACGACAAGGCGGGGATGGCGGGATCGGTGGAGGATTTGCTGCGACATCCTGCGCTCAATCACCGGCCGCAGGTGCGGGGTGGCGTGTGCGCCGAGCAGTGCGGCGCGCTCTTGCGCGAAATGTTCTCGACGCGGCGGGCGACTTCCGTTGACTCGACTCTCGCGGACCAATAGTTTTTACGGCTGCCTGGACAGGTGGCCGAGTGGCTGAAGGCACCGGTCTCGAAAACCGGAGAACGGGCAACCGTTTCGTGAGTTCGAATCTCACCCTGTCCGTACTTAGCTCGCTTCACCTCATGTAATACTTGAGCGGTGGTCACGGAAGTGGTCACCGCTCTGTCTTTCTAGCCGCTTTTCGCTCGGCGTCTCGCTTGGTGGACATACCCTCCCATCGGTCGCGTTCCTGACTTTGCGGGATGAATCGCCCGTAGACCTTGAGCGCGAGGATGCCGTTGACGTGGCCGAGCTGTCGGGCCACCGCCTCGATGGGCCACCCCGAGCGCACTGCGCGCACCGCCCACGTGTGGCGAGCATCGCGCATCGTGTAGCCGCGAAGGATGGGGTAGGTGCCCACGAGCTTCTCCACTGCGGCGTTGTGCGCCGTGAGCGCGCGGAAGCGGTCCGGGATGTCATCGAAGAGGCGCGCCCCGGGGAGGCGGCGGCGGAGCTGCGCTTCCACATACGGCCACGCCCAATCCGTCACGCGCACCACGCGGTCCCGCGGGGTTTGCGTCTTGGTTCCCCGCGCGCGAATTTCTCGTGTATCCCGGAACACATCGCGCACCGTGATGGTAAGCGCCGTGCTCACCTCGATCCCGCTCCCCGGCAGGAGCGCGGAAAAGTTCCGGTATGATCCGGGTTGCGCCTCCGCGAGCGCGATGGCCTCATCGGTCTCGATGTGATGGTCGCGCGGCTTCCCGGGTGAGGGCGCCTCCACGGCGTGGAAAGGGTCCGTCGCGAGGATGCGCTTGGGACGCACGAGCCATGAGATGAACCGATGCGCGCCGATAGCGCGATTGCGAACGGTGTTGGGCTCGTCTTCCTCCATGCCATCCAACCACTCTTGGATGTAGTCCGTGGTAAGGCGCGAGCTCGGGAACGGCTCACCCTCGGGAATAAGAAGCCTCACCGAGCTGAGGTAGCCCTTCGCGGTGGTGGGTGCCACTTTCTTCCGTCGCTCTTCATCGCCCTCTCCCATCGTGAGTCGCCGCCGCCACTCGTCCACGAGCGGCTCCACGTTCACATCCGAGAGTGAGGCGAGGAGCTCCGCGAGTGTGTCTCGCGTATCCGCCTCCCACACCTCCAAGGGGGAGAGGCGCTTTTCCGCCATCGCGGTGTAGAGCTCACGATACTTGAGCTGCTCGCGCACCTTCTCCACGGTGCGCGCAACAGCGTTAGCGCTCCCTTTGTCGCGCGTCTCGGTGGAACGGTCCACCGGCTTGCCATCGGCGCCGTAGAGGCGCACTTGCCATGTCTTGGCGCCCGCCTTCCGAAACGGTTTCATGCCTTCCTCCTAGATGCGCTGCACCGAGCGCGAAAAGAAAGCCCGCACTACCGCGGGCTCATACCGTCCGATGACTCCCGATTGCGGACACCCCGAGCGCTGCACCGTTCGCTCGCTCTTGCGGATGTACTGCGCCACCATCGCCGTCGTCCATAGTGTGTCATCCGGGAGCGCGTCTCCCGGTCGCCATGCGGCCATCTAGGCTACTCTCCTCTTGAGCTCATCGAGCTCGCGGGCGAGCGCCAGCCGCGCCGCGCGCTCGATGCGGAGCTGGCGCGTGAGCACGCGCGCCTTGGCCTCCGCCTTGGTTGTATGGTTCCGCACGCGCGCCTCGCGCACGCGGTCCGTCTGACTGCGCCATCTCTGCGCGGCCTGTCGCTGCATCTCTCGGCATCGGGCGCACCGCTTGGAATAACCGCCGCCGCTCTTCGAGAAGCGGTTTTGCGGTTGCGGGGCGCCCTTGGATGGACACCCCGAACCGTTGCACACCTTCATCATGCTGCGGCCTCCTCGGGGAGGACACCGGCCAGCGGCGTGCACGCGAGCTCCGCCATCCGCTCGCGTTCCGCGAGCCCACCGCGCGCCGCATCGTACTCCGCGGGCCACTCGCCAGCCTTGCGCGCCATGTCTCGCATCACTTCGCTCCACACGGCCTCAAATACTTTGCGGTCCTCACCATGGAGCGCTTTGTAGGCGCGGAGGTCGAAGCCCGCGGCATCCAACACCTTCTTGAGCGAGACCGCCCATCGGAGGTTGCGCCTGAGTCCATCGGCAAGGTCCGCCTCGCTCTCCGCGAGTGCGTCCACCGCTTCCCGCTCCACGCACGCGCGGCACGTCGTGGAGTAGCGGATGCCATCGGCGCACTCGTGCGCCTCGAAGTCCGCGAGCTTGCGCTTTTCCTTGCACTCCCGGCACCGCCGCACGCCGCCATCGCGGAGCGCGCGGCGCCTCGCGAGCTCCTCTTCCACGCGGCACCGTTTACACGAGGTGCGGAGTCCGCCGTAGCCGTCCGGCGAGAAGTCGTCCACGGTGAGCTCCACGCCACCGGGATGGAGCGGTCCGGCGCATACGCGCGTCTCGATCACTGGCGAACCTCTGCCGTGGCGAACCCGATGAGGCGTTGGTCTCGGTTGATGAGCTCATCGATGTCCCGAAGCTGGCGCTCCACGTCTGCCCACGCGGCGATGTCGCGCTCGGCGCCGCCGAGGAACGCCTCGTAGCGCGCATCACTGTAGGCCATCGCTTCGAGCACCGGCACCGCGGGGCGCGGCGGCTTGGCGTTGTTGTGAAGCTCCACGAGGATGAGGCTCTTGAGCTTCTTTCTTTTCGCGTCCCACGTTTGCACGCGCGCGTAGAGCGTGGCGTTGAGGTTCCACAAGCGCCGCCGCTCGGCGTGGAGCTCCTCGATGGAGCCCACGCCGATACGGGCTTCTAGCTCGGCTCGCGCCGTGTTAGAAGGGGAGGTCATCGTCCTCGTCATCCAGCGCGCCGCGGAAGTCCTCGAAATCCGTGTCCTTGCTCATGTTCCTACGGATGCCTTCGGTGAGGCCCTTGGTGTCACGTGCGCGCGGGGCTCCGCCGCCGTTGCCGTTCCCGCTCGGTGAGCCGAGCATGAGAAGCGTGCCACCAAAACCGTTGATGACGATTTCGGTGGTATAGCGGTCGTTGCCGTCTTTGTCCTGCCACTTCCGGTTGGCCATCTTGCCCTCCACATAGAGCTTGTCGCCCTTGTGGACGTACTGCTCCACGATTTCCGCGAGCTTATCCCACACCACCACGCGCACCCATTCCGTGCGCTCTTGCTTGTTGCCGTCCTTGTCCTTCCACTCCTCGCTCACGCCGATGGAGAAGGTTGCCACGCGCGCGCCGCCCGTCGTGGAGCGTACCTCGGGGTCACTTCCGAGGTTGCCGATGAACGTGCACTTATTGAGTCCGCGAGCCATGGTCGCTGTCCTTGGGTTGTTGTCGTTGGTTGGTATTACGCTGCCGCCGCGGCGCCATCCGCGGTCTTGCTCGCGCGCCGCTCGATCTTCGCGCGGAGATTCTTGATGGCCTTCTCGATGTCTGCGGGGCCGAGAATCTTGTCCTCCTTGAGCCACTCCTCCACCTTCTCGCGCTCTTCATTCGTGATGCCGTTGTTTGCGTCATCCACGATGGAGAGGAGCTCGGTCACGAGCTTGTCCATGAGTCCCATCTCGGGCTCGCTCGCGGCGGGCGCCTCCTTCGGTGCGAGCTCGGCGCCGCTCTTGAGCCAGCGGAGGAGCTCCGCCGCCGTCTCGGCCTTAGTGAGGTCCACGAGGCGCCCATCAAAGAGGCTCGTGCGGTCCTTCGAGCTCGCGGCCATGTGGTCCATCTGTAGCTCCCACATCACCGAAAACTCATACTCCATCCCGTCTCGCTGAATGGGCGCGGTGCCTAGCTTCTTGGGCTCCTGCTTGCCGCGAGCGTTCTCTGTGAGCACGTACTCCGTTTTGGTGCGGAGCGTGGAGATGATGTGCACGGGCGCCGCGAGGAGCGCCGCCTTAAACGCCTCGTGTTCCTTAGTAAACGCGGCCCAATTCGTGTACGAATTGCTGTTGCCGCGCGCGTCCTTCGCTTCCTTTCGCGAGAGGATGCCACCATCGCCCGCCCATTGGTGCGAGAGCGAGTCGATGATTACCACCTTGAATCCCGCCGCCACCGCGGTGTCAATGGCTTCCATGTAGCGCGCCGAGGTGAAGGGCGCCCCGAGCGTCAGCGTGTCGAAGTCGTAGCGGTCCGCGTAGAGCGAAGCGGAGCCGTTCTCACTGTCGATGACCGCCACGCGGCCACCTTCGGCAACGGCGATGCGAGTCGCGAGGGCGAGCGCGCCCTCCGTCTTGCCCGAGCCCGCGGGGCCCTGCATGCCGAGCTTAAGCTTGACTTGCTCCTTAGTTGCCTTCTTGAATTGCATAGCTCTCTCTCCTTGGGTTGGTCTACTGCTGCTGTTGCGCGTGGATGTTGATGAGCGCCTCGATCCCCGCCGCCACGCGGGTGGCGTTCACGATGTGCCGCGCCATCATCTCGGCCCCCTGCGCCGAGAGGCCATCACACATCCCCTTGGCGCCGTAATTCAACGCGAGCTCGTAGATGGCCCGGACATCGTTGAGGCTCACCGGAAACGGGAGCATCAACGGGGCGGGGGCTACCTTTGCGGGCGCCTTCGGCGCTCCGAAGTGGTCATCACACATCCGGCGTACTTCCTCGGGGTCTAGGTTCGGCATTGCTGGCGCGTTCTCCGGGCGTTAGGTTCGAGAGTCCTCACGGGGCGCCATCCCCGCGGCGGACATTCTTGGGTTGTAGCCCCTCGTGCGGCGGTATCCGCGCGGGGGGCGCTTCTTTTAGCCCCCCATCGCCGCGCCGAACACCTTGAGGTAGTCATCGGGATCACACCCGCCATCCTTGATGGCTCGCTCGATGTCGGCTCTACAGTCCTCGTGCACCTCGCCAAGCTCGGGGAGCGAGTCCACCGGCTCTCCCTTGAGAAATCGCCCACCACACACGCCGCATCGCGGCCTACGTGGGCTTGCTGGTGAGGGGCTCATCCGCGGCCCCCCGGGCGTAAAATTTTGCCCACCACGTGCCGTACTCCTTGGGTTGGGGTTGTCCAACACGCTGGCAAGGCGTAGGTTTTGACCCGCCAACGTGTTCCGGGTGGCGTATCGTTGTCCCATGGGCTACATCTCGCGCCCATGCGACCAACGCCACCACCGTAAACGGCGCCGCGCTACTCGTGCGGCCCGCTTGAAAGACAATTGTATTGTCTAATGGGCAACGTGTCAAGCCCTATGGGCTGACTTCCACGCACGAGAGGAGCATCATGGAAAAAGAGACACTCGGGGCGCGGCTGTTCCTCGCCCACAACGCGGTGGAGCGGCGCCTCGGGCGCAAGGTGAGCTTCGCGGAGCTCGGGGCGATGATCGCGAAGGAAGAGGGGCGCGAAGACGCCAAGGGAAAGCCGATGCCGTACTCGGGGGGCAACGTGCTCCGCTGGGAGCGCGACCAAAAGCGCCCGAGCTTCGAGGCGGTGGCCGCGCTGGCACGACTCGCGGGGATGCGAGGCGGCTTTCTCGTGTTCAATGAGCGGGACGGAGACGAAAGCGCCACGGGGAGCTCTCCGATGCAAGAGCTCCCCGTGGAGACCTACGAACGGATTGAGCCGCGGCGGAAAGCCGTGGGCGAGACGCCGCGCGGCGCGAAGAGCCCGCGAGCTACCGCGCCTAGTCGCTCACGAGTTGTAAAGAAAAAGGGCCGCTAGGACGCCGCGTGTCGGGGCCGAGCTCGTGGAGGAGCCGCCCCGCGCGCTCGAAGTTTCCCGCCTCTTCCAAGAGATGGAAGAGCCGCTCATCGATGAACGCCTCCATCACGCGCCGCCCGTCTGGCGCTACTGCTATGACCTTGACCGCCCCCGCGAAGGTGTCTCGGTCCGCGTAAAGCCCAACGGGGAGAGGCTTCTTACGTGGCGGGAGGATGAACGGTGGACTTGTCATTAAAGCCTTCTCATCTTTGGGTTTAGCGTACAGCGCAAAGAACCCTTGGCGCTCGGATTACACGAAAAACACCCGCCTTGGCAACGCCGCGGCGGGTGTTTCTTGCATTCGTGGGGCGAAGGTGACTTAGCGCACGGCTACGGGGTGCGCCCGAGCGCGGGCATGGAGAACAAATTGGCGCGTAGGCCTCCCGCGTGGCGCCACACGAACGCCTCCGCGGCTTGCGGCTCCCCGATGTAGCCCTTGCGGTAGTGCCACGCATCCGTCCCGGAGAGCGCTTGGAGTGTGCGGATGCGGACTCCGTTGTGGCTGTCCACCGGGGTGGAGTCCTTCACCTTCGAGGTGTGGAAGTGTCCCGTGTGCACCTCGCGGTACACGCTCGCGGCCCACATCGCGGGCACCTCGTGAGCCATGATGAGCGGGAGCTTGTGGTGCGGCTCATCCTTGCCATGCGTGTAACCCACGAGGTTCCGCCCATAGAGCGCGTACTTCCGAAGGCGCGGCGTGTTGTCCACGCTCACGCGCTCGTCGTTCGCGTACTCCGCGGCAAGCACCTCTCCGAGCATGAACGCGAGGAGCTCATCGTGATTGCCGGGAACAATGAGGACGCGAACCTTGGGCGCCACACGCGCGGCTTCCGCAATGGCCCACGAGGCGAAGCCACGCCCGCGGCGAAACATCTTGTGGAGGCGCGTGTCTCGGTCCTGCGGCGTACCGGAGGTGGTGGTGCCGCCCGCGGTGTCGTAGTGGAAAAAGTCATTGCCGAACACGAGCACCACTTCATCGAGCCGGTAGAGCTGCGCTTGCGCCACGAGGTCACGGACCGCTTCACGCGCGAGACGTTCCGCGATGCGGCTGTCGTAGTCGCTTCCCGTCTCCTCGGCCCACGCGAGCTTTCCGATGTGGACATCGGTGAGCACCACTTCCAACGTGTGCGGCTCGTCGAAGCTTGCACGCGGGAGCTGCACGGGCGCGAGCTTCGCGCGGCGCGTGGCGTCCACCTTCACATCGCGCGCCACGTGCGCGCGTATCTGCGCGAGGATGGCGGCTGTGTCGGGGCGCACCAAGGTTGCCTTCACTTGGAAGAGCGCCTCCACGAGGATTTCTCCCGTGACCGGATGTTTGGCGCCCATCTCCCACTTGTTGACGATGAATCGCTCCACCGCCCACTCTTCGCGCTCTACCTTCGCCGCATCAAGGAGCTCATCGAGTGTTGTGATGCGGGCGCGTGGTGGGAGCGCCACCGTCTTGGCGCGAAGGCTCGCGTCGGGAGAGGCCGCTCGGCTGCCGTGCGCTGTTGCCGCGGCCTTCCACTTCGCCCCGAGATCCGGGTTGCGGCGTTTCGCGATTTCAAGCGAGGCGGGCGTGGTGCCCATGTGACTCGCGAGAAGGCGGATGTCCGGCCCGTGCTCGCGCACGAGTGCGAGGAGCTCATCCTCTCGGCCATGGAGCCATCGCGGCGCCATTACGATGGCTCCGAGTTGACGTGCACCCATTCATCGAGCCGCTCGATGCAGTAGGCGTAGCCCGAGATGTCCACGATGTTGTCTCGCTTTCCTTTGTGAGCATCGCGAACCGTTTTCATCCAGATCATTGCGAGCGCCACGAGGCGCGGCGTGATGGGCACGCCAAAGAGCACCTCCCAGCCCTTCGCGATTTTCGAGAAATTGGGATACGGGTGGTCGTAGGAATCGTTGCGCTCCCCGCCATGGCCCGCGAGCGCGTAGGCTTCGTGGAGGATGGAATCGTGGCTCGTAACCGCTGGCACATCATCCGCCGCGGAGAGCGCGAGCTTGGGCGTTTCCATCATGCCCATCGAGCTCGCACGGTAGAAGCGCTTGCCCATGAGGACAGCTAACCGCGCTTCGATACCCGAGCCTTTCGATTTCTCCCATCCATCCAGCACGGCCACCGCATCGGCAAGTGTGACTGTCTGGAGGTTTGCCGCCACCATCTCTGCGAGGAGCGGGTGGCCGTAGTCGCACACGTCGTTGTACGGGTCGAAGGGGCGGTCATAGTGTCGATACCACACCGCGGCGTTAGTGTCGAAGGGCGTCGTGACTACCCATCCCGCGGCTCGCCACCGCTCCGCTGCTTCCTCAAACGCTGCCACGTTGTAGTGTTCGCGGCCCGTCATCGGGCCCATGATGTAAACGCGCGCCATGAAGTCGAGCTCCTTGGGTTGCTACTTGGTGAGAATGAGAGTGAGCAGAGCGCCAGCGCCGACGCAGACGGCGCCAACCTTGAGCGTCTTGAGGCGCGAGATGCGCCGAGCGTTCGCCACTTCCTCGGCGTCAACCACGAGGCGGGCGTTGAGGTCCGTGATAGATGCGTCACGCGCCGCGATGCGCGTGGCATCGGCTTCGCGTGCGGAGTCCGCCGCGGCCACCGCCTCATCCGCGGCCAGAACGAACGCGACGGGCACCGCCACGAGCTGCTCGGGCGGGAGCGCTTCCACGTGCGGCACCTTGAGCGCGAGCGCCGCGCGATACTTCGCGTAGCGCGCACTCGTGGCTACTTGCTTCGCGACGATGGGCGCCGCGTGCGCGTCCGCCGTCACAACCGCCCGCACATCCGTCTTGATGGCTGAGTCGATGGCTACCGCTTTCGCCTTGAGCTCGCCCGAGAGCTCGGCGTGGCGCCGCACTTCGCAACCGTACACCCATCCCGCGAGCCAGATAGCTACCGCAATGATGAGCGGGATTCGGAAGCGCGCGAGCGTCTCAACGATGCGCGTCATGCGGCGCCTACTTCGCGCCACACAGCGGCGAGTCCACCGTCCGCGAGCAAGCGCGCGGCGCGCGGGCTCGGAGAGCGGCGCATCGGCGGGCCCCATTGCACGTGGGGCTCATCCACAAAATGCTCGGGCGTGGTCGGGTCGCGGTCCCAATCAGCGCCGGACGTAAGGCCGAGCGCTTCCGCCTCTTCGCGGAGCGCCACCCAAAACTCCGCGGGCGCGTTCCATCCGAGTGTGGCGTGCACCACATCGAGCGCGAGTCCGAAGTGATGCCACGTCTCATCCGCGTCTTTCGACTGCGTGACGATGCCGCGCCCGTCATCGTAGAAGCGCCCGAAGCCGAAGAGGAAAACTTGCCGCGCATCGGTGCGGAGTGTCTCCGCACATCGACATGGCATCCCGCGCGCGGCCATGCGTGCGAAGAGGAGCGTGGCTTTCTCGCGGAGCTTGGGCGCGAGCTGCGCCATGTCGTCGCACTCGGGCACATCGCGGAGTGGACGCGGGAGCGTGGCGGTGAGGGTCACGGCTTCACCTCGGGCGAGTTGAAGCCGCCCACCTTCACGTTCACCACCTCATCCTCGCCCGCTGCGAGCTCGGATGGCTTGGTGCGAGAGAAGAGTGCGACCACGCCCGAGCCCACGAGCGCGGTGAGGGCGCCCACGAGTGCGGCCACGAGCGAGGCGTCCTTGCCCATGAGCGCGGCGATGCAGATGGTGGCCGAGACAACGGACGCATCGAATGTGAGCACGAGCGCCACGAGGCGAACGATGCTCGGCTTGAGCGCTACGTGGTCATGGAGCGCGGCACGGAGCCACGCGAGCGCGAGGCGGAGATAATCCCTCACTTCTCGGCTCCCACGAGGAGACGCTCCTCGATGCGAATGACGCTCGCAACAACCATGTTGAGCGGCTCCGCGAGCGCGTCCACGCGCTTCTCGGTGCGGTCTGCTTTGTCCTCCACTTGCGCGAAACGCCACGCATAGGAAAACACCGTGCGGACAATCGCGTAGGCACCGCCGAAGAGTGCGGCGAGCGGGCCGTAGAGCTTGAGGATGGCGATGGGTTCCATCGAGAGGCGGGGCAAGGGAAGGGGATGCAAAACGCGGCACCGCCTCCGAGCTCGGAGAGGGTGCCGCGAGGCGGCGATGAATTGGAGAGAGTGGTGGGCGGGGTGAGCTACGGCTCCAAGGAGAGGAGAGAAAGGCTACCCGTGGCGGGGCACCGGAGAGAGATGAGCCGAGTCACCCACGCGCCACCTACATCGCGAAAATACAACGGTTGTTCGTGCGCGGTTACTGCGCTGGCGTTGGCGGAGCGCGATGGCGCGCGTCAAATGCCTTGATGCGGAGGAGCGCATCGGCGGGCGCGCCGAGCGCCGCGTAGAACGCAACGGGCGCGATGTGCGCCATGCGGAAGTGGTGCTCGCGGCATCCGTCACACAAGAAGTCCGACGTGATGCGAAGCCGCGCGCGCGTGTCCTTCGGGAGCAGTCGGACATCCACGAGCATGTCCGCGTTCGTCACGCGCCCGCACCCGCACCGCGCGAGGGGGTTGCCCTCGCTCGATGCGAGCGTGTCTTTGAGCGTTGGTGCAGTCCACGTCATTTGGCGAGTGCCTCCCATTCAATCACATCATCGGCGTCCGGCGTCTTGCTCGCGTACTTGTCGGAGCCGCTCGTGGTATAGGTGACTGTCCCGGGGTCCACTGTCGCAGAGAAGCCGCCTGTGGGGTGCCCGCTGAGTGTCTTGATGCGGATGCGGATTTTATCGGTATTGTCCAGCCCTGTCACCGCGATAGGCACCGAAGGGGTAAAGGTGCCCTCGGCATCCCCGTGCGTGTCGCTCGCGGTGTAGAGGTTGGTCCACCGCTCCGTCCATGTCCCGCCCGCGTCCGCGCTCGTGTCGATGGCCACGGTGCACGCCACGTCAACGTGATCGAAGTCGCCGCCGAGTGCTTGGAGCGAGACGTTGAAGTTGACCGTGTAGGTGTCGTTACTGGCTGGCGCATGGGCGAGCGTGACCGCGAGTGTTTCTCCCACCGCGTCAAGCGTACCCGCGCCAAAGGTATCTGTTTGGCTCACGGGTGTCCCCTTCTGCCGAAGCCGCGCGCGGAGTGTAAAGCCAGTGGTGGTTGGGTTGAGCGCCGTGAGCTCGTCATACTGCGGGAGCGCGGTGTTGGGCGCCGTGCTCCCCGTGCCATCGCCCGTACTGTTCCATTTGCTCCGCGGCTCGTAGGAGATGCCGCCGCGGAGCAAAATCATCGGTGAGTTATTGAAGGGCTGCGCGAAGGAGACCGTATCAGTGTTGCGCGCGGTGCCCGAGGTGTAGCCCTTCACGAGCGAGCGCGGCGCCACGCCGTCGCTCTGCGTCACCGCTTGGTCCACGGTGGTGCCAGTCGCATCCGTTGCCGCGACTGCGTAGCCGTCATCCGCCCCCGTGGCGTCCACGAACGGAACGCCGCGCGGGATGCGGAGGTCATCATCTACCACCACCGTGATGCTGTCTCCGGCTTGCTTCTGCCCCGCGGTGTTGACCGTGTAGGGCGTGACGACGTACGTGGAGCCGGTCACCGCGGAAAAGCGGATGGGCGAGTCTACGCCGCTCGCCAGCGCGCCCGCGGCGTCCCCGTCCGCACTCACCGTGAGCTCCATGTGGTCATACGCCACATCGGTGGGCTTGGTGAAATTGATGTAGATGTCCGGGCGGAAGATGGTGAGCAACCCGCCCACCTTCACCACCGAGCTCGTGATGGCAGGGCACGGCACGAGCGGCACCGGAGGCGGCGCGGGGAGCTGGCGCGTCCCGTCCGTGCCGCTCACGCTCGTGATAGCATCGAGCCCGCGGATGGCGAGCGTAAACTCGGTGCCGAGGAGGTTGCGCTCCACCACCACACCCACCGCCGAGATGCGCCCGCGGATAGGCGTGCCCGTGTCATTGATGCCATCGGTGGAGAAGTCCAAGCGGCGGTCCGTGTAAACGTCGGTCGAGACCGAGACCGCATCCCCTTCGAACACCCACGGCCATGGGTGCACCAAGCTTGCCTTCCACAAGCGGACGCCCGTGCTCCACGCCTTGAGGAGTTTTTGCCCGAGGTGTTGCGCCTCGTCGTAGTCGTTCCACTTGCACAAATCATCCGGGAGCGAGGTGACATCGAAGAGGTTGGCGCGCCCGAGCCCGAGGACCGCGTTGATGTCATCGAAGGTCGCCTCGTACGCGAAATCTCCCGATGCTTGGTCGTAGCCGTATTTGATGCCAATGGACGGCATGCGTTGGGAGTAGCCCGTGGGCGTGGTGAGCGCGGAGTAGTCCTTCTCACTCCACACGGCCACCACGTCCTTCTCGCCGTAGATGTCGATGTAGTCAATGCGCCCTTTCCGCCATGCGGGCGCGCCGCCGCAATGAAGCGCCACGTGTTGCAACGGAGTGAGCGCCTCCACGCCATCGGTGGAGAGCTTGTTGGAGGTGAGACGCCCCGTGGTCGCGGGCAGGATTCCGCGGTAGCGCTGCGGGACCGCGGCTTGGTTGGCGAGGATGTCCGCGTATACAGCCGCGAAATCCACGCCCGAGTACGCCACTTCCGCGCGCGTCGTCTTATCCGCGTGGAGCCGGAAGAGGTCTCCTACCGCGGGCTTCTGTGCGTCATCTTCGAGGACGATAGTAAAGCCGTTCGCCGTGGGCGCGGGCGAGCTCGCAACGAACCAATTGGTTCCGGCGAGCACGCCCGAGCGGCCCTCGTAGCGCGTGGTTACAATGTTGACGCCATCGAACGCATGGGCATCCAACACCGTGAGCGTGAGCTCCTTGGTGGTGCTGTTGTAGCTCACGGTGTGAATGACGCCATCGGTGCCATCCACGGGGTAGTCCCACACCGGCACCTTCGGCGGCACGAGCACCTTGAGGCGGTCCATGCCGCTCACGAATGTGAGCGTCTCCGCGCCGAGCTGGGGCTCGCGGTCCTCCAAACGGTAGAGGTTGAGGAAGTGTCGCGTGCCCGTGATGGTCTCGGTCGCGTACACCCACGCCTCCACATTACTTGGGGCGTACTCCGTGGCGATGCGCGTCACGAGGTCGCGCGCGCCGCCGCGTCCGAGCTTAAGGAGCGGGAGCTTGAGCTCTCCGATTTCGCTTTGCGCTGTGGTGGGATCGATGCTCGCCGTGCTGTCTACATCCTGCATGTAGCGCGCGGTGGCAAAGCGCGTGCGCTCGGTAAAGAAGGCCGCTTGCAACACGGGCGTGGCGAGCGAGTCCGCGCTCGCGCCCAAGGTGGCCGTGAGCTCGTAGTAGCGGAAGCGCTGCGCGCCCGTGAGCACCACACCATCGAGTACGGCGCCGATGCTCGTCCACGCATCGGTGGTGAGGTTGCGCCCGCGAAGTGAGTAGGAGAGCGAGGTGCCCGTGGGCATTGCGCCATCCGCGCGGAAGTGCACCTCGTTGGTGGGCACGTGTCCCAAGTCATACGTCTTGACGAGGGTTCCCGTGGCGGCGTAGGTGACTCCGCGGACAACGTGCCACGGTTGCGTCCATGGCTCTTCGGCGGTCTGTCCGGTTTGCGGCGTACCCACCTGACGCGAGATGCCCCACTGGCCATTGACGACGCCGCCCGTGGTCAGCGTGGTGTCCTTCGCGCCGTACCCGGGCACCGCGCCAGTTTCGAGGAGCCCGTAGCCCGGGTTGTTCTCGGTGGCGAGCGCGGAGTAGCCATCGGCTACGCTCGCGTACGGGCCGCAACAATTATCCCCGTCGCCACCCGCGCCCACGTCTGTCCGCCAAAACGTGCTCTTATCGAATTGCGGGAAGCTCGCGTTTTGGAGCGTGCCGAGCCACGCGGCGCCGGGGTTCGGGCCTTGTACCGAGATGCCGATGGAGAAGCCACGGACCACGTTGAGGTGGGACACCTTGAGGTCTCCCTCCACCGTGAAGTCCACCGCGCGCTCTACCCCCGAGCTGTCGCGGCCCGAGCCGGTCGCGGTGTGGATGAGCCCCGTGGTGACGGCGACGGTGCGCCCGTGGTCGCGGAAGTCGATGGTGACCACGCCACCGCTGTTGGTAACGTCGGTGGCCTTGATGAAGATGGCGTCACCCAATACCTCGCGGTTCCACTTTTCATCGAAGCGCGTGACAACGAAACGGTAGTAGCCGCCGTCTCGGTCGAAGATGGACGGGCTGCCGAACACGCCATCGCCTTCCGCGCGCCCGAGGCGCACATCGAGCGAGTGGAGCGTAAAGCCGTTGACGCCGATGATGGACGGGTTCGGCCAAAAGTCCAACCAAAGGGTTTCGTTTTGATTCCGATTCCCCGCATTGAACCAATGGTAATGTTTCGTGGCGTCCGTGCTCGCGCCGGGGCTCTGGAAGAGCGTGCGCGATGCGCTCTCCGCGAGGCGCACCTCGCCGCTCTCATTGAGCGTGACGTTGGTGCGCGTGCTCCCCGCCGTCCACTCTTCCGTAGTGGAAGAGCCATCGGCGGACAGCACGGCCACCACATCAACCTCAACATCGAGCGCGGGGTTGAGACGCCGCGCGGCTTTCACGAGCGAGCGAGGAGGAGCGAAGGCTACCATGTCAGATGGTCCGGGTGGGGGCTACTTCTTCGAGGAGGAACGCCACCTTGCGATGTACGGGGTCACACACGGGGTCATAGGTCGTGTCCCCGGGGAGCTGAAAGAGCCGCATGAGTCCCGAGCCCTCCGTGGTCGAGTCATCGAGACTGAACCACCACACGTGGTTGTAGTCGAGCAAGCGCCGCACGTGCGGGTGGAGCTGTTGGAAGTCCGCTTCTTCGAGTCGCACCGAGAGGTTGACTTCATCCCAATTGATGGTCCCGCGCTTCACGCGGATGCCCGTCTTGCTCGTTTCGTTGGAGAGATGCTTCTGTTGCGTGCGGTAGTCGTACGCCCCGGGCGCATCGAGGTACGTGGGGAAACGGTAGGACTGCCCGAGGTGGAGATTGCCGAGTCGCGGCGCGATGCCAGCGCCGAGCGCCGGGAGCACCACGCGCCAGTAGCGGTAGGACGCGGACGCAAAACGCATCCACGCCACGCCCTTGGGCGTCAGGCATCCCGCGGAGCCGAGCCCGCCCGCGGCGCTCGGGATGGTGAAGGTGGAGACGAGCACGTTGGACGCGGCGAAGTTGTCCGTAGAGCCGCGCACTTGCACCGCCGCGCCTTTGAGGTTGTGCCCAACATCGAAGATGATGGTGTCGGCACTCACCGCGGCCCCGGCATCCACCGTGATGGAGATGGCGGTGTTCGTCTCTTGTACCGTGAAGCCCACGGTATCGCGGAGGTTGTCCGCGATGTTGAAGAGCTCCGCGCCCGCCACCTCGGTGCCGCTCGTGGTCACCACATACGTGGGGTGAAGCACCGCATCATCGAAGAGGTTGTCCGACAAAATAAGTGGCGTGGCCATTAGGCGCCCATCCGGATGGGTTGGTTGCGGTCGTTGAGGCGCTCGATGTCTTGGCGCATGCGGGAGGTTTCCTTGCCCGTGCTGTCCTTCTGGATGTAGACAAACTCAATCTTGATGGGCTGGTCGGACTGCCCCGAGCCGAGCGAAGCACCCAAGGCCGTGCTCTCTCGCTGATTGCTCCCGCCGCCGCCGCCGCCTCCACCGCCACCGGCACCACCGCCGCCTCCTCCACCGCCCCCGGCTTCCTTGAACGCCATCGCCGCTGCCGCTGCGTGCTTGAGAGCCGAGGCGCCGTAGAGTGCAGCGCCCGCCGCGTCACCGCTGGCCAGCGCCATGAGTGCCTTACCGGCTGCTTCGATGCTTTCCACGGTGTTCTTCGCGCCCTCATAACCCATCTCCAATCGGCGCATCGTTTTTACCACCGTGCCGACCGCTTGCGCCTCGCGACTCTTCGAGCCGATGGCGGCATCCGCCAGCACTTGCATGTCCGAGAGTGCGTTTTTGGTTACCTCAGTGCGGAGCGCGAGAATCTCAGCGTTGGCCTTGCGTTCCGCCTCGGTTTTCGAGACGCCCGCGTCGATGTTCGCCTTCTTTTCGAGCTCGATGAGCGCCATGCGCGCCTGAAACGAGGTCACGACGTCATCGGAACCCGCGTTCGTCTCCAAGCTGAACTTCACGTTGGCCGCGGCCTGTTCCGCGTTGAGCTGGTCCACCGTGAGCTTGCGCCGTTTGTCCGCGAGCGCGATGAGCTGGTTTTGCCGGTCCGCGTCGAGATTCTTGAGCTTGTGGATGCTCTCCACTTCATCATTGAAGGATTGCGTGGCGGCAAGGCGCTTTTTCGCGTAGGCATCGAGGTCGCTTTCGTTCGACTTCAACACCTCATCCCCGAGCTTTTGCCGCATGTCCAAATAGCGTTGCGTTGCCGCGGCTTCCTGCTCGGCCACTACCTTCGCCGTCTCCTCCGCTTTTTTCTTCTCCTCATCGCGGAGCTCGTTGACGCGCACCATGAGTGCGTGGACCTTCTCTTGCGCGTTGACGAGCGCTTGGAGCCCCTCGGTGTCGCCACGGTCGCCCACCGCATTGGCCAACCCGTTCGCTTGCTGGCGCGCGAGCGTGAGCTCTTGGGTGGCCGCGGTGACGCTCTTGAGGTTTTTGATGTGCTCCGACTGCGCCTCGTTGAGCGCGCCGGTCGGGAGGTCGTGGAGCGCTTGCGTTGCGCTCTTCGCGGTCTCATAGAGCACACCGAGGAGCGTGATGAGCGCGCCGATGCCCGTCGCGCTGGCAGCAAGCGCCGCGCTTCGGCTTGACGCGAGAATCGCGGAGCTCATGGAGCCCAAGGCGATGGTCGCACCCTGCACCGAGCCACCCATGCCGGTAGCCGAGTAGGCGAGCATGGACATGGCATTGGCGCCGCGCCGCGCCGCGCGCGGCATCGCCTCCGAATTGAGCGCGGCCTTCGTCATCTGCGCGTCCATCCGGATGGCGGCTTCCTGCGCTTGCGCCATGCTCATGGCTTCGCGCTGTGTCGCGCCCGCCGCCGCGGTCACGCTCTTCTCGAAGCGGCGCTCAATAACGTCGAGCGCCGAGACTTGAGACGCCTTTGCGTTGAGGATGACAAGCTGCTCGCGCTGCGCCGCGATTTCGCTTCGCGTCGCCGCAACGGCGGCGGCACTCGTGGCGTCGATGGTTGACGCCATCTTCCCGAGGGCCTTGATGTCCGAGTCTATGTCCGCTCTGAGCTCGGTGTCATCCGCGGAAAAGCGGAGCGTTACGTCACTCACTTGGTAGCCTTCTCCATGTCGATGAGGTCGTGCTCGCGTTGGACGAGCGTGAGCGCTTCGAGCGTGCGCGGGTCAGTGCGCCCGGGTGGCCACTGGTTCCATCGCTTCACCATTCCAAACGCGGTGAGCCATAGTCCGATGGCGTCATTTTCAAGCGAGAGCCCAACGGGGCATTGCGTGGTGAGAATCGCTCGGGCGTGGGGGCCCATCTCCACGCGGTAGGCGGGGACGAGGGCGGGTGGTCGCACATGACCGCGAAGCACGCAACGAAACTCATCGCGCTGTTCTTCCGTGCACCCGCCACACGTCAACTGGCCGAAGCGGGGGTCACGTCCCGCCCGCACGGCCATTTTTAGTTTTTTCTTTCGCCCTCGTTAAGCGCGGTGCGGTTGATGATGGCGTCGTAGATGGGAATCAGAATCGTCATCGGGAGCGCCTTGAAGTGCGCGAGGTTCTGCCCGTCGAAGTCCACTGGCTCACTTCCCTCGGTCCCTGCCGTGATGCCCTCGATGGTGATGAGCTGACGCTTGACCGCGAGCACCGCGGCCTCAGTGGAATTGATGTCGCCCTCTACCTCATCGAACCACCGCGCTTTGTCCTCGATGTCCATGGGGCGATAGACCGCGGTGAGGCCGGGGAATCCGGCCTCACCAAGGTCCGCCCTTGCCCGCTCGGGAAGGATGGGAAGGAACATGCTACTTCACCGTGAGGGTGACAGGCGCTGCGCCGTAGAGGCCACCGCCGATGGTGATGATCGCGTTGCCGTTGTCGCTGCTCGGCTTCACCGAGTCAACCTTGGCTTGCGAGGCATCGAAGCCGAGCATGTTGTACTTCGTGCCGCCGAGGAGCCACGAGATGGCCACATCCGCCTGTGTGCGAATGAGCGCCTTGAAGTCCTTTGCGGTGATGGTGGGCTCTTCGAGCACCACTTCCCACGTGGCCTTGCGGCTGTCGAGAGAGAAGCCCGCCACGCCACCCGTGGCCTTCACGCCATCGCGGCGCGTGATGCTGTTGCCCGTGGCGAAGGAAAACTTGCGGATGATGCCCGTCGCGAAGCCGTCCACCGTGAAGGTGGTCATGTCCGTCCCCACCGGGGGAACGGTCGTTTTGAAAACGGGGCTTGCGGGGACAGCTACATCCGCCTCACCCGCGAAGATGCCTTGGCTCGTGGTGGAGACAACGACCGGCCCGCCCACATCGAAGGAGAGCCCAATCTCCGAGCGCGCACCCACGCCGCGGCGGAGGATGCTGTCCACGTACATGTACTCGGTCATCGTCTTGAGGCCCGTGGATGCAAGCGTGTACGCCGCTTGCTCCGAGCCTGCCGCGCCCGAGTAGGTGACCGCGAAGCCCGCGGACTGCAACCACGGATCGAGCTCTATCGCGTTGCCCGATGCGATGGCGCCGGTCACGCCGCGGAACCACGCCGTCTTGGCCCACTGATAAATCTCTCCCTTGGGCGGGAGCGGCGGATACGCATTGATGTCCACGCCGCGGACGAGCGTGTCACGCGGATTGCGGAACGCAAAATCTGTTTCCGGGTCGAGACTCGCGGCGAGCGCGATGGCGTTCGCCGTGGCGGTGGGCACTTGGTCCACGCCCTCCGCGGTCTCGATGGCCGCAAGGTAGAGCGCGAGAAGCGTATTACGTGGCATCGGTCGTCACATCCGAGGAGGAGGGAGCGGTGGCGGGAACTGCGGAGGGAACTGCGGGGAGGGTGGAGCTGGCGAGGCGCTTGCGCTGGCGCGCGGTGAGGTCGGCCTCGTGGATGCGAGCTCCATCGAGCTCGAAGAAAATACCGCCGCGGTTGTCGAAGAGGGCCGCGGCGGTGTTGGTGGAAACGGCGTCGCTCATGTGGCGTTGTCTCTCACGTAGAGGTCCAAGAGAAGCGCGCCGCGGACCTTGCCACCGGGGACATCGACGTCCACCGGCCCGTAGGTCATCGCGTTCCGCTTGACGAGGGTGATGGGGCCGCGCGTGCGTGCGGCGCCTTTGTCCGCGGCGAAGAGCCCCGCGTTGAGCGCCTTGATGACGGCGCGCATGGTGTAGTCCGCATCGCGCCACGCTTGCGCGGGCTCCACGGTCGCGCGCGTGGCGTAGGCAACGGACACGAGAAGGTTGGGCGCATCGATGACGAACCCTTGCACTCCCGCGAGCGCGATGGTGGACGGCTGCTCGGCGGTCACCACGAGCACGGGCCAATCCGGTACGTCCTTGTGCGACACCGCGGCATCATCGGCGGTGGGGTCCAAGATGGCCGCGAGCCGTTCGGGCCGCGTGTCGTTCTCATCGAACGTGAAGCCATCAAGCTGCCACTCCACACCCGTGGCAACATCGCGGAGCGTTTCGGCCACCATGCGAACGGTTGCAACACCAATCACGTTTTACCTCCCGAGACGTAGCGCATGAGGGCAGACTCCACTTGCTCCACCAATTCCGCGGGGAGTGGGTCCGGGATGATGGGGCGCGCCGGGATGCGTTTCGCCGCGGCGCGCTTCACGAAAATCCATTTTTTGTTTCCGTCTTTGTCGCGCACGAGCACCGGCTTCCGCGTGCTGTTGTAGCCGCGATGGAACCATTGCGCCCACTTGAGCGAGGAGCCGCGCTCGTAGCGCTCTTCATCGATGAGGAGGATGCCGTTGGGTGCGGCGGTGCTCCCCGCGCTCTTCACGAAAGACGCCCACATCGCGTTGGTATCGCGCCCGATGCCGCCGCGTCCGTGACCGGGGCGCGCGCGGAGCTCCTTACTGGCCGGGGCGAGTGGCGCCCACTTCGCGCCCGTCATGTACGCGCCCTCGGTCTCGAAGCGCTTGGTGAGGAAGTCCGTGATGATGGGCTGCACGTCCTCTATCCACGCGGGCCGCAAGTCCGCGAGGCGGTCCTTGATGCCTACGAGCTTCGAGGGGTCTACCTCGTGCGTGACAAGGAGCCGAGGGAGCTGCACCTACCGCCCTCTCCACACGCTCATCGCGGTGTTGGTGTACTTGTCGAGCGCGCGCGTGAGCCCCGGCGCGAGCGGCGGATAGTCGCGTAGCGTGACCACCGCGGACGGTTCATCGGATTGCGTGAGCTTGTGACGGCGGAAGAGATGCTCCGCTTGGAGAATGACCGCGGCGCGCACGCAATCCCCGAAGCCGGGAAGGTCCATGCGCGCGATGAGCTCTGGCGCGGCGGGAACGCCCGCGGAACGCTCGGCAAACCCGCGCGTGTAAACGCTCACGAGTGACGGGAGCCACGGCTCCACGTTGCCCGCGATGGGCGTGATGCCGTAGGGCGTGGGGAGTCCGGCTTGCGCGCGCTTCGAGGTGAAGAGCTCCCCGAGCACCACCTCCTCCGCGTGCGCGACGATGCGGAGGAATCCGTCCGCAAAACCGCGGAGCTCCTTGGAGAAGAGGGACGCATCCGAGTCCGTTGCATCCACGAACGCCGCGGAGGTATCGAGCGAGACGAGCGCGGGCGCATCGCCGGGGAGCCGTGCGATGCGTCCGCGGAGATAGGACTCACCGGGGGCCAGCGTGAAGCCCACCACCGCTTCCTTCCCCGCGGTGTCGAGCGTGACGGTGGCCACCGTGCTCCATCCGAGATCATCAACTTTCGCGTTGATGGCGTGCGACTCCACGACGAGGACGGCGGGCGTGGTCACGCTGTCTGCGCGCGAGAGGCGCCCGCGCGCTTCCCACTTGGTGCGCCCCGCGGCGGTGATTACATCGCTCGTAGTGAGCGCGTCGTACCGCGCGGCATCGATGAGAGAGTGGCGCATGCTACGCCTTCACCCACACGAGCGCATCGAGGTCGGCGCCCGCCGCGGCGGGGAGGCCATCCCCTTTGGCGCATGCCGCGAGCGCCGCGAGGAGCTCGGCGTTGTGGCGCCGCGTGAGCTCACTGAGGAGGAGCTTGGTGACATCGCCCATCGGCACCGTGGCGGGCGCCGCGGCTGGCGTGTCGTTCGTTGGCTCGGGCATGTTCGCGAAGCTCGCTGGCGAAGAGGGTTGGATGGTGGCGCGCGTTATCATGGCCATGTGCTCAAGGCCGCACGCTTCCACGTGTTCGTGGCGATGCAGAGGTAGAGGAAGCCGGAGTCCCAAGCCCACTGTCCTATCACACCCGTGGCGGTTGCGCTCGCGGGTGGAGCTCCCGCGGGGATGATGAGCGGAGCACTGAGCGTAACGCCGCCCGCCACGGCCTTGAGGAATACCGTGCCGTTCGAGAGGCCGAGCGTGACCCCGGCGAAACTGCCGAGGTGCATGAAGCCGCTTCCCGTGGAATTGAGAACGACATCGTTGTTGGTTCCGAAAAAGACTCGGCCCCAAAACTTCGCGGCGTTCTGCGTGCTACCACCCGAGCCTACTTGAAACGTGATGGTTTGACTGTTGTTGGTGCCGTCATAGATCACGCCTCCCGTTTGCTTCACCCAACGCGCATCGCCCTTCGCGTTGAAGTCGGCGGTGAGACTGTATCCCGCGAGGTCTGTAGGCTTTCCGGTCACGGCGGTCCACGCGGGCGCGAGGTAGCGCGCATCCGCCGCGGCCTTGGTGTAATAGCCCGTGAGGAGCGTGTCCGTTGCGCTCTTGGTGTAGTAGCCGGAGAGCAGCACGTCCGTGTCGGTTTTCGTGTAGTAGCCCGTGAGGTCCACGGCCACCGCCCCCGGCTCCCACCGCTCGTTGGCATCACTCCACACGAGCGCATCGCCATCGGCGGGACTCGGCACGCTCACATCCGCGAGGTCACTGAGTGCGAGGACTCCGAGACGCGCGTAGCGCGCATCGGCATACGGGCGCGTGAGGCCGCTCGTGAGCTCGATGACGCGCGGGCTCGCGGTGTACTGGACGGTGATGGTGCCGTCGTTGAGGCTCGCGCTCGCCCCTTGCGTCGTGAGCGTCACCTTGCGAGTCATGCGCGCGTCACCGCTGGCGAGACGAAAATGCGCCCTTGCGCGAGGCGCTCCACGTCGTCGCCTCCCGGGTCGATGAGCTGCAAGTCATACACGCCCCACTCGCTCGCGGCTTGATTTTTCGGGACGCGAGGCGTGAGGGTCGAGGTGACATCGGCGGAGATGATGAGCCCAATGGCACCCGTGATGCCTCCGAGGAAAATGCCGCCGCCGCCCTCGGTGGTGAGTCGCACCGCGGCCTCAAGTGCGTCCACCGTGCGGCGGAGGTCCATGCGCGCGGTGTAGCCCGTGAGGTTCACCGGCACGCCGTTCTCGGTCCACGTAAAGACCGCTTGAAAGAGCGCGCCCTGTTCGATGGTGAGGTCGAGAGTGACGGCGGGCATGTGGTTAGGCCTCGGGGGCGGACGTTTCCGGCTCCGCGGGCGCGTCTTTCTTCTTTTTACGCGAGGAACCGCGCCCCGTGGGCTCAGTCACCACGGGTGCGGGCTCGCTGGCGGGAGACGTGGACGGCTCACCCGTAGAGGCGGGAACTTCGGGAGAGACGGGGAGCTCGCCCTCGTTGGCGGGACTCGCGGGTGGCTCATCCGGAATGGAGAGGCCTTCCACGAGGAAGCACGGGTGGCTCGCGTAATGCTCGCGTGCGACGTCATCGGGCACCTCGGCCACGCCGAGATAGACACCGCCCACGATGGTTGGCTCGAAGGTGATGCCAGTCCGCTTGTCGGTAAAACGGTCGTGATTGAGAATGGTGACGCGAGGCATGCGCGAGGGAGGGGTAGAGGGGGAGGGAGTGGTTCGATGTGGAACGGGGCTCCGAAGAGCCCCGCCCACATCCGTGCTACTGCGCTCTCTTACGAGAGGTCTTTGACGACCGCGTGGAAGATTTCATTGCGGTAGTCGATGCCGAGCTCACCGTACACCTGTTCGGTGTCGGCGCTGCCCGTCTTGGAGAGCGGCTCCGAGAAGAGCACGCCCTTGGTGCCAATCGGCATCCCAACGACGCGGCAATACTTCGGCTGGCAGATGAAGAGCTCGTTGGGGTTCATGTCCGGCTCCCACACGAACTGCAACGTGGCCCACTTGGTGGCGATCGTCTTAACTGCCACGCCCGCGACCGTGGCGCCCGGGCCCGGGTTCACGAGCTGGGTGATGCCGCCCTCGTAGAGTCCGATGGCCGCGGCGTACTGCGAGGCATCGCACAACACCACGAGCTCATCTCCGAGGTTGAACATGCCGTTGCCCAACGCGGCCTGTAGTGCGCTTTCGAGGATGACCTTGGAAATCGCGCGGTTGGTGCCGCCATTCGCAAACACGTTCGTGGTAACAGCCGTGCGAACGCCGCGCGTCTGGCGCGCCGTCGCGTTGTTTCCGGGCTGTACGAACGCGCCCTTGAGAAACGCCACGTTGGCGTTGCGAGCCACGCGCTCTACCGCGCGCGCACGCTGCCACTCGATGCTGCGCGGAGAGATGAGCTCCCCATTGGACTGGTTCACGCCCGGAATTGCCGCGAGGCCCGCGATGACTCCCGTAGCCGCCTGTGCGGAATACGTGAGCTGCACCGCCTCTTGGAAAATCTGGACGATGTTGGTGGACTGGTTCGTGTCCTGTTCCTTCGGGGAAGGGTTTGCGCCTTCGATCTTACCCGTGGCATCTGCCGCGGGTAGCGAGTAGTCCACGCCCATCGCAAACGTCGGCGTGGTGACGAGGCGAATGCCGCCCGTCAGTCCGCCAACCATGCGAAGAAAAGCGTTGGGCTTCTCACCCTTCTGGAAGAGCTCCCCGATGTACTGTGGGAGGTCGTAGCTGGTAGCCATTCCGGTAACCATGCTGGTGCAGACTCCTTGGGTGTGGCGCTACGCGCGCCGTTGGTGGGAACGTGGCGCCGCCATGGCGCCGGGGAGACTACTTGCCGCTCGCCACGAGGTTGGCGAGCTGCGTCTTGAGCGGCGCCGCGGTGTTGAACTGGCCCTTGGCTTCGAGCTCCGCGATGCGCGCTTTGAGCGATTCTTTGGTCTCGGTTCCGGGTACGCTCTTCTGCACGTCTCCGAGGTTGATGCCGTCGCGAACTGCGGCCTTGGCGAGGAACGGCTTGGCCGCGAGGAGCTCACCCACGAGCTCCGCGACCGTCATCGGACCATTGGCGCCATAGCGCGGAAGGCCCTTATCGTCCACCACCTCCATCTTTCCATCGTCCGTGATCTTGGTGCTCTTGATGAGGCGGTCCGCCACCTCGTCGGCGTCCACGGAATCCTTCGCCGCGGCCTTCAACTCGATGCGCTTCGTGCGCTCATCGCGCGCGGCGCTCCGCTCGCGCTCCTTGGTGAGCTCATCCAAGAGCGGCTTGCGGATGTTCTCGATGTGCGCGTCATCCACCGGGGGCTTCGACTCTCCCGGCTTCGGCGCTGGCGCGGCTTCGAGCTCGCGGATGCGCGTTTCGAGCTTCAACACGCGGGCATCCGCATCGGTGCGCTCGCGCCGGATGATGGCGTCGATGACCGGCTGGATGTCCGTCTTGCCCTGCTCGCCCGATGGTGCTCCCGGCGTCGGAGGATTTTGCTCGCCCTGCTCGCCCGTTCCCGGCGTCGGTGGCATTACATACCTCGCGCAAACGTTGGGGACAAAAAAACCCGGCACTCGCTACAACCCGTAAACGCCAGAGACGCGGCGCGTTGGTTGGGAGTGCCGGGATTTAGTCCCAGCTAGTGAATTATTGGCGCTACCGCTACAGTGCGCGCCGCTTCGATTCGAGCCGCAAGCTACGCGATGGCGCTAATCCTCGCCACGCGGAACGTGTTGGCGGCACGCGCACGCGATGCGCGTGTGCGTCGTGAAGCCGAGCGCGCCGCGGCGCGCCGTGACACGGAGCTCTTCGATGAGCCTTCCGCGACACATGAGACACCACCCCACGTGGCGACTCGTGAGCGGCGCCTCCGATGCGCGTTCGATGCGTCCTTCCTCGTTTACACGGTCACGCATTGCGCGCCCCTTGTAGAGAGAGATGCAGATGCAAATGAAGATGCAGATGCAAGCTATAAAACGTTATGGGGGTTGTTACGCGCCCGTTGTCGGGCCTGTTATCGTGTCCGTTATAGCGGTGTTATCACTCGGTTAGAGGTTCGTTACAATACTTTCGGGTCCGCTTCGGGCCTACGGGGCTTGTTTCTTAGCCCCGTAGACACCATTATTGTCTCGTGGTCAACGCAATACCGCGCGGCCACATAGCGGTCCCCTGTTCACGTGGAGGTTGATGTTCTCTGCCCGAGGGCCACCAAGACGGTGGGCGTACAGAGTGACGCCCACCGAGTGGTACGAGCTATACCGAGCTCGCGCTTTTCATCGCAACCCAAGGAGCAGGAGGATACATGGCGGATGTTGATGTGGGACGAAAGGAGCCATTGGCGAATGGCTACGCTCACGCTGTGCGTGTAAACGGCGAGAGCTATCGCGTGGAGATGGAGCGCCACGAAGGCGTGCGCGATTTCGCGCGAAGCCGCGGGACGGTGAGTTGGACCGCGCGCGTGGTGCGGGCGTCCGATGGGCTGACGGTCTACAACCGCCGCGTCCTCGCGAGCACCAAGGTGGCGGGCGTGCTCCGCATGGCTGGCCTTATCCCGTTCGGGGAGGTGGCGCATGTGTGAGCGCCCAATCGAGGAGGAGCCCATCGGGGAGCATCTCCGAAACGCGCTGGCGATTATCGAGATGGGTATGGCCACCGCCACAACGCCCGAGGAGTATCGGGCGTGCCTCCACGCGGTTGATGTGCGCGTCCGCAATGCGCTCGCGCTCGCGGAGCCACCAACATGCTTGATGGTGGCCTGACATGGCGACCACCATCGAGAAGAGCGCGGTCACGCGCGAGGTGTTGGTGCGAGACTACCGCCGCGATACGGTGACGCGATACATCGCGCGCTTTGCTTCTGAGGGCGTTTACCTCCGCGAGAAGGGGAAGCGCACCGAGTACGGCCCTGTTCCGTGGGAGCGCGTGCTCCGCTCGGCGGAGATGCTCGCGGCGGATGCGCTCATCGCGGAAAAGAAGCCGGTGCGCCGCGTGCGTCGGGGGCTCCTCTGATGCGCCGCGCGTCAAACCGGCACCACGCGCTCCGCTGCCCCGAGTGCGGGCGTCCCGTGAAAGGCTGGAAGGTGCGCGCGTGCCATCGGTGCGTCCGCGGGTTGCGCGCCCTCATCGCTCGGGCGATGTCGCTCGCCCAAGGAGGGTGAAATGGCGGAAACCATTACGCTGGCGTGCCCGCGCGCATGCGAGGACGGCGATACGTGCGAGGCCGATGTGGATGTCGCGTTGGGCTACGAGCGAGGAGAGTGGTACGGGGCGGACGCGGATGGCAACCGCGGTGAGTGGAGGGATGGCTTCTACTACGTGTGCACCATCGGACCGCGCTGCTCGAAGGGCCATGAGCTCACAGATGAGGAGGAAGTGGAGCTCGTCAAACTGGCCGCACGTGAAGCACGCAATCACAACTCAAGGGACTACTAACATGGCAACAGTAATGAAGCTCTACGATGCGACGGACCAACTCTTGACTATCCGCGAGTGGATGGACGAACCGGAGAACGCGGAGAAGCTCATTGCCGCGGGCGGTGACTTGGACGCGGTGCCCGAGCTCGCGGAGCTCGCGGACAAGGCGGAGGGAGACTTCGCCACCAAGATGGAGCGCGTGGCGCTCTACGTTCGGGAGCTCCTCGCCACCGCCGAGGTGCAGCGTGCGACGGCGAAGGCCATCAACGCGGTGGCGGCTCCTCACTCCGCGCGCGCGAGCTCCATCGAGAGCGCCGCGGCGGGACTCAAGGAGTACATGCGCCGCAACCTCGCGCGGCTCAACCGCCCGAAGGTGGAGGGCGAGCTCGTGGATGTCCGCCGTCAGTTGAGCGGGGCGAGTGTCAAGCATGAGCTTTCCCCGGAACAACTCGCGGCGCTCCACAAGGACGGCTGCATCTTCACGGTGGAGCGCGTCTCGCACGAGCTCCCCGCGGATGCGCTCCGCGATGCCTACAAGCTCGCGGTGGCGGAAGTGGGCGCGCGCCCGAAGCCGGGAGAGGAGGACTTCGATGAGCGCCTCGCGGAGTGGTTGGCGACGGTGCGCGTAGCGCTCGTGGAGGAGTATGGCGTCCCCCGCGGCGTCACCGTGGAGCAAAAGGAGCACCTCCGCATCGTCTAACGCGGCATTGCTCACGCTCAAGCCCCTCGGTCACCTCATGTGGCCGAGGGGCTTGACGTTTACACGCGAGCGCCCTATTATTGTCTCACGGGCCGATACCGCGGCTCATTGGACAATAAGCAAGGAGTGGGAGATGCCAAAGCCGATGTTTTGGGGAGAGGTGAAGGTGGGGGTGAAGCGGGCTCGGGATGCGCGCCTCTGGCACGCTACGGTCTACGATGTGACCGCCGAAGAGGGCGCGTTGCCGATGGCGCACGGGTTCCATACAGACCAAGCGGAGGCCGTGGAGCGTGCGCGCTCCAATGCCATGGCGGAATACGATGTCCCGTTTCGCGCGGTCATCGGCGCGCCCCTCGTGCCCGCGGAGGCGCTCTAACTATGGCCACCCACACCACCCGCGAGTCATGGCTCGCGGCACTCGCGGACGCGATGCGCCCAACCTTCACCGCGTTGGGCTACGCGATTCCCGAGAAGCTCCGCGTGAGCGCGGGATGGCCGTGTCGCAACGCGCTGTCAGACGCGAAGGGCAACCGCGCCATTGGCCAGTGTTTCGCGCCCGTGTGTTCCGCGGATGGTGCTACGGAGCTCTTCATCTCGCCGGTTCTCGCGGACCCGATGCGCGTGGCGGACGTGCTCGCGCACGAGCTGGCTCACGCGGCAGTAGGCACCGAGCACGGACACAAGGCGCCGTTCGCGCGCGCTGCTCACGCGCTCGGGCTCGAAGGGAAAGCCACGGCCACCGTGGCGGGCGAGGCCTTCATGGCGTGGGCCAAGCCGGTGGTGGAAGCGCTCGGGCCGTACCCGCACGCGGCGCTCGATGTCACCAAAGGGCCGGTGAAGAAGCAAGCCACGCGACAGCTCAAGGTGGTCTGTCCCGCGTGTGGCTACACCGCGCGTACCACGCGCAAGTGGCTCGATGAGACGGGCGCGCCGTTGTGCCCGTGCAATTCGGAGCCGATGGAGGAGGAGGTGAAAGGTGCGTAATGGGAGATTGAGCATTAGCCGCGTGAGCGGCGGCGGTGAACACGCGCACATCCGCATCGAGCTCGTAGATGAGAACTCGGGCGTTCACTTCCTCGATGCGAGCCTGAGCATGAAGGACTTTGCCCTCGCCATCACGGGGCAGGGGGACTTACCTGTGGCCTTCACGCTCCGAGGGATGGAGCTCGTGGGGAAGGTGCGCGAGCACAAGGTGGTGGAGGTGGAGGTGGCGGCTGGCAATTGGGAGTCGCGCGAGCTGCGCGCCCGCGCCGCGTGCGCGATGCACGAGGTGGACGGGTGGCTAGCCCGATGGGAGGATGCGCTCAACTGGCACAACAGCATACGCTCCTCGGTCTCCCACGGCCCCAGCGTGTACCGCGTCGTTTATGAGCGTTTCGTAGCTGGCACAGATTAACACACATTAACACGCTCTAAGGCCCCGGAGGCGTGAAAAGTTGCCTCCGGGGCTTGCAATCGTTTTTCTCGTAGCGTATCGTTCGATACGATGGACTCCCCTACGCCCTTGGAGGGCACGAAATGAAGCGCTCGATGATTCTCCTTACCGCGATGGTCCTTTCGGCGTGTGGTGGTGACCACGGCATCGTTGCGCCGCCGCCGCCCCCGCCGCCCCCGGCTGGCGCGCTCCATGTGGAGCTCAAGGCGGGCGATGCGCTGCTCTTCACGGGCTCGAAGGTGCCCGCGTCGGCGCTCGTGTCGCGCGTGCTCGATGACCATGGAAACGTGGTGACGGGCGCACACCTCGCGGTCACGGTGCCGAGCGGGTGGACGGTCTCGGGCGACACGATCATCGCCCCGAGTGCGGAGAAGCGCGGTATCATCCGCTTTGCCGCGAGCACGGGCGCGTCAGGCTCGCTCGTGAGTGCGGATGCCTCAATCGTGGCAGCGGACTCACTCGCGCCCACGGACTCGCTTACGGCCACCGCGGGCGTAGACCTTCGCGGCTTCGCGTGGCGTGCCTCGTGGAGCTGTGCGGGCGGAACGTTCATCACGACGGAGAACATCCCGATTGACTCCGCGACGTTTGACCACGTGGCGGTGGATTCCGTGGTGTACCCGGGCGATGAGAGCTTCGTGCCGAACTTCGGGGGCGTAGCCCAAGTGTGGTGGACAGGGCCGGAGGTGCGCTTCCTCCGCAATGGGACCGTTGACACTGTGACCATCACGAACCACCAAGTGGTGGCGCGTCAAGCGCCGGACTCGCTCATCCTCTCGGTGGGGTCGAACAATCCGGCCACAGGTATCGATGAGTGGCCCGCGGTGAAGGCCTCGGAGTCGCCGCTCACGTATACGGGCGGGACGTGGTGCGATGTGGAGTGGAGGACAGCGCGCGGCGCGGTGACGCTGGAAGCCGAGCCGTAGCCATGCCGCTCACCCGATGCTCCGCGTGCCGCGAGCTCGTGTCCGATGCCGCGGTGGCGTGTCCGAAGTGCGGCGAGCCCAACGCCGCAACGGAGCGCGCGCGAGTCCGCGGGATGGTGCTCATGGGCATAGCCGTGGCGCTGGCGATGTGCGTGGCGCTCGGCGTGTTCTAGGCGCTTTGCCAGGAACGAAATGATACAAGCCCCGTAGACAATCTTAATGTCTATGGGGCTTGCCGTTTACATGTCATTTGTCTAGCTTCCTTGGTGCCTTATGGACACAATTTGTGTCTTTAGGCCAATCACTTGGGAGGCTATCGTGTCTGGCGAACTGTGCGCGTTTTGTGGCGACGAGTACATCGTGGACCTCTTGGAATTTTGGACCGAGGAGCGCGCGTGGATGTTCGATGCGTGCTGCGAGGCGGCGCACGAGGAGCTTTGCGAGATGCTTGCGCGCGACCTCGAAGGCGCCCGTGAGTGGGTCCGTGAGCTCTTCGCGGACTACGGCTATCCCATCCGCCGCGTCTACGCGAGCGAGAGCGAGATGGCGCTCCGCGTGGACTTCGGCTTGGAGCTGAGAGACATCTCTCTTGTGGAGGCAAAGGCGTTCATCGGTGAGCACCATCGACACAACGCGCCGCCCGTCTCGTGGCGGTGGGGTCACGCGGTCTACAACGGCCACGAGCTCATCGCGGTGGCTATGGTTGGGCGCCCCGTCGCACGCATGATTGACGCCTCTAAGGTGGTGGAGGTGAATCGCCTTTGCGTCAACCACGAGCTTGATTCTGAGCTCACGTGGAAAGCGTGCTCCATGCTCTACACCGCCGCCGCCAAGGAAGCCGAGCGCCGCGGCTTCGAGAAGGTCATCACGTACACCCTTGAGACGGAAGCGGGCACGTCGCTCCGTTACGCGCGCTGGAAACCCGAGCACACCACACGCGCGCAAAGCTGGAATCGAGGCGCGCGCAAGCGCACAGACAAGGCTCCCACGTGCCGCAAGATTCGATGGGCGCGCCACCTCAAGCCTGTCGTCGTGCCGAAGGTGGACGATAGGCGCGAGATGGAGAGAGAGGCCAAGCGCTACGGGTTGGAGCTCCCGGACGCGGAGCCGGTGATGCAGGATGACGCGGCGTAGATGAGCGAAGGGCCCCGACAATCGGGGCCCTTTCTCATTTTACGAGCTCCATCGGGCGCCGCGGCTCGAAGCGGATGCCGTGGTCACCCTTGTACGGTTTTGTATGGTCGAAGCCCCGGGCGATGGCGTCCGGGATGCCGTTCGGGAACGCCTCGCAACACGCTACGGTGTCAGGCGGGAGACCGTCCTCATCTCCCGGCACTTCACGCATGCCGAGGAAGTGTTTACACGCGAAACATTGCTTGCTTACGTCCGGCACGCTCATGGCTAGGCTCCTCCGAGGAGGTACTTAATAACGTACTGCTCAATTTCGATGGGGAGCGAGCCGTTGGCGTAGTTGGGTTCCGTCACGAGGGCGAAGCTTTCCGCGATTTCTTCATAGCGGTTGGTCCCACTGTACTCGCTCACGTTGCGCTTGAACCATTCCTTACGCGGGACCGCGATTCCACGACGTTGGAGCTCCGAGACAACGCGCTCCCACTCGGCCAGCGCTTGCGGAGTGGAAAGGTTGTGCGAGTACTCGTGGCGCGTAACGGTGCGCTGCTGCCACTCGCCGCCTTTGTCGGAGCCGATGCCCCACCGCTTCCCGGTAGCCGCCTCGAAGTTACGCGCGGCGGCGGCGGACGCCTCGCCTCTCGGCTCGTTGACCGCGAGCCATCCCGGGCCCGCGAGATGCGCGCGCCCGCGCGTGGGGTGCGTGGTAAAAATCTTCTTGGTGGCCTTGGGCGCGCTGGGGAATTTCGCGTAGAGCGCATCGAGCTCCGACACGATGACGTTGAGCTGCGCGAGGCGGGCCTTTGCGCTGGGAGCTGCCTTCCCCCATACGCGCGCTTTCCCGGGCGGAGCCTTGTCGGCCACTTCGGCCCCGAGAACATTGTTGGCGTACTCCCGGGCCTCGGCTTCGGTGGCGAACACTTTGCGGTCCGCGAACGGGTTGGCATCTGCCTTCTTGGGCTCTGCCGCTGGCGTCGGAGGCACTACAGCGAGCTTCGGAGACACGGGCGTGGGCTCGGGAGGCTTCGCTTTCGGCCGCGCGTCCACGAGGGTTACCGCATCCGTGTTGAGCAGTAGCGCGAGCTGGATGCGGATGCGCTCCACCGCGCGAGGCGTGAGCCGCTCTTCGCCGGGGAGCTCCACCGTGGCGGGGTTGAGGAGGAGCGTGAGCTCGCGGCGCGTACCGAGGAGTGCTTTGAGCTCAGGCGTCCACGTGAGCGGCATGACTTCGCAACGGTCCCATGGATGCGGCGAGCCGGGAATGCGCGTGAGAGGGAACACCCCGGCCCCGAGCCCGTACCAATCGAGCTTGGCGAGGGCATCGCACACGTCCGGGACTCGTTGCGTGCCGCGGTTGGGTGAGAGTGTCCACCGCCCGAGCGCGATGTGCGGGTCACGCTGGAAGTGCTGCACCTCCGCCTCTCGCCGCGCGTTGTGCGTCTCCGAAAAGGCGATGCGCTTGGCGTTGTGCTCCATCGAGTACGCCGCGCCTCTCGTGCCTACGGGGAGCGTGGCGATGATGGGGTAGAGCGCACCCGGGGTGCTGTCTCGCCCCATGACGTAAGGCTTGAGCAAGAGCGCAAGCTCCTCGGGGCTCATCCCTTGGAGAAGTGCGCGCCTCGTGATCGCCGCTACCTCGGCGGAGGCGTTCAGCGTGTGGCCGTGGAGGAGCGTGGAGAAGGTGCTCGTGGTGCGCTCGCCACCGAACGATTGCGCGATGGTGAGCTGCGGGACCACCACCGCGCCCACGGTCGCATCCTTCACCGTGCTCCGCGCCACACGCTGCATAGCGGCATCCCACACCGCGAGCGTGTCATCGAAAGCCACGTCGGTGCCGGTTCTCACCGCGGTGGCGATGCGCGCTTCGAGGCGTGTTGCGGCAAAGTCTACGTTGGACAGTGACGCATGCGCGGCGAGCTCCGCATCTGCGGGGAGCTGGCCGATGAGCGCCCCGAGCTCGTCCCCGAAGCGTCGGAGCGCCGCGTCAATCTGTTGAGCGGTGGCTACGTCAATCGCGTATGCGCGCGCACGAGACGCACGCATCGCTTCGAGGTACGCGGAGGGCGTCACGCCTAGTCGATAACGAAAGAGGCGGTGACATCGCGCGGCGGGTTCGCGGCAAACTCCGCCTCCCACATCGCTCCGCGCGTAGCGCTTACACGCCTACGGATGTTGTGGAAGTTGGCCTCCACGATGTCGCACACGATGGCATTGCGTCCGGTGCGGAGTGCAGCCTCGGCGGCGGGCCCTGCACCCGCACACGGGTCCAACACCGTCATCCCCGGAAGCGTGGAAGCGATGAGCTGCTCCTCGAAGAGCCATACGGGCTTTTCTGTCACGTGGCGACGGCGAGAGCTCGGCACCACGGGGCCCGTCCACTTCGCCTTGGCGTATCCGCGGCTGTAGTAGCAGCGGCGCTTTTTCGCGAGCACGCAAAACTCCAAGCCGCTGACGTAGAAGTGCTGGGCGTTGACGGGGGAGGGGTTTGTTTTCTCCCATACGCCCACGCGCGGGAGGATGAGTCCGTGCGCGCGGAAGAGGCGCATGAGCTCCGAGACTTGCATCGTGCCGCACCACACAGCGAAGGTGCCCGAACACACGCGCACGAGCTCCTCCACGAACGGCGCGAGCTCGAAGGTGGCCACGTCGGCATAGCCCTTATCGAGCTCGCGGAGCCCGCCCTGATCCTCGGCGCGATCATTTACCTCGTCATAGGGGATGTCAGTGAGCACGAGCTCCACGGCGTTGGCCGGAAGCGCGCGCATGATGTCAAAGCAGTCCCCGTGCTCGATGCGGATGGACAAAACAAAGCCCCTCGGTTAGAAGTCCGAGGGGCAATGTTATTGTCTTTTAGGCAGTTACGCCATCCGTGCGTAGTTGGCGGCTACTCTTCCGCGTCGGGGTTCGGCGGTGGTGCGGCGGGAGCACCACCTTTCCCTCCCTTGTGGAGCTTGAGCGGTGGAAGGTTGCCGCCCATCATCGGGGGCATGTTCGCCATGTTGACCGCGCCTTGGTGCTGTGCATCGGTGAGCTCGCGGAGCTCTTGCTCGATGCGCTCGCCCACCGTCATGGTGGTGGTCACCGGCTCGGGCTTCGGCGCGTTGGGGTCCAGCGGGTCCGCGTTGGGGTCCGCGGGCGGGAGGTCCGACACCTCCACCTTCTTGGTGAGGTCGATAACGTCCGCGCCTTCGAGCCACGCCATCGCGAGCTGCACCTTCATCTCTGGCGTGAGCGGGAGCGAGAGGATGTAGTCCTTCGCGATACGCGCGATGCGTGAGGCCTCATCTTCCAACCGAAACTCGGTCCCGCGCTTCACATAGAGCTTGTCCGCACCCGCGGGCGCTTCGCCCGCCATCTGTGCGGCGATGTAGAGCGCGTTAGTCTCCACGGAATCGAGCTCGCAACACACGGACACCAAGAGCGGCTTTAGATCGAGCTGAAACTCCGCGGAGAGGGCCGTGCCCGATGAGCTATCGGCGCCGCCACTCTGGCTCATCGCCTCCGCGGCCTGACGCTTCGCACCAAGCGCCCAATTCTTCACTCCGAGCTCAATGAGCGTGATGCCAGCGGCCACCTCATTGGAGTCCGCTGCGAGGCGCTCCAATTTCGCGCGGTCCCCATCGCCCAAGCGCACGAGGCGCGTACCGTTGCGGAGCTGGTTGTCCACTTCCGCGCCGTCCGCGCCCGTGTGCACGAGAAGGCCAAACGCGGCATCGCGATAAGCCTCGCGCATTTCAGAGGTGACGTTGAAGAGGTCGATGATGATGTCATCGAGCCCGTAGAGGAGCCCCGTGCCCATGAAGGCGAGGTCCGGGTGCGTGCCGTACTTGACCGGGATGAGCGGGAGCATCGGCTCGCCATTCGGTGAGACGAGATTCCCGAGGGCCACCGCGGGCGCCGGGTTGCCGTTCCTGTCTACGCTCACGCCGTCGCTATCGAGCCGCGTGATGTTGGTGCTGCCCGCGGTGTCCAGCTCATAGAGGATGTGGTGGACGGTCTCGCCCTTGTCCTCACCCTCGGGAGAGCGAAGGTCCACCCACTCGCGGAACTTCACATAGCGGAAGCCGTTGGGTGAGCGCCCCATGTCCTCCACGGCGCTCCATGGCACGAAACGGAAGAAGGGGCGCTTGCCCGTGGCTTGCTCATCGGCCTTGGTGAGCTCCCCGTTGCCTTGCGGTGCATCAACCACGATGAAGCCGCCCACCGAGGAGAGCATCCATTCCAACACCTCGCCCCCGATGAAATTGCTGAGTGTCACGCCCGTCTTGGTGGCGTCCGCGTGGAGGTCGCGCGCTACGCCGCCCGATGGCGTGCCGTCCGTGTCCACCGTGCCCGTGGCCAGCGGTCCCCATTCGTACTTGACCGTGGTTCCGCGGATGTGCCCGAGTATCTCCTTGAGGTAGGAGCTATTGAGCTGGATGCCGTAGCCGTAGCTCGCACGGCGCAAGTCCTCGGGGTTGCTGTTCCCCTCGAAGCGATGGACCACGAGGAACGGCGAGAGGTGGCGGCGCGTAGCGAGGTAGGAGGCGCGGAGGCGGCGCTCATCTTCCACCCACCGCGCGCGGCTCGTGTGCTGGCGCCCGGGGTTGGCAAGCGTGGTGCGTGGTGGCATGGATGCGAGAAGGGGAGGGGTTTACGGGTGAGCCGCGGGAGGCTCGGTGCTACGCGCTAGGAGGGAGAGCGCGAGGAGGGAGATAAACAGCCACAAAATAGGCATTGCCTAGGCAAAGTGGAGCGGCGGGAGGTTGGCGATGCGACCACGCATCCGAACACGCCACGCCGCCGCGGCGAGTGCGAGCGCACACACGGTGTCATCGTGGTAGCCCTCGGGCGCGGAGTAGCGCGTGCCCGTGCGCGTGTGCTGCCACTCGAACACGTCCATCTCCGCGAGCATCTCCTTTCGGTCCGGGATGCCCACCATGCGGCGCCCGTCGATGCTCGGATGCGGCGTCTGCACACACCACGCGAGCCCCTCCATGAGCTGTTGCTTGGAAGAGCTTGAGAAGTGGTAGCCGTGGAGGTGCGAGGCCTTGGCGTTGAGGCCTTCCACGATGGGGTCACCTACGCCCGTGGAGTCGATGAGCGCGTAGACCTTCGCCTTGTCCAAGATGCGTTGGCTCGTCGTGGCCCATTGCACGCCCTTCCATCGCTCGAAGCGGCACGGTGCACCACTCTCATCGAGCGCGATGCCCACGGTGTAGTCCGTACTCTTCGCCAAGTCCCATCCCCACACGAACGGCTCAGTAGTCGCGAGCGCCATCTTGGCCGCGTCGATGTGTGCGAGACCGAACGGGTTGCCGCCATCGTCGGACGGGATGCCGAGGTAGAGCTCCTTGAACACATCCTCGGGAAGGTCGCGCTTGGCGCTCTCCACTTCCGCGAGGTCGAGCACGCCCGCCTCAACCGCGTGGTAGGCGGTCCATAGCTCGTAGAGCATGCCATCCTCTCCCGCTTCGGCACGGCGAGCGAGGAGGTAGTGGAAATTGCGGCGCCCTTTGACGTTCCCGATGACGCGGAGCTTTCCCTTGGTGGCGGTGAGCACGGACCGGATGGCGTGCCACGACGCCTCACGCATGCGGCTCGCTTCATCGAGCACCACCGCGCGGACATCTTCGCCATAGAGGTTGTCCGGCTTCTCCGCCGTCTTGAACCACACACGCGCCCCGTTGGGGAGCGTGATGACCATCGGGCTTTCGGTCCACTTGTAGAGCGTGCGCGTGCCGAGCCGCACGAGCGAGCCATCCTCGGCTTTCTCCGCGAGCGAGAGGAACCGGAGCATGCGCTCGAAGGCGATGCGCGCCTGTCCGTAGACCGGCGCCACCCACCAATAGTTGTCACCCGCGCGTCCATGGAGGAGCGCCTCCTCGTGGAGCCAGATGATGCAACCAACCGTCTTACCCGTCTTGGTGGACGCCTCGATGATGGCCGTGCGCGCGTCTCCGAAGATGACGCGCTCTTGGTACGGCGTAACCGGAGGCCGCGTGTAGTGGATGCGGTGCTGGCGCCGATAGCCACGCGAGGCGCCTATCAGCTCGGGCGCGTGCGTCATCCCGCGGCCTTCGGTATGGCCATCGTGATGTGGTACTCGGCTGGCTCCTTGTCCTTCTCAGAGTCTACCTTCGCGGGCTCAAGGAGCGCGTGGTGCTGTGACAGCATGCGGAGCGCCGCCACCTTGTCCCACAACTCCACATCGTACTCCACCTCTTCATGGCGCTCACCATCTTCCTCCCACGAGCGCGTTTTCACCTTGACCTTCTTGATGAGGCGACGGACCGCGGGCGGAAGCGTGGTGAGGTCTTTTACTCGCACGCCACCGAACGGGGTGATTTCGATGATTTCCCCGAGGTCGCTGTTGCCAATGCTCGTGAGCTCACGGATGACTTCCGCCGCTTGCCCTTCGAGCGCACGCACCACCTCAGCCTTCTCCGCCGTCTTAGCGAGACCCTCAGCGGAGCCCATGGCCTCAGCCTGTAGCTCCGCTATGCGCGCGGCCACTTTAGGGTCACGTAGCAAGCGCGATGCGGTCACGTGCGCGCTCTTCACACCGAATCCCGCTTGCTTCGCGGCATCGGTGCCATTGAGCGTGACGATGTAGTGGCGCGCAAACGCTTCTCGCTTCTCGCTTTCGAGCGCTGGCATTGGGGCGGGAGGATGTGAAAAGCCCCGGCTCTCGGGGTTGTCTCGCTGGCCGTGGGTGTTGGCCGGGGGGAGACTAAGAGAGCCGGGGCTTTTAGCTCGGCGGTATGAATTGTCTTAGCGACAATTTACACCACGAGCTAATAATGCGGCGGGATTTAGCTGTTGGCGGTAGAGCGTTTGCACGCTAGTAGACGCTGCTCCCAAGCTGGATTGCGCCTCCATCCACAAGGTTCTCCGCATTTGAGTCTTTCGCCCATTGCGCGCACGTGGTGGTGAGGATGGGCGTGCTGCCCGTCATTCCCACGGCGTACTCAGGGCCCATGTCCTCCGCGCCTTCTTCGCCATCCACGAGCTTGATGGTTAGTACGGCATCGGCCTTGAGCTCCCGGATAGTGACTTCCTCGAAGCCATCCTCATAGAGGCCGCACCCCTCGTGCTCATGGAGTGCGCCCGATGCCGAGGTGGCGGCGTAGTGGAAACACTCACCGCCCTCCTCGATGAAAAACACGCGCGCATCAGTCTCGTACTCGGTGGCTGCGGCTGTTGGCGCCGTGCGCTTGGTGTCGCTCAAAGTGCACCCGCCTTCTTGTGGTAGTGCTTGAGCGCCTCAACGGCGCCGAGTGAGTGCACATCGCGCTCGGGCATGTCCATTGCGGTCTCTGCGATCATACGAACCCCGCACCAATACACGAGGTATCGAGGGAGGAGCCGCACGAGCCACGCGAGAAACTTCTCGGAACGCGTCATGCGACCTTACCGCCATGACGGTACGGGCGCGAGGCGTTGAAGGCCATCTTGGTGAGGACGGCCTCGTGAAGGTCGATGCCTTCCGTCGCGGCGTGGTCGAAGATGCGGATGAGCGCGTCCGCGAGCTCGATGGCGTATCCCTCGGGCTTGCCGTTCTCACCGAAGTACGTAGTGGTGAGTGGCATGCCCTTCCGCCACTCTTCGAGCGCTTCCGAGAGCTCGGAGTGGATGAGGGCGATGATGAGCCCCGGGTCGCGCGGCGTATCGTGCCACCCCGCGAGCTCCGCGATGCGGAACGCTTCATCCGCGAGCGCGTTGAGTCCCGCGCTTCCTGCTCCACGTGCGAGCCCCATGAGCCACGTGGCGGTGTGCTCCTCGCGCTCCCCGGACTCGGACATGCGGCGGTTAAACGTCACGGCAGAGTAGACAAAGGCCGCGGCGACAGCAAAGAATCCCGCGGCGAGGAGACCGCCCGAGATGTAGATAGCGGTGGAAATCATCGCGTGGCTCCTTTGCTGGTGCGGTACGAGGCGCGGGCGGCGAGGTTCGTGAGCTCCTCCACGAGCGGGGTGGCTTTGTTGCTGTTGATGGCGAGGCGCTCCGCGGCGATGCGGATGCGAAGGAGCTCTCCGAGGAGCTCCTTGAGCTTGCCTCCCACTCCCCCGAGCGCCACGAGCACGAGGAGGAGGAGGATGGCGATGATGGTGGTCAAGCGGCCACCGCCTTGGCTGGAAGTCCAAACAGGCGGAGGTTGCGAGCGGCGCGGCGCGCGCGCTTGTCCTTCGCGCGCTGAATCACGCGAGCGACTACTACGGGGTTGGTGGGCCGGTTGCCGTGAAGGCCGATGTTACTGCGGCGTCTGCGGAAGTTGGGGCGAAGCGCGTCTTGGTACCATCGCGGGAGGCGGAGGAATCGCGCCAACGCGCTGAGGCGGCGAACCTTCTCGTGCTCTTTCGCTGCGGCCCTCTTTGATGCCGGGAGCTTGGCGAGCCCCGCGCCTACTGCTGCACCCGCCGCGGAGACCGCGGGAGCGAGGAAGCGGGCCATCCGCTTCCTTAGACTTCTTGGTGAGCCCAACATAGTTGTTTCTCTCCTTGGGTTGTTGTCTCACGGGTTCCGGTATGAGCCCGTGAGACACATTTTATGTTCGCGCGGGCTGGCCCGCAAGAGGTAACGCCACGCCGAGGTATTGAGCCATGGCCTCGGCATCCATCCTGAGCTCACCCATCTCGATGAGCTCCGCGGAGGTGCACTCCACCACGCGCACCTTTCCATCTGTGAGGGGGAGGTAGGCGGCGCACACTCCGCACACGCCCGCGTCCCCCGGAGGTGGTCGAAATGAGCAACACACGCCCACGGGGCCGAGGAGGTGAGGTTGCGCCTTGTGCTTGTGTCCCGCGGGACACACGAGCGCGCGCGCCGGGACATCGTGGACGCGCCGCACCGTGAGCTTGCGGTGTCCGCCACTGGCCACAAGGCTCATCGGCGCACCACCCGCGTTGGCTCTTGCGAGAGGTAGGAGAGGAGCACGGCCTTGGCTTCCTCCGCGCCGTTGCACACCACCACCAAGAAGCCGCGCGCGCGGTGGATGTCGTGCCACTCGCGTTGCTCATCGCTCACATCGGAATCCACGCCGTTTACACGCTTCATCTCGATAAGAAGCCCGTGGTATCCACCGCGAGCCACGAGGAGCATCACATCCTCCACTCCCTTCTTGAGTCCTTCGGCCTTGAGGCGCTTGGCTACGCTCATCGCCGTCCGTGCGCCGTTCGGCACGGCAAACATCTCTCCGAGCTCGGGGAGCGCTTTCTTGGTGACTCTCGCCCACGAGAAGAGGGCGCGTTGCTCGTGGTGTTCCAGCGGCACGCGCGCCACCTTCGCGATGCGCTCCGAGCGCGCGGGCTTCTCCATCTTCACAATGCGGCACTTCGCGAGCTGCGCGCACACCGAGGCGGGGCCGCACTTCATCGGGCACCCGTTCATCGAGCCACCATCGCGGGCGCGGCGGGCGCCGAGGTGGGCGCCTCCGCGGGGACGATGGGGCGGTCACACGCGGCATGGCACGCGCTCCCTTCGAGGCACGCGGGCCACGTGCAGTTACGGAAATGCTTGGGAGTGTCCATTACGCGGCCCTCCCGGTGAGATGGTCCGGGTGGTCCTCGGCGCGCATGTACTTACCCACCCACCGAAGGGTTGCGGTGAACGTCGGGAGGTCTCGCGCCTTCGGGAAAGACACCTCGATGTTGTCCTCCGCCATCGGGTTGTAGACCTTCGGGCGATACACGAGCCCAACGAAGTCCGCGGCCTCGCGCATCCCCTGACTCCACCGGAGGTGGTGGAGCTGCGGGCGCGGCGTCTCGCTCTTCTCCACCGCCGAGGCGTCCACTTGGCACGTGGCGATAACTGCGATGTCTAGCTCCTTGGCTACGCCCTTGAGCTCATAGGAGATGTTCGTAAGTGCGAGCGCGATCATCTCATCGTCCTTCGAGCGGATAAGCTGGATGAAGTCCACCACCGCCACCTTGAGCGCGGGGTGTTTTGACTTGAGGTGTCGGAGCCGCGCGCACACTTCGCCCACGTCCGGGCGCGGCGTGTCATCGATGTGGAAGGGGAGCTTGGCGAGCGTGGCGCCCGCCTCGGTGAGGCGCCGCCACTCGTCATTATCCAAGCGCCCCTTGCGGAGCGCGCCGGACTCGATGAAGGCCAAATTGGAAAGGCACCGCTCCACGAGCGCGGTGGAGGTCATCTCAGCGCTCACCATCGCGCCCTCTACGCCGTAGTCGAGCGCGGCGTTAAGGAGGACGCAGACGCCGAGCGCCGTCTTGCCCGAGCCGGGGACGCCCGCGAGGATGATGAGGTCTCCTCCGCGGAAGCCGCCCACGTGCTCATCGATGGCCGCGTAGCCCGTGCGGATACCCGGAGGCGCTTTCCCGTTCGCGCGGGCCTCGATGTCCGCCATCACTTTCCACACGTGCTCACCCGCCGCGCGGAAGCCTCGCTTGGAGGTGACCGCGGCCACGCGCGTGAGCTCCCCGGCGACAGTCGCGGCGATGGCCACGGCCTTCTCCTTCCCTTCGCGCGCCGCGGCTTCGAGCTGGCGCGCGGCGGCAATGAGCGCGCGGCGCTCCGCGTACTCGCGGACAATCTTGGAGTGGTACCCGACATTGACGGCGGTGGGGACAGCATCGAGGAGCTCCCCGATGTACTCCTTTGGTATCTTCTCCGCCTCGCCCGCCCGCTTGGCCGCATCGTGGAGCGTGAGCGGGTCCAACACTTCGCCCGTGGAGCGGAGCGCCGTGTAGGCGCGCCACACCGCGCGGTGGCGCTCGATGTGGAAATGCTCCTCGTGGAGGATGGCCGAGGCCACCGTAAAGGCGTCCTCCTCCATGAGACACGCGGCAAGCACCGCCGTCTCGGTCTCAAGGGAATAGGGGAGGTCTAGCTCGCGGCTCACGCTGCCCTCCGCGCGCGGATGTAGGCGTGGAGCTGGCGCCCGAGCCATTGCGTATAGAGGGGCGGGATTGCCTCGGTGATTTCATCGAGGGTCATCCAGTCTATCCCCATAGCGTCCGCCGCGAGGTGCGAGGTGCGCCACGCGCCCACTTCCACGGTGCGCCTCTTATTGGCGCGGTTGGTGGCTTGCGGAAAGCGCGCGGTCTGCCACCCGTGGTTACACGGCGTGCCCACGAGCGGGATGTTGGACTCGAAATAGCGATGCCGCCGCACATCGAGCCCGAAGGCGGAGCCACACACACGCACCGCGTTGAGGAGTGGCGCCCCTTCGACGTTTTCGATGATGTAGGGGGCGCCGGTAGCGCGGAGACGCTCGCGGGTTGGGGCGATAAGGTCGAGTCGCGGGCGAACGTGGCCCGGGCGCCGCTTGTAGGCGGTGAACGCCTGACATGGCGGACTCGCGTGGATGGCGTCGAAGTCGTGACCGCTGGCGAGCACCTCATCGAGGTAGGCCAGCGCGTCACCCTGAATAAATCGAAAGGGGTAGTTGGGTTGTGGCTCAAGGTCTACGCCAACCACCTCGAAGCCCGCATCTGCGTATCCGCGGCCCGCGCCACCCGCCTTGCAATAGAGGTCTAGAAGGCGGAGGCTCACGAGGCCACCGCCCGGAGACGCTTGGCCACTTCCTCAGCGGCCCATTGGGTTGAGCGAGCCTTCGCCGCGATGTCCCATGGTCGAACCGCTTGGAGCTCTCGCTTGGCGTCCTCCTCGGTTGGCCACACCCCGGCCTTTACGGCCTCCGCGATGCGCGCGGTGTAGTCTCCACCCTCAAGCGTGGTGAGCTCGTGCTTTTTGTAGAGCTCCCACCGCTCCACGGATGGCGATGTTCCGCCGCCGTGCGCTGGTGCTTCGAGGTAGTCACGCCACCGCTCGTTAGGCCCGTAGAAGGTGGCGGCTTGCATTACGTACTCGGTGGAGTCCTTGCCCGTCGCGCGGATGTGCGCCGCGTAGTTGGTGGTGGCGATGATGAGCTCATCCTCGCTCACGCCCTCGCGGAGACGTGCCACCCACGCCTTGTGGGCGGGCTTCTTCGCGTTGCCGCCAAAGCGCTTGGGGTAGAGCTCCCACGCACGGAGAAAGTCCGCCGAGTGGTCATTGGCCTCTGGCGCTGGCTCTCCATTGTCCTTTGCGCCCCAACGGGCGCGCATCCCGGCCTTTCCGGCCTCACTCTGCTTGGAGCGATACTCCACGAGCCCCGTGTAAACGGTCCATTGCTTCGGGTTGCGAAGGCGCCCGGACTCGGTGGGCTCGAATTGCGCGCGCACCTTGGCGCCCGCGGTCTCCCATCGCTCCCCCAGCCCGGAGAGGATGGCGAGTTCCGCATCGTCATCGGGGAGCGTGCACGGCTCGGAGGGGTCCGCCCACGCATCACACAGGAGCTGGATGAAGGCGCCGCGCTGCTCGGGCGTCATCAACCGAACCGCACGACCCGCCATCCAATCACGGACGTAGAGCGGCATGGCGGGGAAGGGGAGCTCGGGTTGGCTCCGCTCAGTCATCGATACTCACCCCGAGCACCGTTCGCACGTCGCACGTGATTTCCACGAGCTCATCGCGGAGCTCGGCCATGAGCTGCATCGCTACAGCGTGTTGGCCGTTGGAGTAGTAGCGGATCGTGCGCGCGGAGAGCTCCGAGAAGGCACGGGCGAGCGCATCGAGGCGCTCGGGGATGCTCGTTCCGTTCGCGAGGGCCGCGCGGCCTTCCGCCGTGAGCTCGAAGCCGGATGACTTAGGCATTGAGCACCTCCGCCACCATCGCCTTCCCCTCATCTGTGAGCGTGCCGGTAACGGTCTGCCACCCGTCCGCGGTCACGAGTCGCACGAGGCGCCGCGTTTGCAACAGCACCACGGCGGTATGCTCCACGGGCATCGTGCGCCCGGAGTCCTTATCCAGCATGTCGAAGGTGAAGGTGAGCGCCGAGCCATTGCGGCGCCCGCGAAGCGTGTGGCCTTCGGCAATCGCGGCGACAATCTCAGGGCCGTCCAGCGGGGTGGGCCTACGCATTGTCCACCGCCACGAGCACGTAGCCGCCATCGCGCTGGCGATCCGTCTCGATGAGCTCCCGCTGTTCGCGGAGCCTGAACACAATCGGACACACGGACTGAATCTTGAGGCCGAGGTCGAATGCGAGCTCCGCGCGAGTCGAACCGTAGGCGCCGTGGATGCGGAGGTGCGCGAGGATGCGCTCGCGGTGCGTTGGGTATAACTTTGTGAGCCGCTCGGCATTGCGCCGCGAGGTCGCAATGTGCGGATGGTGCGGGAGAAGCCGGGGGGTAGAGCCCGCGGCTTCCATGGTTGGGGTTCTCATGGTAGCCTTTTCTTGGGTTGTGTGACGCGGGGGAGCGCCGCCATAGCGCTGTATTCCGCCCGCGGGACAACAATAGCACTGTTATAGTAGCAAAGCAAGCCTGTGGGACAACATTTTTGCCGCGAACATAGCGCGCACCATGGCGCTTTACTGGTCACGGAATTGGTCACGGTAGGCTGTCGGGTGCTGTCGCCCTATGCCGTAGAGTGTCGCCTCGCGGGCCTGAAATTGAAGCCCGTAAGGCTTGAGATGTTGTCTGTGAGGCTTATCTCAGAGCTCGAAAACCGGAGAACGGGCAACCGTTTCGTGAGTTCGAATCTCACCCTGTCCGTGACGACTCGGCGCTTGGCTTCCGTGGGTCTCGACGACCTGCGCGGGGTTGAGCGCCGAGGTGCAAGTGGAAGCGAGTGTGTAGGGACGAGTGGCCGAGTGGTTTAAGGCGCACGCCTGGAAAGTGTGTGTACGTTAATAGCGTACCGTGGGTTCGAATCCCACCTCGTCCGTTGTAGCGCTTTGTGTTGAGCAACGCACGTGGTAGCCTCTTGTGAGCCGTGAATGATGCCGGCTTTGCAGTGAGTGAACTCGGTGAGCGAACTCGCTCCCGTCGGGCACTTGAGCGTGCTTCGTTCCTGCTTACGAGCGCACGCCTCGTACCGATTGGATCGTGCGCGTGATGGGATGGTCAGCTTCGTTGCCGCAGAGATTCGGCCGCGGAAATCGCGTACATCGCCGAGATACTTAGAAGCAAAACAGGCCCGCGCAGAACGCACGGGCCTGCTTTGTCTTGCCGCTAGTACACTCCGCTATTGGCGACGCGACGAGGACTGAACGTGCCCGTTCCTTCTATGCCGCCTGCTGTGCACGGGTCGTTCGTCGCGACGGTCAAGTTGACAGCGCCGGTCGCTAGCGTCCTGTATTCAAGCCGACAGTTATTTACCAGCAAGGACGTGTTTGTGGAAGACCAGGTTGCATTTGCCAGCGGTAGACTCTGCCAAGTCGTGGTGATTGCGCCGATGCCGGTCACTAGCTCAACGCCGGGCTCCGAGACGGCGCTCCAAAACACGTCGCCCGCCGCAGGGCTCGGCAATTGGGTCGCGACGCCATCGGCGGTGCGAACTCCATAGACCAACGCCGCCGAATCGGTCTCCTGATAAGACGAGGACCGGCACTGAACCTGTTGGACGCCGGTAGACGGATCCGGAGTCGACCAAGGACACGTCTGCCACGTCTGTATGGCGGTTGTTTGTGTTGTCCTTCGATTGATCGTCACAATGACTCGATCGCCCAGAGGGGAGTACGCCGCTCGCGCGTCGGCAGTCTGGAAACTGCCATCCACCCCAGTCGTGTCGCCGCACACGTAGCCCGTAAAATGAACAGTAAAGGGTGGGAAAGTGTCAGTATGGAACGTCGCGCCCTGCTGCCTACAAAAGTGCGAAGTGTTGTTTGCAAGCGGCACGGTGATCGTGCTCAATGAGTGGGTTGTGCCCGTGGCGACGGCCTTCACGGACACGTTGAACTGTTCGGCTGTCGCGCTCTGAGATGCCTGGACTAGGACGACGCTATCGCCGTTGTGTGAGAGTTGGAGCTCGGAGTAGGCCGAGCCGCCAGTGATGGCCGACGGCAGCGTGTCGGGGTTTGCCGCCTCAGTCCAGGCGTTGCCCTTCAGCACGAACGCGCGGCTCTTAAAAGACGAGTCGCCGAAAAAATCGATTCGGTGGCCGCCATGCATCACAGTCATGTAGCCGCCTGACTCTCCCGTTGAGAAGAGCGTATCGCGCACGGTCGAATCTCGCATCGCGACCACCCGTCCGTTGACGCTCCAGACACGGTTTCCACAGAGCGGTGCACCGGGTCGTTCAGCCGCGCGCTTTAGAGATTCGTACGCATTCGTGAGATAATGTTGTGTGCCGTCCGGTCCCGTAATCGATCGGTTTCCGCGCTCGGCGCCTTCGAGGATATAGGCGCGAAGCGAGTCCACCATAATTGTGCTGTCAAACGAAAGAAGAAGCCCCGCGGTGCCGGCTACGAGTGGAGCCGAGAACGATGTTCCGTCTGCAGATCCTTCTACAACGGTATCGCCTTGAGCTTGAATATAATTCGACGTTAGGTCCTCTCCGGGCGCGTAAACATCTACTAGCCGCCCATAGCCCGAGTATTTCGTCGAGTGTGTTCGTTTTCTTGTACTGCCAGCAACGATGAGTGAGCGAAGCGGCAACGAATCGTGGAGAATTGGCATAACGGACTGAAACGCATCGAAATTGCTGTCGCCGGCAACGGTAACAATGAGCGGTAGATGTTTGCTGTTACTGGAGCGGCGCAGGTAAAACATCATTGCATTGAAGGCTTCAAAGACTTTAGCTGTATCTGCCTTTGTGCTCAGACGCCGACGCCAATTTTTCCAATACGAAATATTGACGACCTTGACGCCGGCGGTCCCTTCCTGTTCGATCAGTTGACCGTAGTCAGCAAAGGTGGGTTTGTAATAATCCGACAGTTCGACCAAACGCAAACCTGCCCGCCACATTACACCTGTCATGCCGGAGGAATTGTTGCCGCGTGCCGCCAAGACGGCACTAACTCGTGCGCCATGCTGCAAAGTGTCTACAGGATACGCGTTCAGGTTAGAGGAGCCGCTCGCCACGTTTGACGAAAGTTCCTCATCAAGGAAATTATGGTCGATCACCGAGATCTGAGCGTCAGTGCTTCCAGTGCTGCACCCCCATGCCATTGGCGCGTTGATCGCTTCGAGCGCCCAGTTGTCTTCCTCTCCTATCGAGTCTGGCCAAAGCTTCCATTCAGTCCAGTTCGGACCATCGCGCGGCTTTAAAGATGCGGGCGACGCTCCGTAGGTAGGCGCTGCAACCTCTACCTGAGGTAGTGTTTTCAGCCTGGTGACTGCGCCATCGAGCTGCGTGCCAGAGCCATCATCCGCGACCTGGACATAGTAACATCCGTCACCTGTCGACATAGGGGCACCGCCGACGACTGTCCCATTCACGTAGGCAACCGCCAACTGCCGATCTGGAAGGGTGGTTGCATCCCTGAAGCAGAGAGTGATTACGCGCTTGAGGAAGTCGTTGTGCTCCGGGCCGACCCAACTTGAATCATTGCTGAACCACGTCGGCTTCGTTGCGGGAGGCAGCGCAGTCACGTTCTGCTCTGCGGGAAAATCGGTCGAGATGAGAATGCTCATACTTACAGCTGTAACTGTGTTGGGCACGTTGAATTTCCAAAGCTTGTTGCTTGTGTATCCGCTTGGCGTAACGATCTGGTTGTAGTTGAAATACGGTTGGTTCGGAGCCGTGAAGGTGCTGGTGCCATCCGCATTCGCGACGCTCACGGTTCCCGTGCCGGCCGTCACGTGAAAGTCGGAAATGAACACCTTCACGCCGGTGACCGTCGATCCATTGAGCGTGCCAATCGGTTGCTTGAGTAGGTTCTGCACGTACGCGGTGAACTGCCACGTATGCGCGACAGTGTCCTTCACGAGACTGACCGGAAAGAAAATGGCGTATGTAGCAGTCGCACCATAAATCACACTTGCGCTCACTCCTCGCGGAGCGGCCGTAGTTGGTGCTTTACATGTAATGGTCGCAGAACTGCTCGTCATTGCGCACGTAAGCGAGAGCACGACAGTCGGTCCCTGCTGTTCTTGCGCTATCGGTTTCGATCCGCGCGTATCAAGCGGACGTTCGATGTCGCGGCAAGCGAGTGCCGCTACTGCCGAGCAGACGACGAGGAACATGGCACCTCCTAGAATGCGTCGCGCGTGATTCATTTACGCCTCCGAAACGGTGGGGGCGCACGGATCCGCAGATCGTCAACCATGAATAGACGACTTACCGTGAGATCCATGCACGTTTTTATGGAGACTTGCGACGACAGGATACAGCGAGCGCGTCAGCGCTGCGACATTCTTAAATCGATTTAATGTGGCGGTCGCGTCGATTCTGATGGTTGCTGCGCGTCATCAACGCCAATTCCGCTAGGGCTGAGCGCCGTTCTGGCCTCGCCGTCGGCGTTGCTCGCTCGAGTGTGTATGAAACACCGCGCCGTATTCGCCCAGGGCCCGCTCTGCGCAACTCAGCCTCACGCCTACGAGACTTGGTTTGCAGGCTCCTGATGGTTGAAATTCAGCTTTCCGTCTCGAAACCAATACTCGGTGCCGAAGGGGAAAAAGCCCAAGGGCAACGGATTTGCCGCAAGCGGATTGTGAACGATGACAAACTCGCTACCAGGAAAGTCGGGTCGGTTTATCTCGTCGGCCCACGCATACATGACCGCACTGATTGGGGCGGATGAGGGATCTTGGAATAACGTGGTGGAAACTTGTGCGCCCGATTCTTTTCGTACGGACGGCTGGTGCAAGAATGAGTGACCAATCACCTGTAGCGTTGTCGCGTCGAGATGCACCTGTTCGGCACCAAACGGCAGCACAGAACTCACGATCCGAGGGATTGTCTGCTCTCGCTTGGCGGAGCTAATTGCACATCCGCCCACCGCGACCACGTAGCGGTCAGTTGGCGTGAGAACGTGAGTGGCCCGATACCGTTCGTACTTGCCGAGCTTTTCGCGAATGGCGGACAGCAGACGCAATTTCAGTGCATCATGAGGCACCCAGCCTGAAGTCCCCGGCTCAAGCTCCTTAATTGCATCCGGGCCGGCGCCCCCGGTCGGAAGTACGGCCTCCACCCACGTGACTTCGTCCCCGAGCAGAAGGTCTGGTCCTTTGACCCGGACGCGTCGATTCTCTCGCGGCACCAAGGCGAGTCCTCGAGAACGAATTGTGTAGGCGACGTAGAGTTCCCAAAAACCTGGTAGGTACGACTCTCGCGCACGCAAGTGAAGGTCTGCATCGACGAACGGTGCGCACTTTACCCACATCTCCTCGACGAACTGACGCCCCGCCCTCACGATCCCGAAGTCATCGTCGCGAAGTATTCGGTAGCGATCGTCTCGGACATCGCCAGGCAAGAAGAACTTAGTCACCGACTGTCACTTTGCGGGTGCGCGGGACATTCGCGTGTCGGAGGCGAAGCGCCTCATGCGCGCGTGGGCGAGGTTGCGCAAACCTAGGAATTTCGGTGCGCATCAGTCTGCTCAAGCTATGCGCAAGCACTACTACCGCGCGCGATTGACGGGGAAGCTCGACGGATACGTTGCGCCACCTGAACAGGTCAGAGACGAAAGCGAGATAGATGCGCTCAATCATGGTCCGCAGAAGCGCTTCGCTGGGTGGGCGATAGGGCTCTTCCTCTTCTTCGCGCTGTTTCAACACTGGGCTGCGCTTCGCTTCGCAATCATATACAGCGCGGCTTCGCCGTGAGCAAACTCGCTCCCGTCTCCCGCACACGAACGTTCGTCGGAGACTACGTTCCGGCGTAGATAATGGCGACCGCAGCTCGCACTTGAGGCAGAGACCGAAGGCGCGCGCGCGCCGCGACCACGCCGGTTCCAGATCCATCATCCGGAACTTGAACGACGTAGTATCCGTCTGTGCCGTTTGGCGAGCGCCATCCTCCGATCACCGTGCCGTTGACAGACGCAACGGCCAACTGCCTATCAGACAGAGTTGCCGTCGAGCGGAAAAATATTCTCACGACGCGCTTCGCGTAGCGCATCGTGACCGCGCCGCTAAGTCCGATGTTGGAGTCGGCCGTAACCCAATCCGGAACTGTTGTCGGAGGCACAGCCGTAACATTCTGCTCGGCGGGGAAATCCGTCGAGATCAGTATGCTCATGCTGACAGCCGTTACTGTATTCGGAACGTTGAATTTCCAGAGCTTGTTGCTCGTATATCCGCTTGGCGCGACGATCTGGTTGTAGTTGAAGTACGGCTGATTCGGTGCCGTGAAGTTGCCAGTGCCATCCGCGTTCGCGACGCTCACGGTTCCCGGGCCGGCAGTCGCGTGAAAGTCGGTGATGAATACCTTCACGCCGGTGACCGTCGTTCCATCGAGTGTGCCGATCGACTGCTTGAGTAGATTCTGCACGTAGGCAGTGAACTGCCACGTGTGCGCGATCGTGTCCTTCACGAGGCTCACTGGATAAAACTGCGCGAATCCCGGCACAGATCCGTCGATCACGCTCGCACTCACACCAGGCGGTGTGGCGGGCGTGGGGCCACAAGTGACGGTCTTGCTCTGGCCGTTCAATTCGCAGGTCAGGGCAAGTACGACCGGCGGCCCTTCCTGTTCACGAACCGGCTTCGAACCTCGCACATCTAAAGGACGTTCGATGTCGCGGCAAGCGAGTGCCGCTACTGCGGAGCAGACGATGAGGAACATGGCACCTCCTAGAATGCGTCGCGCGTGATTGATTTACGCCTCCGAAACGGTGGGGCGCACGGATCCGCGGATCGTCAACCATGAATAGACGATTCACCGTGAGATCCATGCACGATTTAAGGAGACCTGCGACGACACGATACGGCGGGCGCATCAGCGTTGTGTCGTTCTTAAACTGATGTCGTGTTGTTTGGATCGGATGTCCCAGCCACACGCCCTGGAAAGTGTGTGTACGTTAAAAGCGTAACGTGGGTTCGAATCCCACCCCGTCCGTTGTAACTGTTCTTGACCAATGAAGAGACATACCAGCTGCGTAATCCATGATGAGAGCAAACTGGATTTGCGAAAGCTTTTTGAGTGCGTCTTGGGCCGTCAGGACACCCGCCCCCGTTCCGTCATCAGATACTTGCAGTATGTAGAACGCATCTACCCCGTCATCGGTGCTCCATCCTCCGATGACCGTCCCGTTGACGTACGCCACGGCGAGCTGCCGATCGGCAAGACTCGCGGTGGGCTGAAAGACTATCTGAAGCACTCGCTTGCGGTACGGCATGCTGATCGCCGACGACGCAGTTGTGCCTCCGACATTGGAGTCAGCGCTGATCCAATCCGGAATGGTCGCTGGCGGTGTAATCGCGACACTCTGCTCGGCCGGAAAGTCCGTTGAGATGAGAATGCTCATACTCACGCTCCTCACCGTTTCCGGCACGTTGAACTTCCAGCGCTTGCTGCCCGTGTATCCGCTCGGCTCAACGATCTCGTTGTAGTTGAAGTACGGCTGATTCGGCGCTGTGAAATTGCCGGCGCCATCCGCATTCGAGACGCTCACGGTTCCGGTTCCGGCCGTCGAGTGTAAGTCAGTGATGAACACCTTCACTCCGGCGAGAGTCGCTCCATCGAGCGTGCCAATCGATTGCGCGAGCAGATTCTGCACACGGGCCGTGAACTGCCACATGTGCACGGAGTTGTCCTTCTCGAGGCCCATCGGATAAAACTGCACGTACCGCGGCACCGCTCCGTGAAAAGCGCTCGCACTCACTCCCGTTGGCGCGCTCGATGATGTCGAGCAGACCATTGTGTTCGCTACGCCATTAAGCTCACAGGTGAGGGCAGCGACGATCGGTGGACGTTGCCGTTCTTGCGCAGTGTTCCGGCAAGCGAGTGCTGCCACTGCGGAACAGACGACTAGGAACATGGCGCCTCCTGGAAAGCCTATAGACGATTCCCCGTGCGATCCATGCACGTCTGGCCCCTTTCGCCCACGGTGACGCGCCCCGACCAGCACTCGTCTATAGAGGACAACAACTCAGGCCCTCCGAAGTCCGTGACATCGGCAAACCCGGTGAAAGCCGGCGACGCAAAGCTACGAGGCTACCGCGCACGCCCCCGCGCCACGCCAGTCGAGCCGCCGATAGGATCGATCGAGGGCTTTTGTGCATCCATCACTCAGCTCCGACGCGTCTAGAGTCGGGCTGCAGGACGCACTCGAATCCGATACTTAGTTGCAGAAACTGATAGTAAGTCGTTGCGATTCCTCGATAGCAAGAATGCAAAGCGTTACGAAACAACGAGTTACAAATGGCACGGCTCGCGCTATTGCATCCCGCACTCACCTGCAAGCAGAAGGGCCAATGCGACGTCGTCACGGCTTCACACTCATAGAAGTTCTCATCGTCATCACGATCGTCGGCATCCTCCTCGCCGTCGTCGTGCCGAGGTATGGGCGCATCTCGGCCGCGATGAACGTGCATTCGGCCAAGCAGGCGATGGCAACGTTGCTCGCACAGGGACGCGCGACCGCGATCCAGACCGATCAGACAGTGAAGGTCGCCCGATCGGGAAATGTCGTTTCGCTCGTCGCCGTCAACGGAGTGGGCGCGACGATCATCTCGCAGCAGGATCTCGGCGCACTATACGGTGTGACGTTGTCCGCGACCAAGGACACGGTCGCCTACGACTCGCGTGGGATGGTCACCGGGAACACCGTCACGCTCAAGTTCGTCGTGACCAACGGGAGCACGCGCGACAGCGTGTGCCTGATGGCTCTCGGCAAGGTCTCGCGCACAGGGTGCTCGCTATGAAGACAAGGTCAAAACGCACTGCTCCGCGCGCGCGCGGCGGCTTCACGCTCGTCGAGCTGATGGTGGCGGTGCTTCTGCTGGGCGTGGGGCTCGCCGGACTTATCGCCACGAGCGGTGCGATCTCGCGCATGATGGGCGGATCGATCCGAGAGTCGACGGCTTCCACGATCGCGGCATCGCGCTTTGAAAAACTTCGCGGCTCCGCCTGCGCTTCGATCGTCAACGGCACGGCGACGACATACGGCATCACCGAATCGTGGAAGGTGACGAAAGTCGGTCGCAACTACGTCATCACGGACAGTCTGAGCTACGTGCCCATCAGCCGGCGCAATACGGTCAAGCAGGCCTATCGGAGCTCTGTGACATGCTGAGCGCGACCTCTCGCACACGCGCGCGACGCGCGACCCGCAGCGGTTTCACCCTCGTCGAGCTCCTCGTCGTCATCGTGCTCCTCGCGATCGTGCTCACGAGCGTCATGACGGTCTTCGTGCAGCAGCAGCGCTTCTACTCCGACAGTGCGGCGATCATGGAGACGCGGTCATCGTCGCGCGATGCCGCATACGTGATTCAGAGCGACCTGCGCACGGTCTCTCCGAAGAGCGGCGACATCTATTCGATGACCTCGAAATCCGTGGAGTTTCGCTCGCAGATCGGCGCGTCGGTGGTGTGCACGATCGATGGCAGCCGCACGATTCTCACGGTTCCGCCACTCAATGTCGCGACGGGAGCTGCGCTCACCTCCTGGCCCGCGCCGCCGGCTCTGGGTGACACCGTCCTGATCTATGACTCCGGGACGGCGGTGGATTCGTTCAAGTACTACACACTTACTGCGGCGCCCACCACCGGTGCCAGCTGTCCGAACACGACGGGGTTCACGACCACGGTGGGAGAGGCAACGGCGGGATACACGCTCCGCGTGACGCCGGCGCTCCCGGCGTCGACGGTGGTCGGCGCGGCGATTCGCATCATGCGGAGGGCGCACTACGAGCTGTACCAGGAGGCATCCGGCAACTGGTATCTCGGCTACTTCGATTGTCTTCCCTCGCGAGCGACGCCATGCAACGCGCTCCAGCCGGTCGCGGGCCCATATCTACCGCCAAACGTTGCCGGTACGGGAGGGATCGTATTCACCTACCGTGACTCGACTGGGGCGGTGACCACGACCAACGCGCTCGTGCGACGCATCGATCTCGCCGCGCGTGCGCAGACCGTCACCAATGTGCGTACGGCCGGCTACTCGAAAGGCCTGATGACCGACTCGATGTTCACGACCATCGCACCACGGAACTGAGTGCTCATTCTTCGACAGGACGATCGCATGCCCACACGCTCACGCAACCGCCCCGGTTTTGCGCTCGCCGTCTCGCTCGCGGCGATCGTGATCATCGGCGCGATCATTACCGGAATGTTCTTCGCGTCGACGCAGGAATATCGCATGAGCCGCAACAGTGCCATGCAGGCGCGCGCATTGACGTCGGCGGAATACGGAATGAATGCGATCCTGGTGAAGGGAGTTTGGGATCCGACGTGGAATTCCGCTGCGAACGGATTGCTCGCGACGAGAGTCGACACGGTCGGCGATGGTGGATTGGACACCACGCGTGTGACGAAGATCGGGGACGGGCTGTTCATGCTCACGTCCACTGGCCGCGTGGGTCCGGCGACCGGTGCGCAGGCGCGGCATCGGTTGGGCGCGCTCGTGACGCTCTCGATTCCGCAGTTGTCAATGCTCGGCGCACTCACTACGCAGGGCACGTTCAAGATCGGCGGCAACTCGTCGTTGAGCGGCGTCGACGCCGCTCCCCCCAATTGGAACTGCCCGCCAGCAGGCAGCTCAGTGGCCGGGCTCGCGATGCCGGACGCTTCGAAGATCACGACCACTGGGGCGAACTGTAATAACTTGGGCTGCGTCACCGGATCGCCGCAGGTCTCGCAAAACCCGGCGGCTGCCAAGGACAGCACCTACTTCAACTACGGTCCGGGACTCGACTGGAACACGCTCACGGCGATGGCCACGAAGACCTATGCATCAGGAGCGAATCTGAATGGCTTGGCCCCATCAATTTCGGGCAGCCTTTGCAATACCTCCGATCCGAGCAATTGGGGCGACCCGATGCACACAACGCCCTCGCTCTTGCCGTGTCAAAACTACTTCCCAATCATCTACGCGCAGGGCGATTTGAAGATCACCGGCGGCGTGGGGCAGGGAATTCTGCTCGTCAATGGTGATCTGAGTGTGCAGGGCGGAGCGCAGTTCTTCGGACCGGTCATCGTGAAGGGATCGCTGAGCACGGCAGGGACGGGCGGCCACTTCAACGGTGGCGTCATGGCCGCCAACGTGGACCTCGAGCTGAGCACGCTGCTCGGCAACGCGGTGGTCAGTTACTCGAGCTGCGCGCTGAACAGGGCGCTCGCAGGCGCCGCCACGCCAATGTTCGTCCCGGGGCGCGCCTGGACGGAGCTCTACTAGCGCTCACCCCGGCTCGTCCGGCCGCAACTTCGCGCGCGCACATCTCGATGTGCGCGCGCGTTTGCGTTGCCGCTCTGTCGTGATCGAACAAGGGTTTGCATATTCGGCGCGGTGCATCACGCGTCGACCTCCCCTGGAGCGGTGGCCATGAAACGCAAATTCGAAAACATCCTCGAGACCGTCGGCAACACGCCCGTGGTCCGAATCAACAAGCTGGGACCGGCGGGTGTGAATCTCTTCGTCAAGGACGAGGCGTTCAATCCGATGAGCTCCGTGAAGGATCGCCTCGCGCTCGGGATCATCGAAGATGCGGAGCGCAAAGGCGCGCTGAAGCCGGGGCAGACGGTGATCGAGGCGACGAGCGGCAACACCGGCATCGGCCTCGCGATGGTCTGCGCGCAAAAGGGCTATCCACTCGTGGTGACAATGGCCGAGAGCTTCAGTGTGGAGCGGCGCAAGCTGATGCGCTTTCTCGGCGCCAAGGTGATCATCACGCCGGCGGCGGCGCGGGGCACCGGCATGGTGGCAAAGGCCGAGGAGCTGGCGGCCGCGCACGGATGGTTTCTCACGCATCAATTCACGAACGAGGCGAATGCGGACATGCACTCGCGCACCACGGCGCACGAGATTCTGGAGGCCTTCGCGGGAGAGGCACTCGACTATTTCGTGACGGGCTTCGGAACGGGCGGCACGTTGAAGGGCGTGGGACGAGTGCTGAAGAAGGAGCGGCCGCTCACGAAGATCGTGGTGGCTGAGCCCGCGGACGCGGCGATGCTCACGAGTGGCGCGAAGCAGGAGCGAAGGCCCGATGGCGAGGCGTTGGGCAGCCACCCCGCGTGGAAACCGCATCCGCTGCAGGGGTGGAGTCCGGACTTCATTCCGAAGCTCACGGGCGATGCGGTGGAGATGGGACTGATCGATCGCGTCCTCACGGTCGCCGGACCCGACGCGATGCAGTCGAGCCGGCAGCTCGCGCAGAAGGAGGGAATTTTCGTCGGGACCTCGAGCGGTGCCACTTTCTCTGCCGCGCTGCAGGTGTGCCGGGATGCGGCGAAGGGTGCGACGGTGTTGTGCATGCTGCCCGACACGGGCGAACGCTATCTGAGCACGCTGCTGTTCGCGGACACTCCCGCCGACATGACACCAGAGGAGCTCGAGATCGCGAGCTCGACGCCGAGCGCGCGATTGCCGCAGCCTGCGTGACGGAACGGGTCACACAGATTTCTTGATCCAGCGACGCCCCTTCGATCTGTCGAGATCGTGGGGGCGTCCTCATATTCGTGCGCTCGATCGAGGCTCGTTACCCACTTTCAAATTGCATCGTATGAGATATCGCAGCCGAATCGCTGTGCTCCTTGCGTGTATCGTAGTCGAACTCGCTGCTGCGTGCAGCGGTGACATCACGGCTCCGAGTGCTTCCAGTCTGGCGATGCACTTCGATTCTCTCTACGTCGCGGCGGTTGGTGGGGGCGGGGGCGTTTCCATCCCCGAATCGATTCGCGGGCAGGTCCTGACGGAGATCGAGCTCCCATCGGCGTTTGGCGCGTCCACGCACGTCGTGCCCGTCACGACGGCATCCGGTGTGGAGAATTGGAACGGGTTGGAGTTCGTACTCAACCCAGGGGGAAGTGCGTCGGAATTCAACAACATCCTCGTCGCCTACCGCGATGTGAATGCACACACGGTGCTCATCGCGAGCTATGCGCAGGACGGATCGATCCAGAGCGCATCGCTCCTGCTCGATGATACGGTGCGGGTGGTCGCCACCACGCCGTCCGGCAGTTCATCGATCACGTCGCTCGGGGGCGGTTGTGCGACGCCGCCTGCGCTGTCGAATCCGAACATGACGTCGTATTCGGTTGCGACGTGCGAGCGCGCGCAGTTCGGTTCATCGGTGTCGGCGGACTTTCCTGTCACGAGCGACACCACACTCGCGCATCTGGAATTCGATGCAACGACATTCAATGGTGAGGGCTTCACGTCGGGCTTCGGGGGTACATTCAGTCGCCGAAAACCGTAGGAGGACGCGATCATGACGCTTGGAATGCCGCTCCCTCACGCGTCGCCGAAGCCTTCCGCATCCGAGGACGAGTCGGCGCGCGCGAGTGCGCCGCTCCGCCCGCGCATCGAATCCGTCGACGTCGTGCGTGGTGTGATCATGATCATCATGGCGCTCGATCACACGCGCGACTTCTTCGGCATTCCCGGGCAGAATCCCGTCGACCTCTCCAAGGCCAGCGCCGCGCTCTTTCTCACGCGGTGGATCACCAACATTTGCGCACCGGTGTTCTTCCTGCTCACCGGCACCGGCGCGTACCTCTCGCTGCGAAAGCGCTCGCCCGCGGATCTCTCGCGATTCCTGTTCACGCGCGGCGTCTGGCTGATCTTTCTCGAAGTCGTCGTCCTGCGCTGCCTCTCCTATCAGTTCAACTTCGACTACCGCGTCACGATTCTGCTCGTGCTCTGGGCGCTCGGCTGGGCGATGATCACGCTGTCGCTGCTCGTGCGCTTTCCCACGATCGTGGCCACGATCTTCGGCGTGGTGCTGATCGTCGGGCACAACCTGCTCGATTCCATCCAGTCGACGAAGCCGCTGTGGGTGATCCTGCATTCGCCCGGCTTTGTGCTCAACTCGCCGACGCACGTCGTCTTCGCCGCATATCCACTCATTCCGTGGGTCGGTGTCACCGCGATCGGGTTCGCGCTCGGGCAGGTTTATTCGTGGGATGCCGCGCGGCGTCGCGCATTTCTCCTCCGCGCCGGGCTCGCGCTCACGGCGTCGTTCGTCGTGCTGCGCTGGGTCAACGTGTACGGAGATCCGGCGCGCTGGTCGTCGCAGAAGTCGGCGTTGTTCACGGTGCTCTCGTTTCTGAACGTGATCAAGTATCCGCCCTCGCTGCTTTTTCTGCTGATGACGCTGGGGCTCGCGCTCGTGTTTTTAGCAGCGGTCGACGGCGGCACGCCGCGCGTGCTCGAGCCTGCGCGGATCATCGGCAAGGTGCCGCTGTTCTACTACGTGCTGCACTTCACGCTCATCCATCTGCTCGCCGTCGCGACCTGCCTCGTGCGCTACCATTCCGCGCATTGGATGTTCGAATCGCCCGACCTCGGCCACTATCCATTCACGGCGCCGCCGGGGTGGGGATATCCGCTGCCGGTCGTGTATCTCGTGTGGGCGTTCGTCGTGGCGCTCATGTACCCGCTCTGCCGATGGTTTGCGGCGCTCAAGCAGCGGCGCAGCGAGGCCTGGCTAAGCTATCTCTAATCCAGGCTAAGCAAGCCAGGACGTTCGTGACCGTCGATACAGGCGGGCCGTCTTCATAAAGAGAATTTCACAATACCTCTTCTTGGAGTCGTCTTCGCATGTTCCTGACCGCGCGCCTTCGGGTCGCCGCATCGTTCGTCGTCATTACGATCGCCGCCGCGTGCAGCGGTGACAGCACCGCTCCTTCGCCCGCCTCGGTAGCCGCGCACTTCGATTCGCTCTACGTCCAGGCGCACGACCTGGGCGACAGCAATAGTGTGTATATCAGCCGCGCATTGCTCCTGTCGCTTTTCGAGATGCCACCCGCCTTCGGCGCCAGCCCGTCCTCGATCAGCGTAACCACTGCCAGCGGAGTTGAGCACTGGAATGCGTTCGAGTTCGTCGGCGTTGGATCCAACGCTACGGATTCCGGATACGTCGTTCTCGCCTATCGCGAGAACGCCGCACACACGATGTTCGTCGTCCAGTATGACTCCACCGGCTCCGCTGTCGGCGGATTGATGCTCACCAATGACACGCTTGCGGTGAGCATCTCCGATGGCAATGGCACGACGTCGCTGACGTCGACGGGCGCCGCGTGCGGCACTCCATCGGCATCGCTCGCGAATCCGCAGATCCCGGAATTCGAAGCCTCGTCGTGTGCTCTCGCGAAATTCCTCACCTCGCTCTCGCTCACGACGCAGACCTCGGCAAGCATCGATCCGGCGCTCGCGAGCATCTCCATTAGCTCGCGGTCGATCAACGGAATCCGCTTGCAGGATCCGGCCGAAGCGGCGGTGCTGCGTCGCGTTCGCGCCGTGTTGCACTCCGCGCGAGTGGGCAATCGACTGTAGTCATCTCGCATTCCGAGTTTAACGCAACCTTTTTTCGGAGCACTCTGCGCATGCGCACAATCGCGCGTTTTCGGGTCGCCACTTCGTTCCTCGTTATAGCGATCGCCGCCGCCTGCGGCGGTGACAGCACCGGTCCTTCGCAGTCGCCTGCGTCGGTGGCCGCGCACTTCGATTCGCTTTATGTCCAGGCGGCCGACCTGGGCGACAGCATCAGCATTTACCAGAGCCGCGCGCTGCTCCTCACACTTTTCGAAGTGCCACCCGCGTACGGTGCCGGTCCCTCGACGATCAACGTCACCACGGCCAACGGCGTCGAGCACTGGAAGGGGTTCGAGTTCGTCGACGTCACTTCCGACGGTTTGGATTCGAACTACGTCCTGCTCGCCTATCGCGAATCTGCCGCGCATACGCTGCTTTTCGCCGAGTACGACTCTGCCGGGACAAGTACCGGTGGTGCGCTGATCACGAACGACACGCTCGGGGTGCACGTCACTAGTGGCAGCGGCACCACGTCGCTGACGTCGACGAGCACCACGTGCGGCACACCAGCGGCTACGCTCGTGAACTCGCACATCACCGACTTCACGTTCTCGTCGTGTCATCTCGCGAAGTTCCTCACTTCGCTCTCGCTCACGACACAGACCTCGGCGAGCATTGATCCGGCGCTTGCGACCATCTCCTTGAGCTCGGCGTCGGTGAACGGAATCCGGGTAATGGATTCAGCGGAAGCATCTACGCTGCGTCGCGTGCGTGCAATTCTGCACTCCGCGCGAGCGAACAAGCCACTGTAAGCATCTGAAGTTGTGACGCGCGTCACCCGAGCGGGGTGGCGCGCGGTTCCGGGAACGAAATTCGCGAAAGGCGGAGTCATACGCATCAATCCGCCCGCCGAATCGGCATCACGCGCACGCGCGAGACAACCATCGCGCGTGCGTCGTGTTTCGCAGACTTTCATATCCCGGAGTATCCCGCTCATGCAGTTCGCACCTCGCATCGCATTCGCAGCCGCCTTCGCTGTTCTCGCCGTCACAGCGGCCTGCAGTAGCGATAGCACTGGTCCCGCCGACGGCGAGGCGCCCACCAGTCTCGCTACTCACTTCGACTCGCTCTACGTGCAGGCCAAGGCGCAGAGTACGAGCGATACGATCTTCAAATACCGCGCGGTCGCGCTCTCCGATCTCGAGCTCGCGTCGGCGTTCGGCGCCACCCCCGCAAACGTCACGGTCACGACGGCCGCCGGCACTGAAACGTGGACTGGCTTCGTGTTCGAAGAGGTGGTCACCACCAACGGAACGCCCAGCGATTCGGGGCGCCTCGTGCTTGCGTACCGCGACTCGGATGCGCACACGCTCATCGTCACCGCCTTTCTCGCGAACGGCACGTCGATCGGCGCAACACTCATCACGAACGACACCGTCGTCGTCCACGCGAACGCGAATGCGGGAAGTGTGACGCTCGTGTCGACCGGCTCCGCCTGCCCGGCGCCCCCGTCGGGACTCACCAATCCCGTCATCACGACCGCCAGTCAGGCGACCTGCCTCTCGGCGAACTTCAGCGCGGCGCTCACGCTCGGATTCCCGCCGACAGCCGGTATGGATACCGCGCTGACGCAGATCTCCTTTCCCGCAACGACATTTGCGGGCGTGCGATTCGTCGATCCTTCTGCGATAGCCACGACGACGCGCCTGAGTGGCACTTATCAGCGCGCGTCGATCGCTCCGTAGAGGTCGCGCGCGCGGAGATGATCGCGGCGGTCGAGCGGGTAGTTACTGCTTCACCTCGCGTCGAGCGTTCGCCCCGCGTTCAGGTTGTCGAAGTTGAGTAGCGTGTTGAGCACGAGAAAGTACGAGCCGATCGTCTCGCCGCGGTACACGGGATTGTTCGCGAACACCACGTAGTGCCCCTTCTGCATCGGCACGTCCACGACGAGCGCCCGCTCGGCGATGTCGCCGCCGCCGTTGAGCAGACCGGAGACGAGCAGATTGCGCTGCGATTCGAAGCGCATCGCGACGCGCGGCCGTTGATCGGGCGGGATGATGTTGATGGGCGAGCGCAGCTGATCGCTGCTGAGCGGCTGCGCTTCCCATTTGTGCACTACGGGAAGTAGCTCGGCTCGATTTTCGGGCGCGAGTGCCTCGCGCCCCTGCGGAATGTCCGGATCCTCGAGCGTGCCTCGGCCAGTCGCGCGCGAGGTGTCGCCAGTGCCGAATCGATCGCCGCGGCCGCCGCCACGAACGTGGCTCACCGAAAGGCTGGCGCCGTCGGCGCTGTAGACGCCGAGGCTGTCGGGGACGCCGTAGACGATGGGGCTCGTGCCGTCGACGATGCGCGACCGAAGCACGCTGCCGATCACTTCACCGCGCTCGGCGCGATTCACCGTGATTCCGCTCGTGAGCCCGTACGTCGTGAGGAACTCGCTCGTGTTGGCAGCCGTGATGACGACGCCACCGCGCGCGACGAAGCCCTGCAGATTCGCGAGCCCCTGCCAGCCCAGCCCCGGGCGAATGTCATCGGTCTGCGCCCAGGTGCCGATGTTGGGCGTGAGCGGCGTGTTCTTCCACGGCATCGGATTTCGCCACATCGGCAGCCCATCGACGATCGATGCCACGCTGCCGCCCGCAGGCGGAAAGACGATGACGTCGTACTTGAGATTCAGATTCGGAATCTTCGCGACATCCTGCACGCTGATGTAGTCGAAGGGGATGTGGAGTACATCGAACGCCTGGCGCCACCATCCCTCGGTTTGCGTGCCCGTCCACGTGTGCAGGATCGCGACGCGCGCCGCGCGCGCGGGATGCATCTTCACCTTGGGCTCCGCGTCGAGCGCGACTGCGCGCAGGCCGAGCTCCTTCGTCGCCTTGTCGAGATCGTCTTTCGCGATGTGGCGAATGATGAACGAGCCACGATTGAACTTCGCGCCGGCGGCGTTGAACGGCTCCTCGGCCACCTGGAAGTCGGCGCTCCTGAATCGGTAGCGCAGCGTCGCGAGCGCGTTGTCGCCATTGTGATTGATCGCGAACACCGACCCGGCGCCAAGCACGCCGCCAATGGCACGCACCGTATCCGTGACCTTCTCGACGGGAGCATCGAGCACCTTCGGATCGGTGACGCGGATGGCGCTCGTCGCGAACAGCTCAGGGAACGTCCACCCCGTGTCGTCGTACGGCGTCTTCTGCGGATCGTTGGGGCTGTAGTACTCGTAGTCGAGCAGCGCGTCGGCGGCGCGCGAGTACGGCTGATCCATGCGGACGATGTAGCTGCCGGCAGGGAAGGTGCGCGACTGCGTGGCTCCAGCGCTCGTGCTCGATGCGGAGTCGGAACCACCTCGGCGCATCGTCGCAGTGTGCTTCGCGGGCAGCTGGAGCGTGAGCGGCGCAGTGGTACGCGAGATCTCGACATGCTGCAGCTGCAGCACGCGCAGCAGGTCTGCCTGTGCACCGAGCCGCGGATCGTCCGCGCTGAGCACGTACGCAGCGGGACCCTCCGTGTGCGCCTTTAGGATGGAGCGCTTGCTCTTCTCGTAGAAGTTCTGGAGGAACAGCCGCCGGTTGGTCGCGAAATAGTTGAGCGACACGAGCAGCCCCGACTCCTCGTAGTTGTTGTTGTTTCTGAGCGACCACATCACGCGAGGAAGCGGCGGATTGGGACGCCACCAGGTGCGTGACGTCTGCTCGGGCGAGAGCGTGCGCTCCATCGTCTCCGGCGTGCCGCCATTGCCGAACGTTTCGTACAGGCGGTTGATGCTGTTGTGCGTGGCCGCGAGCGACTCGAGATATCCCGGCGACCAATTGTCGAAGTGGCCGTGCGTGTAGACGCCGGGCATGCCGTAGCGCCCCAGCTCCTGCACATTGTTCCACGCGAGCATGTGCCACTCGTTGATCAGAATCGGATCGTACCAGGGATTGTACGCGCCGTCGCTGTCGGTGTTGTCGTACAGATACTCGCCCGACTCGTGGAGGTCGTGGAGCAGCTGCGCCTTCCAGTCGATGAGCGTGTTGAGCACGTTCTGCGACAGCTTGAGCGTCATCGCCATCTGGTCGCGATTGTTGTCGTGCGCGACGTAGTGTCCCCAGTAAATGAGATTGGGATACGTCTCCCCCGGATGCGCGAAGTGCCACTTCACGACATCCACTTCGCGGTCGCGCCCGTCGACCTCGACCACCGGCGTGATCAGCGTGATGACGTGGTCGCGGATGTGCCGCACATACGGGCTCTCATCCACCGCGAGTCGGTACGCGAGCTCCATGAGCGCCGTCGGCGCGCCGCTCTCCGGCGAGTGAATCGTGCCCGTGATGTAGTAGATCGGCGTCGAGGCCTCGATGAGCGGCTGGGCCTTCGCGTCGTCCATGCCGATGAGGCGCGGGTCGGCGAGCTTCGCGAGCCGCTCGTGGTTCGCGTCCATGTCCTCGAGCAGCGACTCCGATGCGACCGCCACCGCGATCATCTCGCGCCCTTCTTCGGTGTGTCCGATCGTGTAGACGCGCACGCGCGGGCTCGACTTCGCGAGCAGTCGCATGTAGTCGTACACCTCCTTCGAGTACGGCAGCTTCGTCGGCGCGCCGGCGATGTCTCCGAGGATGGCCTTGGGCGTCGGCACCGTCGCCGATGCCGGCATGTAGTCGATCAGCGGCGAAAGGAAGAACGGCTCGGTGGTGTACTCGTGGATCTTCTTCGTGTACGCGCTGTCGATGGGCTGCGAGGGCGAGCGCCCCGGCGGCGCGAGCGAGAGATCGGGAGGCGTCGGACCGCCGACCGCACCCTGCGCGTGCAGAGGAAGCGATGCGAATGCGAGCGCGAGGAGCAGCCGACCAGCGACGGGGACACGACGCATGACCACGACCTCCTGCAAGGTGATGTCGAATGGATGCCGCACGCACGCGTTTCGTGTGGAAAACGCGAGTGCGTACCGACTCAATTGTAGGGGCGGACCGAGCGACGGCTAGCGGCTCTCGCTGCGTTTCTTCGCGAGCGTGAGCGCCGGCGCGCGGCGCGGACGCGCGGGCTGCTCGCCCACCGGGGGAGCCTCGATCACGTGCGCGAGCTCCGCCGTGCCGTGCCCGTAGTTCGTTTCGACCGCGCGACGCGTGGCCTCGGGGTCGCCGGCGCGCAGCGCGCGAATGATCGCGTCGTGCTCCACGGCGGCATCGGCGATACGTGCGGGGAGCACCTGCGTCGCGTACACGCGATTGTAGCGCTCCGCCTGCGGCTTGATCACATCCAGCAGCGCGAGCAGGCGCGGACCAGCCGCCGCGTGCGTGCACGCATGGTGGAAGGCGGCGTCGATGTCGCGCAAACGATCGTGCGACGGCTTCGGCAACGCACCCTCGCGACGCATGCACTCGTTGAGCGACACGAGCTCGGCGACCAGTGCGAGACGCCGATCAGTTGGCAGCCGCGCCGCGGCCGCCGCGGCGTGCCCCTCGTGCAGCGCGACCAACGAACAAAGTTCGTCCGCGTCGCTCTCGACCAGCGGCGCAACGACCGGCCGCGCATGACGAAAGCCCTCCGGCGTCACGACGTACCCTTCCTGCTGCAGCCGCTGAATCGCATCGCGAATGGGCGTGCGACTCACGCGGAACTGAACGGCGAGTTGGTCCTCGATGAGCCTGGTGTCCGGCGCGAGGCGTCCCTCGTTGATTGCGTCGCGAAGCGCCCGATACACTCGCATCCCCTCCGCCCGCCGGGCTGATTTGGCGCGCGGCGCGATCGGAGCTGGGCGTGCCGGCAGAATCGGAGCCTCAGCAACCAGTGGACGTGCACTCATCGGGCGCGCGATGGGTCGGGGGGGTGTAAAGGGCCCTGAAACGAGCGCAGGGCACGGCATTCGGTCGCCGAGTGCCCAATGATACTATTCACCTTGGAGCCCGAACAGGGGCCTTATGTACAAACGCAGGTTGTTGTGAACGACATACTCGAGAGCCCTTTCGACAATACATGACAGAATTTCCATCACGCTCCCCCCGAATCTGTTGCGCCGAGGCTCGGCGCACATGAGCGAACCCGCCAAATTCGAGTTTCGCGCACCCGCCGAATACAACGCGGTCGATCGACGGACCATCGGAATTTGCGCCGGCGCAATCGTCGTCGCGATCGGCGCCGGACTCGCGGCGCAGGTGCTCGTGCGCCTCATCGGACTCGTTACGAACGCGACCTTCTACGGACGACTCTCGACTGAATTCGTCGTTCCCTGGCTCGGCACGCACAATCCGCTGCTCATCATCGCGATCCCCGTTGGCGGCGCGCTCGTCGTCGGGCTCATGGCGCGCTACGGCTCGGCGGCCATTCGCGGCCACGGCATTCCCGAAGTGATGGAACGCGTGTTGTACGGAGAGAGCCGCATTCCGGCGCGCGTTCTCTTTCTCAAGCCGATCTCGGCGGCGATCGCCATCGGCACCGGCGGTCCCTTCGGCGCCGAAGGCCCGATCATCGCCACAGGCGGCGCGCTTGGCTCGCTCGCGGGGCAGGTTACGCACATCACGGCGGACGAGCGCAAGACACTCCTCGCTGCCGGCGCCGCTGCCGGCATGGCCGCGACATTCGGCAGCCCTGTGAGCGCTGTGCTGCTCGCCGTCGAGCTGCTGCTCTTCGAATATCGTCCGCGCTCGCTCATCCCTGTTGCGCTCGCAGCCGCCGTCGCGACGGGCATTCGCGTCGCCTTCAATGGCACTGCGCCGATTTTCGCGATCGCTCCGCTAGCGCAGCCGAGCGGGATCGCGCTCATAGCGTACGCGGTGCTCGGGCTGATCGTGGGCGTGTGCGCGGTGGGCGTGACGCGATTCTCGTACGGCATCGAGGATGCCTTCGAGAAGTTCGGCGAGCACTTTCACATTCACTGGATGTGGTGGCCCGCACTCGGCGCAATCGTCGTCGGCGTCGTCGGCATCATCGCGCCGCGCACACTCGGGGTCGGCTACGAGAACATCACTGACCTGTTGTCGGGCACGATCGTAGGGCGCGCGCTGATCGTGCTCGTGGTGCTCAAGCTCATCTCGTGGGCGGTCTATCTTGGAAGCGGTACCTCCGGCGGCACGCTGGCGCCGCTCTTCACGATCGGCGCCGGCATTGGTGCGTGGATCGGCGAGCAATGCGCCGCGCTCGCGCCCTGGCTCGGCATCGATGCGCACGTCGCGGGGCTCGTGGGAATGGCGGCGATTTTCGCGGGGGCATCGCACGCGCTCCTCACGTCGGTCGTCTTCGCTTTCGAGACGACGCGCCAGCCCTTTGGTCTGCTCCCGCTGCTCGCCGGGTGCACCGCCTCGTATCTGACCTCGCTCCTCCTCAATCGACACTCGATAATGACGGAGAAGCTGGCCCGTCGCGGCGCGAGCCTGCGCACGGAGTACGCCGCCGACTATCTCGGCCAGGTGCTCGTGCGGGAGGTGGCGACGCGCGAGGTCGCGACGCTGCGCGGCGCCGACACGATCGCCCAGGCGCGCGAGCTGCTCGCAAGCGGAACGGCGAGTGCCACGCATCAGGGATTTCCGGTGATCGACGCCGACGGTCGCGTGCTCGGCGTCCTCACGCGCCGGGATCTCCTCAATGCGACGTTCGATGGCGCGCTGACGCTCGCCGCGACGATCGTGCGCGCGCCCGTGGTCGTGTTCGACGACAACTCGCTGCGCGACGCCGCCGATCTGATGGTCGCGGAAGGAATCGGTCGACTCCCCGTGGTCGAGCGCGACGAGCCGCACCGTCTCGTCGGCATCATCTCGCGCAGCGATCTGCTGTCTGCGCACGCGCCGCGCCTCGATGCCGCGAGCCGGGTGCAGCGAGGGCGTCCGCTCGCGTCGTGGGGGCCGCGACGTTAGTCGTGGACAACGTTCAAGATCGCGGCGCTGGCGGGCGCTAACGAGGAGATACGGACAAAAACGGATGAAAAAACGGACACTAACGGATACTGCGAACTGTGGTTAGCAGTCTCCGTTAGTTGTCCGTCGGTACAATCCGGGTTGATTGGTAACAGAGTATTCCGGCAGGATGGGTGACACTCCACCGTCAGGGCAGCCCTTTCGCGAGGCGAGCGATGCCCTGGCAGGAGATCTCCCCGATGACGCAG
>Ga0105249_10000131_pt1 | contig 99448 bp, 86 predicted proteins | sample KBSS44metaG_FD_81522 | JGI IMG/M metagenome (GOLD analysis project Ga0105249, IMG submission 81522) | Switchgrass rhizosphere microbial communities from Kellogg Biological Station, Michigan, USA - KBS S4-4 metaG | ecosystem: Host-associated > Plants > Roots > Rhizosphere > Soil | place... | reverse complement strand
AGACGATCTCCTTGTGCCCGAACATCGATTCGGTGCGACGGAGCATCGCCGTGATGGTCAGTGGGTAGTCCATCATCAGTCCGTCCATCAGCACCTCCAAGGGAGTGAGCCGGCGTGCCGCGATCCCCGAACGTGCGAACGCCCCCAGCCGCTGTAAAGGCCAGGGGCGTCACTACGCGCGTGTAGTCGTCGAGCGGCTACAGCGCGCCGCGCGTTACTCCCGGAGCGCGAACGGGCCCGGGCGCCGGGCTTGGCACCGGAAGGAAATCCTCCCCCGGATTGATGAACTGGTCGCGCTCGATGTGATACTGCTTGTCGTAGAGCTGGCGGTAGCGTCCGTTCGCAGCAAGCAGCTCGTCATGCGTCCCACGCTCGATGACGCGCCCCTCCTCCATCACGAGGATCTGGTCGGCGCTCTCGATCGTCGAGAGTCGGTGCGCGATCACGAACGTCGTGCGGCCGCGGCGCAGCGAGCGAAGCCCGTCACGGATGAGCGCTTCGCTCTCGCTATCCAGGCTGGACGTCGCCTCATCGAGAATGAGGACGCGCGGGTCGGCGAGGATCGCACGGGCGATCGCGACGCGCTGTCGCTGTCCGCCCGACAGCTTCACGCCGCGCTCGCCGACGATGGTGTCGTACTTCGCCTCGAACTTCTCGATGAACTCGTCGCAGTGCGCGATGCGACTCACCGCGCGCACCTCGTCGTCCGTCGCGTCGGGCTTGGCGAACGCGATGTTCTCCCTGATGGTCCCGTCGAACAGGAAGTTGTCCTGCATGACGACGCCGAGGTTCGCGCGGTAGTCGCGCAGCCGGAGCGTTGCGACGTCTCGGCCATCGACGAGCACCCGCCCGCTCGTGGGGCGATTGAACGCAGTCACGAGCCCGATGAGCGTGCTCTTCCCCGCGCCGCTCGATCCGACCAGCGCCGTAGTAGTGCCAGCTGGCGTGGCGAAGGAGACATCGCGCAGCACGGGCACGCCGGGCACGTACGCGAAGCTGACCTGCTCGAACGCGACGTCGCCCACGATCTCGGGAATCGCCTCGCGATGCGCGTCTTCCTGATCCTCGGTCGCGGTCAGACGGATCTCGCGAATGCGATCCAGCCCGGCGAACGCCTCGCTCACCTGCGTGCCGATGGATGCGATCTGCACGAGCGGCGCGGCGACGAGCCCGATGAAGAAGATGTACATGACGAAGTCGCCGAGCGTCATCGACCCGCCGGCGATCGACCGCCCACCGACGATGATCATGAGCACGCCGATCACGCCGACGATGACCGTCGTGGCCGCGCCGACAGCCGACGTGCCCGTGATGGTGCTGGCGATGTTCCGGAACAACCGCTCGATCCCGTCCGCGAAGATGCGCTCCTCGCGCGGCTCGGCCGTGTAGACCTTGACGGTGCGTATGCCACCTAACGCTTCGCCCAATCGGCCGGTGACTTCGGCGTTGATCTCGCTGCGCTTGCGGAACAGCGGCCGCAGCCGCTTGAACGCGACGGCCATCATGGCCCCGAAGGCCAGCAGCACGATGATGGTGGAGGCCGTGAGGTGCCAGTTCAGATAGAACAGCACCCCGAGCGCGATCGTCGCGGTCAGCAGGCCGCCCGCGAGCTGCACCAGCCCGGTCCCGATCAGGTTCCTCACCCCTTCCGCATCGGACATCACGCGCGAGATCAGGACGCCGGATTTCGTGGCGTCGAAAAACGACACCGGCAGCCGCAGGACATGGCGCTGAATCTCGACGCGCATGTCGCTGATCGCGCGCTGCGCAGCGATGCTGACGATCTGCGAGAGCGCGAAGGACGTGATCGCCTGCACGACCGTTGCCGCACCGACGGCGAGCGCGAGCGGCACCAGCTTGTCGAGCTGCTGCTTTCCGAGAACGTTGTCGATGAGGAACTTCGAGCTGAACGGCAACACGAGCCCGGCAATGCGGCTCACGAGCATGAGCGCGAGCCCGAACGCCAGCGAGCGCCGGTGCTTCCACATGAGCGCGCGGGCCTCACTCCAGGCTCGGGCCATGTTCACGGGTGGTTTTTTCGGCGGTGCGGACGCGGCCATGCGATCAGAACCTCGCGCGCAGCGTCACGAACCAGCTCCGCGGCGGAAGGACGTAATAGTACGACGCCGTTCCGTCGGTGTAGCCGCCGGTGTAGAACGTCGTGCTCGTCAAGTTGGTGGCGCGAATTCCCAGAGTGTACCGATCGAGCGACCAGCCCACACTGGCGTCCAGCGTGGCCCGGCCGGGCGTCGTGAAGCGGTCATCGCTCGTATTCGCAAGGTACGACTGATCGACGAACCGCCCGTCCAGCGACGCGGTGAGCGCGCGCCCTAACGCGTAGGTGACGGAAGCATTCGCCGTCGCCCGCGGGGTCAGGAGCGGCTCGACGTCCTGGTACGTCACGCCGGTCGCGTCGTCCGTATACTCGTCGATGCGGTTGCGGCTCACCGTCGCGTTGGCGGTGGCCGTCAAGGCTGTCGTCACTCGAACGGCCACGTCAACCTCCACGCCGCGTCGGTAGCTCCGGTCGACGTTCTTCCGCAGCGGCAATCCGAGGTAGCTCAAGGGCCCGATTGGCGAGATCTCGTCGTGGAACTCCATTGCGTACAGGTTCGCCTGCACCGCGACCCGACCAAGGCGCGCGGCGAGCCCCGCCTCGAGATCACGAACGGATTCCGGCTTCACGCGATCGAGCTCGCCGATGAACTCGACGTTCGTGGTGTCGAGGTTGTCGAAGCCGGCGAACATGTCGTTGCGCGTCGGCTCGCGGCCGTTGCGGCCGTACGACCCGTACAGGCGCACCGCGCTCGTGGCCTGCCACGTCACCCCGATCTTCGGGTTCACGAACGTCCAGTCGATGCTGCGCGACGTGACGCCGGCGTTCGCATCGGGCTCGTACCGGAAGGCCGCGCGCCGGACCTGCAGGTCGCCGTGGATCGACAGCCGTCCGATGTCGTACGTCCCCTTCGCGAACGCGCTCGCCTCGTTTTTGTACCCCGTGTTGTCGTACAACCGGGAGTCGAGCGCCGGTCTGATGGCGGCGAAGTGCGCGCGACGGTACCCGCTCCCGTGCGCTCCGCCAAGGAGGTGAAGACGGCCGAACCGGGCCTGCGCCGTGGCTACCGCTCCCGCGGAGCCAGACGTGAGGCCGAAGTTCCAGAGGTCGGGCTCCACACGGACGTCGTAGTCGCCGTCGGACCACATGCCATAGGTTGTGAGCCCAACATTGCCGTCCGGACCCAGCAGTCGCGTGTACTGCAGGCTCGCGAAGTTCTGAAAAAAGTCATCGCGCTCCGAGTCCGTCAGCGGATTCGTGCGCGGATCGGCTTCGATCTCGTCCGACGACGCGGCCAGGTAGGCGAGTCCGTTGCGAGCGCGACCACCGAAGGCCACGACCTTTACGACGTCGCGGTCGCCGAAGTATCCGCCACTGGCGAAGAACGACCTCGACTCGTTGCCGGAGTGATGGCGGAACCCGTCGGTCTCCTGCGCCGACAGGCGGCCGTAGAACGACAGCTTCGATGGCAGCAGCCCGCTCGCATACTCGACGCTTCCACGGTCCGAGTCGAACGAGCCGCGCTCGAGCTGCACCTCGCCGCCCCGCCGTGCCCCGGCGAGGCTCACCGATTCCATCGTCAACGAGCCCGCATAGGACGCGACCCCGTTCGAGCTGGCGCCGACACCCCGCTGCAGCTCGACCGATCGGAGGCTGTTCGTGAGATCCGGAAAGTTCGAGAAATAGACGAAGTGATCTTCGGGGTCGTTCAGCGGAATGCCGTCGAGCGTGATGTTGATGCGACTCTGATCGATGCCCCGGAGTCGCATGTACGCGTACCCCGAGAACGATCCGGCATCGGAGTACGCCGTGATCGACGGAGACGCGGTGAGCAGGAGCGGAAGCTCCTGGCCGAAATACCGCCGCTCGAGCTCGACCTGATCGATGCTGGAGCGCGACACGGGGGCGGCCGCGTCGCCGCGGACGGCTGTGATGGTCGCCGCCTCGAGCGTGCGTGGCGTTGGCGTGAGCCGCACGTGGAGCGTGGTGTCGCCGCTGGTCGCGACCAGCTCCACGGGCGCAAACCCGTCGCGAACGAACCGCAGTCGTGTGGTACCGGAGGTCGCGAGCCTGAAGCGACCCGCGGCATCCGTGCGCGCGGTGTCGACGCCGCCAACTGCGGTGACGATCACGCCGGCCACGGGTTGATCGCTGACGGCATTCCGTACGTCGCCGCCGACGTCGGCCACGATCGCCAGCGCGAGGATCAGCTGTACCAGAGGAGCCTCTCCGACAATTCGAGTAGGAGTGGAAAGGTAATAGCAAGCAGCCATCAGCCATCAGCTATCAGCCATCAGCTTTGCACCCTCGGGACGCCTGGTCGCGAAAGAAACGTCCCGAGGGCTGAGCTGATGGCTGATGGCCGATGGCTGATGGCTTCTTGTTAGGCCCTTTGCAGAATCCTGGTGACCGCAACCGAATATCGCGTCCACCGGGCTGTCTGCGCGCGCAGCTGCGCCCGGCCGCGCGGCGTGAGCTGGTAGAACTTCGCCTTGCGATTGTTCTCCGAGAGCCCCCACTGGGCCTCGACCCATCCGCGCTTTTCGAGCCGGTGGAGCGCGGTATACAGTGCGCCCTCTTCGATCTGCAGCTCCGCGCCGCTCGTCTCGGCGATCCAACGCGCAACCGCGTATCCGTGGCGGGGCCCCCAGCTCAGCGTCTTGAGCACGAGGACGTCGAGCGTCCCTTGCAGAAGTTCGAGCTCGTCGTCGCGCATGATGCGTCGGCTTCCCCTGAAACGTTGAGGGAGTATGCCATGGAGCCCGACCCGTTGCAACGCCGATGACCCGGAACTGGACCCGACAACTGGGGAACCTGGAACGGAGATCGGGGCGCGGCTGCGTGCTCGGCTCGTTGGGGTTCGCGACCGCAGCCAGCAGCTCGGAGCAGCAGCACACGGCCGTGGGCGAGCTGCTTGCACCTGCAAGCAGCTCGCAGCCCTTTAGCCGATGGTGTGCCCGGCGACTCGCAGTGCGGTCGTCGCTCGATCCAGGTCAATTGCTCGCACCAACACGTAGTCCGTATCGAACGTCCCGATCGCGACGATTGGAATGCTCGCGTCAGCAAGCGGCGTGGCCATCGACGCGAGCACGCCCACGAGCTCCGGCGCCAGAGGGCCCTCGACGCCGATCGCGACGTACCCGCCTATCTGGCGTACGTCTGAGGGCACGCGGCCTTCGGGACAGACCACCGAGAGCTCCTCTGCCGTGCGCGTAACGCAGACGAGGCCGTCGCCGCTCGCCCACGCCGGGAACGCCGCGTGCGGCTCGAGCCGACAGAGCACCAACCTGCCGGGCAGGACACGCAGCCGCAGGCGATGCCGGCCGGGAGGGATCGTCATCGGCTGCCCCCCTCCACGCGCCCCGCGCGCACGTGAACTGGCCAGCGCACGAGTTGTCGCGCGTCGTCGCCGCCCCACCCCTCGCGTAACTCGGCTTCCACCGCCCGCACCGGGTCGCGGCCGAGGGCCGCCGCCAGCTTCCGGGCCGCCGACCATGTTCGCAGATAACCGCCAAACGCTCCCAAGGTCAGCGGCGCCTCGATGCTCAGCGGCGGCGCTGCCACGTCATCGAACGGCATGTCCACCGTTCGATAGCCCTGGTCGACGAGCACGCGCTCCGGCGGCCAGTACGCGCCACATTCGTCGTAGTAGAAGCGGTCGACGGTCTTCCCAAGCTCGCCGCCGAGGAGCGGTCGGGTGTAGCACCAGACGGCGAGGACGCCACCGGGCGCCATGACGCGGCGGACCTCGGCGAAGAAACGGTCGAGTGGTAACCAGTGCAGCGCCTGCGCGACCGTCACGAGATCGACAGAGCCACTCTCGATCCCACTCGCGTCCGCCAGCCCGACACCGTACGAGACGCGCGGGTGCGGCGTCGCATGCGCGATCTGCTCGGCGCTCGCATCCGTGGCAATCACGCGGTCGAAACGCTCTGCAAGCGGTACCGCCGCTTGCCCGTTGCCGGTTGCGCAATCCCAGACTGTCGTGTGACGGGAGGCGAGTCCCGCGACGAAGTCGAACAGCGCGGCCGGATAGGTCGGACGGAACGTCGCGTAGTCGGCGGCGTCGTCGGAGAAGTAGTCCTTGAACGATCCGTGGGACATAGAATTCGTTGAGCGCCGAACCGATGAGGAAGTATGCTCGCGCGTGGACGCGACCGCAGCGGTCGCTCGCTCGTCACCATCGTGCGACTTCAAATTTCTCACACATCCGTGCATCGAAGCTCGGTCTTCGTTCCGAAGCTCTTCACGACGCTTCGGGGCTACAGTCGAACGCAATTCGTTTCCGACCTCACCGCCGGTGTGATCGTCGGCGTGGTCGCGCTGCCGCTCGCCATCGCGTTCGGGATCGCGAGCGGCGTGACGCCGGCCCAGGGCATCTACACGGCCATCGTGGCGGGCTTCCTGATCTCCGCGCTTGGCGGATCGCGTGTGCAGATTGGCGGTCCCACGGGCGCATTCGTCGTCGTCGTGTACGCAATCGTCCAACGCTACGGCGTCTCCGGCCTGGCGATCGCGACACTCATGGCCGGCGCAATCCTCATCCTGCTCGGAGTCTTCAAGCTCGGCGTCATCATCAAGTTCATCCCGCACCCGCTCGTGACCGGATTTACGTCCGGCATCGCGGTAATCATCGCCTCGAACGAGATCCGCGACTTCTTCGGCCTGCAGGTGAGCACCATGCCGGCCGAGTTCGTCGAAAAACTGCAGGTGCTGTGGCGCGCGGCGGGGACGGTGAACCCGTGGGCGGTCGGTATCGCCGCGTTTACGCTCGCGCTCCTCGTCGTGTGGCGACAGCTGGACTTCCGTGTGCCCGGGCCGATCGTGGCACTCGTGGTCACGGCGGCGACGGCCAGGATCTTTGACCTTCCCGTCGAAACGATCGGGAGCCGGTTTGGCGTCATCGATCTGGCTTTTCCGGCTCCAACGCTGCCGACGGTTTCTCTCGCTGATGTGCGCGGGCTCGTCGGGCCAGCATTCACCATCGCGACGCTCGGAGCGATCGAGTCGCTGCTGAGCGCCATGGTCGCCGACGGCATGATCGGCGGACGGCACCGCTCGAACATGGAGCTCGTCGCGCAGGGTGTGGCGAACATCGCGTCGCCGCTGTTCGGTGGCATCCCGGCCACCGGCGCGATCGCGCGCACGGCGACGAACGTGAAGAACGGCGGCCGAACGCCGGTCGCCGGCATCATCCACGCACTCACGCTGCTGTTGATCGCGCTCGTCTTCGGGAAATGGGCGGCGCTCATTCCCATGGCCACGCTCGCGGGCGTTCTTATGCTCGTCGCGTATCAGATGAGCGAGTGGCGCCTGTTCCGATCGGAGCTGCGTGGCCCGCGCGAAGACGCCGCGGTGCTGGTGAGCACGTTCCTCCTCACCGTCATCGTCGACCTGACGGTGGCGATCGCGGTCGGTATGGTGCTGGCCGCGTTTCTCTTCATGAAGCGAATGGCCGAGGCCACCAACGTGTCTGCCGTGACGCGAGAGCTGCGACAGGACGGCGACGACATCACCTACTCCGCCCCGGGCGCCATCAGCCAGCGAACCGTCCCGCGCCACGTCGAAGTGTTCGAGATCAGCGGCGCATTCTTCTTCGGCGCCGCCGAAGCCTTCAAGGAGGCGTTAGGCCAGATCGCCGGACGGCCCTGGGTCATCATCATCCGCATGCGCGACGTCAACCTGCTCGACTCCTCCGGCCTGCATGCGCTCACGGAAGTCGTCCGCCGGTTCCGACGCGACCGCACCGTCGTCCTGCTGGCCGAGGTGCACGCGCAGCCGCTGGCGGTCATCGAGGCGTCGGAGCTTTTCACCGAGATGGGCGAGGATATCTTCATGAACATCGACGACGCCCTCGACCGCGCAAGCGCTCACGTGGCTACGCGGACGACGGGCAGCGAGCCGGCGCAAGCGACTGCCGATTGACCGTTCTCGTCGCCCCGTCGCGAGTGCACCGGGTACGGGTGAAACGAAGGCGCCGCGCCAGGCAGGAAGCCTAACGCGGCGCGGATTCGGGGCCCGACGGTCGCTCAGCCAGGCGGCAGCGACCGATGAATCTCCTTGTTCCCGGCGGCTACTCCCATCCCGACGCTCAGACCGAAGGCGAGCGCCGTTCCAACGCCGACGAGCGGGAGCATCCACACGATGGGCAGCGCAACCAGCGCCGCTCCGACACCCGCCACGACGGGAGCGATCGGACTCCGCGCGGCGTCCACATACCGAAGCCGGCGGGACACGAAATCCTTCGCCTGCGTGAAACCGATGATCACCGCCGCCGCCGACAGTGCAAATGCGAGCAATGCAAACACGAATACCCCCTCGTAACGTTCCCGCGTTGGACAACCCTGGGTGCCCTACGGCGCCCACCAGACACCGGTTTCGCCCTTGCAAGCCCGGCCGTATGCTCTGGCACGCCGCGCTTGGACCCATCTAGCATACACCCAATGCGAGCCGCCGTCATTACCCGCTTTGGCGGGCCCGAAGTGCTCGAGATCCGGGACGTCGAGGCACCCGTTATCGACGACGATCAGCTGCTCGTGCGCGTCCGAGCGTCGGGACTCAACCGCGCCGACATCCATCAACGGAACGGCGGCTACCCGGCGCCACCCGGGTCCCCAGCCGACATCCCCGGGCTCGAGTATGCAGGCGAAGTGGTCGAGCTCGGGAAGGATGTGCGCGATTTCGCGATCGGTGACCGAGTCTTCGGCATTGCGGGTGGTGGCGCGCACGCGGAGCTCATTGCCGTTCACGCGCGCACTGCGGCGCGGGCCCCGTCGCGGCTGTCGTGGACCGATGCGGGCGCGGTTCCGGAAGCGTTCATCACGGCGCACGACGCGCTCGTCACACAGGCGCATCTCACACGCGGCGAGCGCGTCCTCATTCACGCCGTCGGGAGCGGCGTCGGGCTCGCGGCCGTGCAGGTAGCGCGCGCCGTGGGAGCCATTCCCTTCGGCACGTCGCGGACGGCCGACAAGATCAATCGCGCGCTGCCGTACGGGCTCGAGCGCGGCGGCGAGCTGCGAGATGCGAAAGCATTGTCCGAGCTGGCGCGCAATTGGGCACCCGGCGGCTTCGACGTCGTGCTCGACCTCGTTGGCGGCGCGTATACGCCGGCGAGCATCGACCTCCTCGCGACGCGCGGCCGATTGATGCTGGTCGGGCTCGTCGCGGGCGCGACCGCGACGTTCGATCTTCGCCGGGTCCTGTCGCGCCGCGTGTCGGTGATTGGGACCGTGCTACGCGCGCGGAGCGTCGACGAAAAGGCCGCAGCTACCGCCGCGTTCATCCGCGACCTCGGTGGCCTGTTTGAACGTGGATCCCTGCGCCCGGTCGTCGATCGGGAATTCTCGCTCGATCGGATCGCCGACGCGCATCGTCGCATGGAATCCAACGAGTCATTCGGCAAGGTCCTGATCGTCCCCTGAGATCGATGGAACGGATCGTCACCGCCACGCCCGCTTCAAATCCGATTGGGCACGTCCTGTCGCGGCAGGGACCGCTCCAGCCGCGACTCGTCACGCGCGGGAAGCGGTATGGCGCATCGCGCTGTCATACTCGTACCGGGTACATGGGGCGCGCGGGTGCGCCGCTCACACACGGGGGCATCCCCTGTGACAGCGTGGAGGCTTTCTTGAGCCCTGGTTCGTTTGTGTTGGCGGTAGCGCTGGCGATCAACGGACCCTTCTTTCCTGCGTCCCTCGTCCAACCCGCGCGCCGCGCAGACACACGCCGCTGTGCGATCGGCGCGCAGGCAGCACAGAGCGACTGTGCGTTGATCGGTGCCCAGTGGGTGGTGACGTCCGCCGGTGCCGTGGCGATGGCCCGTCCGGTCGGCGGTCAGCTTCACGTTCGGATTGGCGACGATACGTATGCGGTCGAGCAACTCGTCTATCACCCGAAATGGAACGGCGGCATCAAGTACGACGTGACGCTGGTGCGACTGACCGAGCGCGTCGACGCGTTCCCCATGCTGCCGCCGCCGGGTGAGTTCCCCGCGAACGTCGAGCGGATCGTCCAGCGCGCGGTCCCGTACCGTGACTGGATCATCGAAACGATCGGGCCCTCGCCGCTGTGGGACGAACGCGATGCGCCCGCTCTGGTGGCGAAGCAATCCCCGCTCTTTGCGCGCGTGCGGTCCCTGATGGACATCTGGGCGGGCCGAGTCAGCAACGACTGACACCCGGTGTTGCACGTTTCGCGAGCCGCGCGGGCCTGTGTCCGCGCCGCTCTGCATTCGTACGAGCCCGAGCTAGAGTTTTCCCTCGGCAACCAACGCGATACGATTCCCCCGTGGACTGATGGCAAGCCTGGTGATCCCATGGACGCCTGCAGTCCTGAGATCTGCGATCTGCTGCCAGTCCGCTCCGGACGTTCCGGACCACCACAGCAGCGTCGACCCACGTCCGCAGATGATCGATCCGCTTGGCAGCCACGCATAGTCCTCGACGCCTTCCGGAAGCCGGATGAGGCGCGCCGTCGCGCGCGATGCCGGGTCCAGCGTCTCGATCCACCATTCGGTTCCGGAGAGCTTTCGCACGAAGCTGATCTTCCGCGATCCCGGAACTCGGTGCAGCGAGCGCCCGATGCCCGTGGCGATCGAGTCCGCCCTGCCGGTCCGCGTATTCGCGAGCTGCAGCGAGCTCGGAGAGCCGAGCACGAAGAGCGCGAGCGTGTGGTCGTCGGCCCAGGCGTGATAACCAACTGGCCGGACGCCCTCGAGAATCACCGTTGGCGTGCCTCCATCGAGCGGAAACCGCCATAGTCGCTGAGCGGAGTCACGCTCCACGCGCACGACGGAAATGGCGCGCCCACCCTCGATGGCCGTCGCGGAGTATTCGCTTTCAGGCGCAGTCGCGGTAACGCGGGTCGCGCGTTTCGCGGCAATGTCGTACCGGTAGATGTCCGCCTGCGCATCAGCCCGGACGGAGGTGAACAGCACGGCTCGACCGTCGCTCGTGAAGCTTGGCTGGTTGTCGTAACCGGGCCGATCAGTGAAGTTCATCGGCGCGCCGACACGCGGGGTTCCACGCGTGATGTCGAGCGACGCGAGAAAGATGTCGGGCGGAGGTACCGGCGCAGCCGGCTGCTGGGCGCTCGCGGCGGTGCCGAGGAAGACGGTGGCGGTGGCGATCAGATGCATTGCAGGTGCGCCCGTTCGTCGCATCGCGCGACGAGAGTTTTGTCTCGAAGCGAACACGGCGAAAGTTCGGGGTACCAAAGCGTGGCGAAGCGGCCGCACGGTAGGCTCCAGGGCGTTTCTCGGGGGTGACGACGGACCGCCGCGATCGGAGCGTCCGGCTCGCGATGCATCGCGGCGCCGGCATGGTACGATTCGGGTTGTCGGCAGCGCAACACGTTGGTGGAGCTTCCTGTGGGACGCCCGGGGGTGGTATGGCGCTTGCCCCCGCCGTTCCGACGACGGGCGACGGTGCGGCGGTCGCCACGAACAAAACACGGAGAATCAGATGCGTCGGTTCGCGGGAGTAGCAACGCGGTCGATGAAGCTCGTTGTCCTCCTGGCAACGGCTGCACCGTCGGTCGTCGAGGCGCAGTACTTCGGGCGCAACAAGGTGCAGTACCAGACGTTCGACTTTCGCGTCCTGAGTACCCAGCACTACGACCTGCACTACTACCCCGCCGAATCCCTCGCTACGGCTGACGCCGCACGCATGGCGGAGCGCTGGTACGGCAGACTCTCCGGGATCATGCGGCAGAACTTCAATAAGAAGCCGCTGGTGTTCTACGCGGACCACCCGGACTTCGAGCAGACGAACGTCATTGGCGGATTCATCGATCAGAGCACCGGCGGTGTAACCGAGTCGCTCCGCGACCGCGTCGTGATGCCGTTCACCGGCATCTACGCGGACAACGACCACGTGCTCGGTCACGAAATGGTGCACGTGTTTCAGTACGACATCGCGTCGGCGCCCACGAGCGGCGGCTATCAGGGAATGAGCCAGCTTCCGCTCTGGCTCATCGAGGGGATGGCCGAGTATCTGTCGGTCGGCCGGCAGGATCCGCACACGGCGATGTGGATGCGCGACGCCGCCCTGCGAAACGACCTCCCCTCCATCGTGAAGCTGACGACCGACCCGCGCTACTTCCCGTATCGCTACGGTCAGGCGCTCTGGGCGTACATTGGTGGGAAGTGGGGAGATCAGGCGGTGAGCGACGTCTACCGCGCCTCGCTCCGCGGCGGCTGGGACGCGGCACTCCGACGCGTCATCGGCATCTCGAGCGACTCGCTCTCCAAGGAGTGGATGTCCTCGCTGCGGTCCGCCTACATGCCGCTCATGGAAGGCAGGACGAAGCCGGAAGACGTCGGGCAGACACTGATCGGGAACCGGAAGGAGCCGGGCGAGATGTACATCGCCCCGGCCTTGAGCCCGGACGGCAAGTGGGTCGCGTTCTTCGCAAGGCGCGGACTCTTCACGGTGGATCTGTTCGTCGCCGACGCGAACACCGGCAAGGTGCTCAGGAAGCTCACCGGGCCTAACGCGGATCCGCACTTCGACGCGCTCAGCTTCATCAGCGCCTCGGGCTCGTGGTCTCCGGACGCGCGCAAGATGGCGTTCATCTCCTTCGAGCAGGGCGACAACCGCATCTCGATCTTCGACGTCAAGTCCCGCAGCCGGGAGCGCAGCATCGCCATCAAGGGTGTCGGGGCGATCAACGACGCCGCGTGGAGTCCCGACGGCAAAACGCTCGCGGTCAGCGGCATGGCCGGCGGCATCAGCGACCTCTATCTGCTCGACGTGAAGAGCGGGCAAGTCCGGCAGCTCACGAATGACCGGTACGCTGAGCTGCACCCCGCGTGGTCCCCCGACGGGCGGACGCTGGTGTTCGCGACGGACCGCGGGCCCGGAACCAACTTCGAAACGCTGCGCTACGGTGAGATGAACCTGGCACTGATGGATATGGCCAGCGGCAACATTCGGCCGCTCGAGATCTTCCCGGGGGCAAAACACATCAATCCGCAGTACTCGCCTGACGGCCGGCAGATCTACTTCGTGTCCGACCGGGAAGGCTTCAGCGACATCTACCGGATCGACCTGTCGAGCAACCAGGTCTTCCAGGTGACGCGCGCCGCGACGGGCATCAGCGGCATCACGGCAACGTCGCCGGCCATGACGGTCGCCCGTCAGACCGGGCGCGTCGTGTTCTCGGTGTTCGACAACGGCGGGAACGTGCTGCACGCGCTCTCGGCGGAGCAGGCCCAGGGAACACCTGTGCCATCCGGCGAGCAAAACGCCGTCGCGGCAGCCGGGATCCTGACGCCGGTAGACGCCTCCGCGACCAGCATCGTGCAGACGTACCTCGCGGACGCCACGACATCCCTGCCACCGGTCATGGCAGCACCGACCAAGTCCTACAATCCAAAGCTGGCGCTCGCGTATCTCGGGGCTCCGACGGTGGGCGTCGGCGTGAGCAATCAGAGCTATGGCAACGGCATCTCCGGCGCTGTGTCCGCCGGTTTCTCGGACATGCTGGAGACGCGCGAGGTTGGTGCCGCACTCGCGGCGCAGGGAACGTTCAAGGACATCGGCGGCGAGGTGTACTACAAGAGTACGAAGCGCCGGTGGAACTGGCTGGGAGGCTTCAGCCACATCCCGTACCTCACCGGATTCCAGCAGGTGAATCAGACGGTCATCAACGGCACGCCGGTCTACCAGGTGGACCAGATCATCCAGCGGGTGTACGTCGACAACGCTTCGTTCACAACCCAGTACCCGTTCTCGCAGACGCGTCGCATCGAGTTCACGACGAGCTACAATCGATACGGCTACGACAACGAGGTCCAGAGCTTCTTCTACCTGCCCGACGGCACCTTCCTCGGTCAGGAGCGCAACAACAGCATCGCTGCACCGGAAGCCATCAATTTCGGGATCGCGTCGCTCGCGATCGTGGGCGACTACTCGTACTTCGGATTCAACTCACCGGTCGCCGGCGGACGCTATCGCTTCGAGGTGTCACCGGCCATCGGTCAGATCAACTTCACGACGCTGCTGGGCGACTATCGGCGGTACTTCTTCTTCCAGCCGCTGACCGTGGCGATGCGCGGCATGTACTACGGACGCTTCGGCAGGGATGCCGAAGATCCCACCAAGCTGTCGCCGCTCTATCTCGGCCAGGAAACGCTGATTCGCGGGTATGACGTGAACGACTTTCAGCCCACCGAGTGCACGCAGGTTGCCGGCAACGAGGGCCAGTGCCCGGAGTTCGACCGGTTGCTCGGGAGCAGGATCGGCGTGGCGAACTTCGAGGTGCGTGTGCCGCTGTTCGGCGTGCGTCAGTTCGGGCTGATCAACTTCCCCTACCTGCCCACGGAGATTGGCCCGTTCCTCGACGCCGGCGTGGCGTGGGCCAAGGGCGACTCGCCCGAGTTCACGTTCAGCACGACCACCACGAAGCGCGTTCCGGTTTTCAGCACCGGCATCAGCGCCCGCATGAACATCCTCGGCTACATGATACTCGAGGCGTACTACGCCTACCCGTTCCAGCGTCCCGAGAGGGGCGCCCACTTCGGGTTCGTGCTGTCGCCAGGCTGGTAACCGCGTGGGCCGCGGCTCATCGAGCGTGGAGTGCACCGAGTGCACTCCACGCTCTTTCCATCAGGGGGCCGACGGCGTGCCCTCACGAGCCCGACGCACCATCTCACGGATGTCGTTCAGCAGCGTCGCCACCTCGAATACCACGCCATCCTTGATGGTGTACTTCACGCCGCCACGCTGAACGAGGCGGCCATTCTCCTCGACCTGCAGTCCGGTCGCATAGAGGACCTTCATGTTGTGGAGCGGGTTCCCGTCCACGATCAGCAGGTCCGCCTTGAACCCGGGACGAACGACGCCGGTGCTCGTTAGGCCCAGCATCTGGGCGCCGTTCGACGTGGCGTGCTGGATGACTTCGAGCGGATGGAATCCGGCTTCCTGCTGCATCTCCATCTCGCGTATCGTCGTAAAACCGTACAGCTGGTAGATGAAACCCGCGTCCGAGCCGACGGTGACGTTGCCGCCTCGCCGCGCGAACTCGCGCACCCACTGCATCCAGATGCGGTAGTTGTTGCGCCACATGATCTCGTCGGCAGTCGTCCAGTCGAAATGGTAGGAGCCGTGGCGAGTCGCGTCCGGCTCGAAGTTCTGCATCACCTGCGGGAGCGCATACTCGCGGAACCATGGCTGCGTTCTCGCCCGCTGCAGATCCCGATTCGCCTCGTAGATCGCGAACGTCGGGTCCCACGTAACGTTGTGCGCCAGCATCGTGTCGAGCACGGCCGAGAGCCGCGCGGAGTCCGCCTGACGCCAGATGTCGCCCGCCCAGCGAAAGCGGTCGAGCTCGTTGTCATAGTTGTACGAGTCTGGAAAGTTCTGCGGTCCGGGCGTCGCCGCATCGGGAATGCCGTACCAGTGCTCGATGCTGCGCACCCCGAGTCGCGCGGCAGCGATCGCGTCGAGCTCCTGGATCTTCATGTCGGTCGCGATCGGGAGCGCCTGACGCTTCGCTTCATCGGCGATCGCGGCCCAAACGTCGGGGCGATTGATGAACACCTTGAGTCCTTGCGCGCCCTGTTGCTTGAGCCGCTTGACGAGTGCACGCGCCTCGTCGGGCGAGTTCGCGGCCGCCACCGCGTACGGCACGATCGTGGGCGCCGAGATCCTGTTTTCCGCCGACATCCGGGCGTGCGCGACGATCGTATCGATACCTTCCGTCGAACCCGGATCGCGCACCGTCGTGATGCCGTGGGCGAGCCAGAGCTTGTACACGTAGTCCTTGGGCATCGCCTTGCCGCCGCGGGTGAACTGAATGTGTCCGTGGACATCGACTATGCCCGGCATTACCGTCATGCCCGTGGCGTCGATGACACGATCGGGGGTGGCCGAAAGCGGGCGCTGTCCCGGAACGCTGCTGCCGGAAAACTCCGCGGGCCGGGATGCCTGGACCGTGACGATGGTGTTTCCCTCGACGAGAATGTCGAATGGACCGCGCGTTGGATTGCCCGCTCCGTCGATGACATTCGCGTTACGTATGAGCAGACGTCCGTAGCGCTGCCCCCGCGAGGATGCAGGCGCCTGCGCTCTCAGCGACGCCGCGATTTGCATGCACAGAAGCGCGGTCGCGAGCAGTCCGCGGCGAGTGACGACGAGCATTCGAGTCTGTGGCATCGAGGGGGGGACCGTTACAGGTTGTGGACTTCATTCGTTAAAACACGAAGAAAGGCACGGCCAGGTTCTGTACTCCGCATATCGAGTTGTTCAGTTGGTTGCGTTACCAAAGTGCATGAGGCCGTTGCATTTGACGAGGGTCAGGCTCGGTCGTCTCGTCACCGAAGAGCTCGGCTGGAACGAAAGATGCTCGTCCGTCGAGGCGCAACATCGCCGAGGCACGACCGCTCACGCCCCCGAACCGGCTTGGCTCATGGCTCACGCCCCACACTCGACGCGCCGCGCAATGCTCGCGGTGGTCATCTCGCTCACACTTCCGTTGCTCGCGGCCTGCAAGGAGGACTCGCCCACCGGCAGCGGCGGCAACAGCTCGCGTCTCGCGTTCACGTCCGATCGCGACGGAAACCTCGAGATCTATTCGGCGAACGCCGATGGGTCCGACGTTCGCCGGCTCACCACGAGCCCCGGCGATGACAGCGACCCATCCTGGTCCAGCTCTGGCCGGATCGCGTTCACATCGAGACGAGATGGCAACAGCGAGATCTACTCGATGAACGCTGACGGCTCGGACGTCCGGCGCCTGACGAACAACGCCGGCTCGGACGAATTGCCAGCCTGGTCCCCGAACGGCCTTCACATCGCGTTCGCGAGCAATCGGGATGGCAACTTCGAGATCTATTCGATGAACCCTGACGGCAACGGCCAGACGCGCCTGACGACATCGACGGCCGTCGAGAGCGGTCCGCGCTGGTCGCCCGATGGCCAGCGCATCGCGTTTCACTCCGATCGGGATGGCAACCTCGAGATCTATGTGATGAACGCGAACGGCTCGTCGCCGACGCGGCTCACGACCAATCCCGCCGCCGACCTGTTCTCGTCATGGGCGCCGGATGGCCAGCGCTTCGCGTTTCACTCGAACCGCGACGGCAACTTCGAGATCTACACAACGAACGTCGATGGCACTGGTCTCGCCCGGCTCACACAGAATACGGCGGTCGACCAATATCCTATGTGGTCGACGGACGGGAAGCGCATCGCATTCCACTCGAATCGCGACGGCAACTACGAGATCTACAACATGGCTTCCGACGGCACCGGCGCCGTGCGCGTGACGAACAACGCGGCGTTCGACGTGCTGGCCGCTTGGCGACCCTGATCGCGGAGCGCTAGCTTGACGCGCAGCGCGCATCGTCCATCGATGCGCGCTGTCTCGCGTCCACATGCCTTCGCCCGAGCGTCCTTCCCTCCCTCGCCGCATCCTGCTCGCCGACGCCGACGCGTTCTTCGTCGCCGTCGCGCGGCTCGTGGACCCCGACGGCGCGGGCCGCGCGAGTCTGCTCGTTGTCGGCGGCGCACCGGGCAGCCGAGGAGTCGTGTGTTCCGCCTCCTACGAAGCACGACGGCACGGCGTACGCTCGGCCATGCCGATCTCGCGCGCGCTGCGACTCTGCCCCGGCGCGATGTGCGTGCCCGTCCCACGACGCGCATGCTCGAACAAGAGTCGAGAGATCGCCGCTGTCCTTCGTCGCTTCGCTCCGGTTGTCGAATGCGCCAGCATCGACGAGTGGTACCTCGACCTCACCGGCACCGACGGCGTCTACCCGGGACGCTCGCTCGCCGACGTCGCCGCGTCCATCCGCGATGCGGTGCGCGAGGAGACTGGTCTCAGCGTGTCGTTCGGTGGAGGATCTTCCCGGCTTGTCGCGAAGCTCGCCGTCGAGCTGGCGAAGCCGAAGCCCGATCGACCTGCGTCGGGCGTGTTCGTCGTTTCCGACGGCGCTGAAGCGGAGTTCATGCAGCGATTCGACCTCGCTGACCTGCCAGGGGTGGGGCCGAAGTTTCGCGAGCGGCTCGATCAGGTCGGCCTGCGCACGGTACGCGACCTCCTCGCGCGGGACGCCGCCGCGCTCACGCGTCTCGTCGGCGACCGCGAAGCCGAGTGGTTGTCGCGGAGAGCCCGGGGATTAGACGAGAGCGAGGTCTCCGAGCGCGACGTACCGAAGCGCATGAGCCACGAGAACACGTTCGAGCGCGACCTCAAGACGGACGAGGAGCTCGATCGCGAGCTGCTGCGACTCGTGACGCGCCTCGCGTCCGATCTCCGTGAGCACGACCTCGCTGCGCGCACCGTCACCGTGCGACTCCGCGACGCGGACTTCAAGACGCGTCAGGCCAGTCAGACGCTGCCCGAGCCGGTAATCGGCGACCGCGTGATCTACGCGACTGCGCGCCAGCTGCTTGCACGGTTGCGACGCCAGCGACGTGTGAGCGCACGATTGCTCGGCGTCGCTCTGTCCTCGCTCGACGTGCCGGACCGCGCATCGCAGCTGTCACTGTTCGAGACGCCGTCAGCAGCGCTCGAAACGGCGCGCGACCGGGCGCTCGTCGGTGCGGTCGACAGGCTGCGAGCCAAATTCGGCGACGGCGCCATCGTGCCCGGCCGCCTGACGCGGAAGCGCTAGCGCGCGCGCAGCTCTTCGGTGCTGAGCGTCGCGTTCTCCGCGGCGGCATCGAACGCGTGCCTGACGAGTCCCGCCCCGAGCTCCGGACCGGTCATCGAATGCACGCTGCCTGCCAGCCGATGCGCGCCCAGCAGATTTATCAGGTCGGCCGCCGCATCGACGACGGTCGCACCCACGCGTTCGAGCGGCCGTGACTCGTCGCGGTCAGGCCCCGTAATGAACGACGGCCGGGCGATCGTGAACGGCAGCCCGCTCGCGCGCAGCATGGATTCCGCGCGCCATCGAGCCACCAGATAGGGATTCGTTGCATGCTCTCGCACACCGAGCGCGGATAGGTAAACGAAACGAGGGCGACTGCCTGACGCGACCGACGCGCGAATCAGCATGGCCGTGAGTCCGAAGTCGATGGATTCGTAGCTCTCCGCCGTTGGCTGCGCTGCCTCACGCCGGCGAGCTTTCGTCGTACCGAGCAACGAAAACACGTGGGTCGGCTGCAGCGCCAACAGCTGGCGTGTAATGTCGGCGTCGTTCCAGGGCGTGACGTCCACCGCCGCCCCTTCGGCCTCGAAGCGGCGTCGCCACTCCTCGACTCGTGGGGAATCAGGTCTCACGTGCGCGACGGTGCGTACGCCACGCTCCACGAGGAGACGTACGACCTCGCGGCCGGTATAGCCCGTAGCTCCTGCGACGAAGGCGATCTGCACGGTGAATGGAGGCGCTGGGGTGAGCTGAGAGATCGCCGCCTATGCCGCGGCGGCCGAGGCACCGCCTAACGCAGCGTCAGCGCGCGGCACTCGGCAGCCCGCCGGTGATCGCGTTCTGGACGCGCTCGATCAATCGGCCGTTATCGCTGAGCAGCACCGCGACGAGGTTGTTTGACGTGATGAGCGTCGGAGCCGAGCTCCACGGGGAAGCGCCCGCCGCGCGGACCACCGTCACGGTGTCGATGGCGCCAATCGCGGCCTCGCGCTCTTTTGCCGACGGAAACAGGTACACGTTCAACTCGGCCGCGCCGAGCGTGTAGGTGGTCCCGGGGACATCGAACACACCGGTCGGCGCCACGCCCTTGCGAATCGGGACGAACCCCGCGTCGGTCAGCCGCTTCTCCACGCTGCACGCTTGCCACTCGCCCTCGGAGACACACGTCGCGACGGCCGGTGCTCTAGCGGCGTTGGTCGACGGCGCAGCGATGGCGGGTGAATCAGCGCGCGCGGGCGCAGCCGGCGTCGGCGTTGCCGTCGACGTGGACGCGGAATCGCCGCCAGATCCACCGTCTCGCGCGCATGCGGCAGCCGCGACGAGGGCGGCGGCGAGCGCGGCGGCGAGCCTCACTCGAACGCCGATCCGAAACCCGCGGTGGCGTCCAGCTCGAACCGCGGAATGAGCGCGTCGAAGGACGAGTCGTCTGTCCGCACGAAGTGATAGTCACCCTCCATGTGGCCACTCGGCGACTTGAGGATGACGAAGCTCTGGTACTCGTGGACCTTGCCCGGCTCGATCACCGGCTGCTCGCCAATCACGCCTTCTCCCTCCACGTGGCTGTCTTCACCGATGGAGTCGTGGATGCGCCAACGCCGGCTCAGCAGCTGTGCCGGCTGCTTGCCGACGTTCTCGATGCGCACGTAGTACGCGAACACGTAATGCCGGGCATGTGGCCGCGACTGCTCCGGCAGATACGTCGGCCGGACCGTCACGCGGATTCCATGCGATTCTCGATAGAAAAACGGACGCCGTTGCATCGTTCCGGGAAATTAGAGCGGTCGTCGCGAATCGGGAATCGGGATGACACGGATGTCGCGCAATCACTGCGCGTCAGACGCCGCCGTACCATTCGTACCCCCGATCGCTCCAGTAGCCGCCGGACCGTGTCGGCATGAACAGGACCCTGGTGAGGTACTTGGTATTCTTGTACCCCAGCTTCACGGGAGAGTGCACGCGCGCCGGCGCGCCGTGCCCGGGACCGAGCATCGCCCGGTCCAAGCCGTACGCGACGAGCGTCTGCGGATGCAGCGCACTGTCGATGTCCCACGACTCGTGGTAATCCGAATCGAACGACTGGAAGTCGACGTATTCCGCATCGGACGTCGCTCCGGCGGCGCGCGCCAGCTCGCTCAGCCGCACCCCGGTCCATTCCGCTCGCGCGGTCCAGCCTTCGACGCAAAAATGGTCCACGCGCTGCGAGACGCTCCGCATTTTCATGAGGTCGTCGAGCGTGAGAGACAGCGGCGTCCGTACCGCGCCGCCCACCTCGAGCCGCCACACGCCCCGTTGCGCTTCGTTCCACATCGGGATTGTCTCCGACACGAAGTACCGCGGGAACGCTCGCCCGCTCAGGCGGTCGGTGTTGGCGAACCGGTTGCGCGATCCCGAGCTGAAGAGCCAGCGCTCCAGCTGCTCGTTCTTGCGCTCCGCGAACTTGAGCAGCGACGCCGCCGACCTGGGTCCGAACGAGTCGCACGCGCCCAACGCGGCGGCCGCCACCGAGCCAGCCCCGAACGTGAAGAATCGCCGGCGATTCATGGGCGTCATGTGTCGAGCCCTCCATCGGTTCGTGGCGCTGCGGATGGGCGATGCCAGAAGAATGGTCGAGCGTTTCGCGCCTCGGGCGACTTCGAGTCGTCGTATCCGCCCGTGATCATCGACCGGAGCGAGTACGGGTCGACGGCAAACACCATGACGGTGTGCACGATCGACAGCAGCACCAGCCCGAGCATCACGAGGAAGTGCCAATAGCGCGCCCAGACGTAGCCACCCAGCGCATTCGTGAGAGGCGCGAACTGCACCGGTTTCCAGATGGCGATTCCCGTCAGAATAGCGAGGGCGCCGAGGATCGGCATCGAGAAGTAGGCGGACTTCTGCAGCGCATTGTGCTTGCCCTGGTGCGGGTGCTCGCGCCGCGCGAACAGGTAGAACTTCACCATCTCCCACATGTCGCGGGCGTCGCCGCGGCGCGGCACGAGGTCGCGCCATTCCCCGTGCAGGTAGATGAACGCCAGGTAGACGAATCCATTCGCGAACAGCAGCCACATCGCGGCGAAGTGCCAGTTGCGCGCACCCGCGAGCCAGCCGCCGAACGTCAATGCCTCCGGGATCGGTTTCCCAGCGAATGGATAGCAGCAGAAGGACTCGCCGCGCCGGGCAAACGCGGGATACGCGTTGAAGATCCGCAGCCCGCTCGTGATCATGAGGCCCAGCGCGACGACGTTCACCCAGTGCGTGAGACGGACGATCCAGTGGTGGCGCGCCGCCGGGCGCGGCCGGGCGGCCGCGCCCGGACCTTCTGCGCTGGCGGCGGGGCCGGGTGCCAGCGGACTGGAATCGACCGCGTCGCCTAACGACTCTCCACCTGGAATCGTCATCCCGAACGCTCCGCTTCGAGGGGAGGCGCCGAGCGAAGCGCTCGACGACGTCGCGGTTCCGGTGCCAGGTCGGGCCGCGTGCCATACGCTAGCGCAGACGAACGCGTGGCCGCAATCGCGGCTGGCCGATCTTGTGAGACAATCCTGCATCTCGCATGACGCCGTAAACGTCGGGATCGGCTGCCCGTAGTGTTTATCGCGCTATCGCCGACACTACCGGCGCATCCCGCCAGTGTATTCATTTCGCTCCGACGCGCGCCGGTCGTTCGTACGCGTGCGACGACGCAGCGGCTGTGAACGCCGTTTCGGCCGACGCCCACCAGCCAGCAATGAGGGGAGCAATGGCGGACGAGATCGATTACAAGCTCATCGGCGACGACCTCCAGGGCGTGATCATCACGCTCGACCCTGGCGAGGCCGTCGTGGCCGAAGCCGGTGGCATGATGTACATGCAGGACGGCATCAAGATGGCGACGAGCCTCGACATGTCGGGGCGCGGCGGCGGTGTCTTCGACAAGCTCATGTCCGCGGGAAAGCGCGTGCTCGCCGGCGATTCGTTCTTCGTCACATGGTTCACGAACGTCGCCAATCGGCGTCGTGACGTCGCGTTCGCCGCGCCCTACCCCGGGAAGATTCAGCCCATCGACCTCGGAGAGATCGGCGGGACGCTGATCGCGCAGAAGGATTCGTTTCTGTGCGGCGCGCGCGGCGTCGACGTCAGCATTGCGTTCTCTCGTCGCATTGGCGTTGGCTTCTTCGGCGGCGAAGGGTTCATCCTTCAGAAGCTCACCGGCGACGGCCTCGTGTTTCTCCACGCGTCCGGAACGCTGCACACGATGGAGCTCGCGGCCGGCGAAGTGCTCAACGTGGACACGGGATGTCTCGTCGCGTTCCAGCCGACGGTGGATTACGACATCCAGACCGTTCCGGGTGTGAAGACGGCATTGTTCGGCGGCGAAGGTCTGTTCTTCGTGAAGCTCACCGGGCCCGGGCGCATCATCCTGCAGACGCTTCCGTTCTCCCGTCTCGCCGATCGCATCATCGCCGCGGCTCCACGCGCCGGGGGCGCGCGTCGTGAAGAGGGCGGCATGCTCGGCATGCTCGGCGGCATGCTCGACGGAGACAACCGGTAAACCAGCGCCCGGCATAACCCGCTCGTCATGGCGATCGCAACAGTCAATCCCGCTACGGGAGAAACGCTCCGCACATTCGACGCGCTCACCGAGCGTGATGTGAATGTGCGGCTGGAACGCGCGATCGGCGCGTTTCAGCGGTGGCGCGCGACGCCCGTGGCGGAGCGCGCCGCGATCATCGCGCGCGCCGGGTCGATCCTGGAACAGGAGAAGGATCGCTACGGCCGGCTCATGACGCTCGAGATGGGCAAGCCGCTCAAGGCGGCTGTCGAGGAAGCGGCGAAATGTGCGCTCGCGTGTCGCTACTACGCCGAACATGCGCGCGCGTTCACGGCCTCGGAGCGAATCGATGACGGAGAGGTGCATTACCAGCCGCTCGGTGTCGTGCTCGCGGTGATGCCGTGGAACTTCCCGTTCTGGCAGGTCATCCGCTTCGCGGCTCCCGCGTTATGTGCGGGTAACGTCGGCGTCCTGAAGCACGCGTCGAACGTTCCACAGTGTGCGCTCGCCATCGAGGAGCTGTTCACGGACGCCGGCGCACCTGACGGCGTGTTCCAGACGCTGCTCGTGGGCTCCGATCGTGTCGACGCGATCATCGCGGATCGTCGGATCGCGGCCGTCACACTCACTGGAAGCGAGGCGGCTGGCCGCCAGGTCGCAGCCACCGCCGGTCGACACATCAAAAAAACAGTGCTGGAGCTTGGCGGGAGTGATCCGTTCATCGTGATGGCGTCGGCCGATGTGGGCGCCGCGGCGGATACGGCGGTGAAAGCGCGCACGATCAACAATGGCCAGTCGTGCATTGCGGCGAAGCGGTTCATCGTCCACGAACGCGTTGCCGACGAGTTCACGCGGCGTTTCGTCGACCGCGTGCAGTCGCTCAGGGTCGGCGACCCCATGTCACCCGAAACCGAGATAGGTCCCCTCGCGACTCGACAGATCGTCGAGGATCTCGAGCGGCAAGTGAACGAGAGCGTCAGCGCTGGCGCACGCGTGCTCGCCGGTGGCAAGCGAATCGACGGGCCAGGCAACTATTTCGAGCCGACTGTGCTCGCCGATATTCCCGCCGGGTCTCCCGCCTACCAGGAAGAAACGTTCGGACCAGTTGCGTCGATCTTTCGCGCCCGCGATGTCGACGACGCGATTCGCATCGCGAACGACACTTCGTTCGGTCTCGCGTCCGCGGCATGGACTCGGGACGAGGCCGAGGCCGACCGGTTCGTCCGCGATCTGGAGGCAGGGACGGTCTTCATCAACGGCATGGTCGCGTCCGATCCTCGCTTCCCGTTCGGGGGCGTGAAGCACTCGGGCTACGGCCGCGAGCTCGGCCCGTGGGGCCTTCGCGAGTTCGTCAACGTGAAAACCGTTAGGCGCACCACGCCGCCGGCAAGCGCGAACACGGAGTAAACGCGCGGTAGCACGCTACCGCCCGATCACGCGCCTCCACCAGGGAGAGCGCGTCGTCGCAGGTTCGCCATTCGGGACCAGGGCCTGCTCGAGCTGCGCGTGCGCCTCCGCCGACCGCATGAGTCGACGCCACTCGGCCTGCATCACCCCCGCATCGGGAAACCGCTGCTCGGTGTCCGATGCGAGCCCCCGCCGCAGCCACGCCTCGAGCTCCGGCTCGAACTCGCTGAGGTCCAGTTGTCCGGACAGCTGATGCGCGAGTATCGACGGCCCGGTCTTGCCCGGGAACGGCGCGTGCCCGCGCAGCACGAACACAACGATCGCCGCCACAGCGAAGCAGTCGACGCCCGGGCCCTGCGCTTCGCCCAGGAGCTGTTCCGGCGCCGCGAACGCCGGTGTGCCGCTGGCACCGCCCGCCTCCTCGCCGCCGACTCGCGCGATGCCGAAATCCGTGATGCGCCATCGACGGTACCGGTCGATGAGAATGTTCTCCGGCTTGAGATCGCGGTGGATGATCGAGTTCGCGTGCGCGGCAACGAGCGCATCGAGCACCGCATCGACCTGCGGTGCGATCTCTGCGAAGGGTCGTGGCCCGTGTCGCGTGATGAGATCGGCGACCGAGCCACCCTCCGCCAGCTCCATTGTGTACCAGGAGACGTCGCCTCGGCCGTCCCAGTCGTAGATCGGCACAATGGCCGGATGGGCGAGCTGCGCCGCAAGCCGAGCTTCCCGCCGAAACCGCGCCACAGCCGATTCGTCGCTCGCGACGACGGGGTGCAGCATCTTGAGCGCCACTTCCCGCTCGAGCGACAGGTCGCGCACTCGCCACACGGTACCGAACGTGCCTTTGCCGAGGAGCGCGAGCACGTCGTAGTCGTCGCCCACCGCCCATCGCAGCCGCGCTTCCTCCGACTGCCACTCCTTCTCGGGCGTGAAGCTGCCGCTGACGATCACGCTGCGTGACGAGGACGCCCGGTCGAGCGACCGGAGCAGCGAGACCATCGAGCGGTGTCGCTCGCCCGGATTCTCCGCCAAGGCGCGGTCCAGCGCGGACGCGACGGACTGCGGCACGTCCGGCCTAACGAGCCTCAGCGGCGGCGGGTCACTCGACGGCGGCAGTTCGCCCGTGAGTGCGGCAAAGCACGTCGCGGCAAGCTGCCACTGATCGCTCGCCGGCGTCGGTGCCCATCCACCAACCGTCCATTCCGGAGCCGTCGGCGTCCAGCGCCGATCCGGGGCAACGGACGTTGGCAGATCCGCCTTCGGGATGGCCCACTGCCAGCCCAGGAGCCAGATCCGTCCCGTGGGAGCCACCCAGACGTGCTCCGGCGACAGCGCACCGTGAGCCACGCCGGCATCGTGCAGGTACCCAACGGTCGATGCGGTCGCCCGCAGGAGGCGCAACATGTACGGCACGTCCTCCGGACCGGTACGCCTAACGTGCGCGCCGATGGTTTCCCCTTCGATCCATCGGCGCAGATACCCTGGCCCGCGCCGCACATCCCGGTACTTCGTCCAGTAATGGTACGTGGTCGGGATGGACGGATGGTTCCGATGCCCGAGGTAACGCGCTTCGGCTGCCAGCCACGGGTGGTGCGCCGAATCCGGCGCCGTGACGAGCGAGAGCGATCGTCCCAGTGCGTCGATGATCTCCTGGTAATGACGATACTCGGCCACCACGCCTTCCCCACCCCACCGCCAGTCCGGCGGCAACAGCCAATCCCCCAGATGCGTCGGCAGCTCGGTGGTGAGTCGGTTCGGCCGCGGGTGATCCGCGCTGACGCGCAGCGCGCGGACGCCGTCGACAGGAGTGAGAGCCATCTCCGAAGGATGCTATGTGCGGCCCGGTGCGGCCAGCGCGATGACGACGCGCGTACCGCTGCCGCGCGTGCTCGACACCGCGATTTCGCCGCCCCACGCGTCCACGAGACTGCGACTGATCGCCAACCCGAGGCCGCTCCCGCTCGTTCTGGTGGAAAAGTGCGGTTCGAAAATTTTTGGCAACACATCGTCGGGAATCCCGACGCCATCGTCGGTGACCGCGATCTCCACGCGCTCGCCGCGCTGCGCGAGGACGACGTCGACCGCTCGCGCATTCGCGAGCCGAGCATTTTCCAGCACGTTCAGCAGCACCTCGCGGAGCTCGTCACCGCTCGCCACCGCGATCGCGGGTTCGTCCGCACCGGTCACGGTCCACGCGACCTCGCCCTCGCCCATTCGCTCCAGCTCCACCACGTCCCTCACGATCGCCGCCACATCGATCGGGCAGCCAGGCGGCCGCTCCGCGGGTGCGGTCCCGTAGCGGCTGAATGCTCGCGCGATCTCGTCGAGGCGGTCGATCTCCGCCAGGATGCGGCCGACGTTCTGATCCAGCACGTGCTCGTAGTCCACGCGGCCGTCACGATGCGCGCGTTTCAGATGCTGCACGCCGAGGCGGATCGGCGTGAGCGGGTTCTTGATCTCGTGCGCCACCTGCCGCGCCATCTCGCCCCACGCAAGCACGCGCTGGGCCCTCGCGAGCTCCGTGACATCGTCGAGCGTGAGGACGGCCCCCGCGCTTCGCGACAGCCTCGTCAGGCGGCCGTGAAGCTGTCGTCCGTGGAGCTCGAGGTCGAACTCCTCCTCATCGTTGATCCGCTCATTGGTGAGAAAATCGCGGACTCTGCTCGAGATCTCCGGGCCGGCGACGACCTCGAGACGCGTCCTCGGCGGAAGCGGCTGTCGGAGCAGCGCATCGGCCTGCGGGTTCGCCAGCGTGATCTCGAGCTGCGGATCCACGGCGACGACGCCGCTCGCCACGTTCCGAAGGACCGCCGCCGTCCGCCGCTGTGCCTCCTCGAGCGCAGTGCGACTCGCCGAGAGATCGGCGGCCATTCGGCGGAACGCTGCGAAGACCGGCCTGAACTCGTGCAGCGGCTGCTCCGCGAGATCCGGCTCTCGCTCGCCGGCGGCGATGGCCAACGCGGCGCGCTGGAGCGTGCCGATCGGACGCGCGAACGTACGGGCGGTATTGCCGCTCAACCACAGGGCGGCGAGCGCACCGGCTGCGGTGGCGAACAGGACCAGGATGCCGAGGTCGCGTCGCTGGCGATCGAGGGTTAGCTCGTCGGTCCGGGCCGGCGCCGCCGCGACGATTCTCGGCGACCCGACGCCGATGGGCGCAGCGCGGTAGCCGACGAGGGTCGGCACCCCACCGACTTCCTGGCGTGCGCTGCGCGCGACCTCATCGCCAAGCGAGACGCTCAGGGCGATGTCTTTCGGCAGGAAGCGTCCGAGCGGCGCGATCTCATCGTAGAGCGAGTCGCTCGTCACGCGCAGCTCGCCGTCGGCGTACAGAAAGAGGGGTGCGCCAAGCCGCTCCTCTTCCTGCTCGAGGCTGTCGAACCGCTGTGACGTCGTGAACGCCCGCAGTGTTTCGCGGACCAGCAGCTCGCGCGACTGGCGATCGTCGGTGCGGAGTCGTTGATACGACCAGATCGCGAACACGATTGCCGGCACGACGAAGAAGCCGAACAGCGAGAAGGTGAGCCGAGCGCGGTAGCTCTCCACCCAGCGTCCAACGCGCGCGCTGGCCCAGCGCATCAGACCCCCGTCGGCCAGTGCGTTTAGCGTCCAGATCACCGTGATGAGTACGAGGTCGAGCAGCACGACCAGCACTCCGCGCTGAATGAGCGCCGCGGGAGATCGCAGCTCGACCTCGACGTGCACGCGGGTGGGCCCGCTCGATGCGAGAATCGTCCAATCGCCGTGAAGTTCGTCGGCGATGCGCTGCCACCGGTCCGCACGCGGCGACCGGTCGTCGTTGACGTTAGGTGCGAGCGTCAGCGAGTAGGGCGGTTCCGCCGCCGCCGGCGGCGCGAGCCCGATGAGCGCACTGAACGGATCGTCGCGGATGAGTCGTGTGCGTGGTGCGACCGTGACCGACGTAACGCGATCGAAGGTGTGCGGGATCGCGAGCACGAGGTGCGCGCCAGACGCGCCGCGCCCGGCGCGCGTCACCGCCGAACCGGTGCGCCGCGCCTCGGCGACGACCCCGGCCACCTCCGTCAGCGCGGGCTGGAACTCCGACAGCACCAGGGACGCGTCAGCCCGAAGTCCGCCGTCTTCGGTCCACGACCACGTGGTGAGCTCGGCCGGATATCCCGCGTCATCCAGATCGGAGCGCACGTACCGCTCGAGCAGATCCGCCCGGCTCACGGGTGGCGTCCCCTGCTCCAGCTCGCGAGCCATGCGCGTAAGGAGATCGAGCGCCGCCGCATCGGGAGTGCTCAGCCCGGCCACGTCGCGCTCGGCCAGCTCCACGCGCTTCTTCGCGACGGTTCCCCACACCAGCGTCGCCGCGCCGCACGCCGCAACGACTGCGGCCGTCAGCACGAAGACACGCGCGCGCCGCGCCAGGGCGAGCGAGCCGATTGCGACGATCCAGAGTGCCGGATACCACTGGGGCCAGCTGCCCGGTGCCTTCCAGAGCAGCGGGGCGATGACCGCGGCGACCCCGGCGAATGCCGGAGCGACGAGCGGCGGTAATCCGCGCGCGCGTCCGAGCAACGCCTGCCCCGCGGAGACGCCGCCAAGCAGGATGGCGACACCGGCCAGAAACAGCGCGACTTCCCAGGCGATCCACAACCCGGAGGTCACCCCCCACGGCGGCGGACTGATGCCGCGAGCCAGGTCCCTCAGCAGAAATGGTCCGAGCGCGGCAATCACCAGCACGGCTCCGAGTGCCAACCAGCGCGATCGCAACCGCGCCGACGAGCGCAGCACCGCGAGCAGGCCGAGGAGGACCAGACCACTCGTGAGCATGAGCGCGCCGACACTGGCCGTCAGCGGCCCGCCTAACGGGGCGAGGTAGACGACCGGGTCGAACAGCCGCGTCACGCTCGAGAAGGTGGGATTGAGAGGAACAAGGGCGATCGCGCCGACCGCCGCCGCGATGGCGAACAGTCGCTGCAGCAACGGCGAGGGACGCGCCCAACTCCCGATCAGAAGGAACGCAACCGCGACCGACAGCAGAACAGCGCCGCGTCGCGTCGCTTGCTCCACAGCGCGAAGCCGCGCTTCCGAGGGTGTGATGGGGGCTGGACGCGCACCGAACAGCGTATCGGTGCGCGACGCGAACATCGTGAACCCGGCCGGTGCGTCCGCTGCCGGCTCGTACTCGTAGCCGCGCACACCCGCCTGGAGCGCGACAATGGCGTCGAGCGGCCGCGCGAGCCTGTCCGTTGGCGGGTCCGCGTGCACGAGCGCCGTCGCCACGGCACGTACGCCGTCACGCTGCGCGGATGCGTAGAGGGTGAGATAGAACGGCGTAAACACCGCGCCCAGTCGCTCCGTGAGGCCATCGGGCATGGCACGCACCGTTCCCGCCCACGCCGTCGGGCGGCCGGCGCGGAAGAGAACGACACCCCGCTCGCCCGGCCCCTTCGCCAGCGACTCCAGCGATTCGAATGCGGCGCCGGGGTCGCTGGGCGCATCGAGCGCTCGTCGCGCCGCCTCGGTCAGTTCCGCCGCCGTACTGAGCAGGGCGCGCTCGAGTCGGGCGGCGGCGCCAAACTCGACGTCGGTGCGATAGGCCTCCCACTCGCGATCGATCTGGGCGACGGACCGTTGCGCGATGGCAGCAGCCACGGTGAACGCCGTCATCGCGGCCGTGAACCCCGTTGCCCACCGCCGCTGGGCGCCGTAGCGAAGCGCGGCACCGAACGCGATGGCCGTGGCGACCGTCGAGCTCACGAGATAAGGTACGGACGGCGTTCGCAGCCATTGGGCGGCCGCCAACACGGCGACCGCGCCGGTGATCAGCCAGACCGCGCGCCGCACCGAACGCCCCGCGCCTTCAGCAAGAGTGAGAATGACCGCTCCCTCTCCGTTGCCTGCGGCGAAGCCTCGCCGCTTGAAGGAAATGATCCCGTCGGAGATCGTTGCGGCGCGAGCCGATGATCCCCGCCTGATCATTCCCGTCGGTACGTGCGAGCAGCACGGTCCTCATCTACCCCTGGGCTGTGACACGATCATCGTTGATCGTCTGGCAGACGATCTGTCGGCCGAGTTTTGCGTGCTGCGCGCCCCAACCGTCGAATACGGCGTGAATTCCGGAACCGAGCGGGTGTTCGCAGGCAATGGTTCAGTGCGGAAGAAGACGCTTCACCGAATGCTGAACGACCTGCTCGACTCGTGGGAGGCTTGCGGCTTCGAAGAGTTCATCCTGCTTACGGCCCACGGACACGACCCTCACCAGGAAGCACTCGCGACCGTCATCACGAAACGGGCGCGAGTGCGCGTCGTCGATATGTTCGCCGTCAACGTCGCCGACCTGCTCGAGGGCCAGAGCGAGCCCATGCATGGCGACGAAGCTGACACATCGATCATGCTGTACATCGCCCCGCACCTCGTTCGAATGGAGCTCGCCGAGGATTATATGGTGTCCCGGGAAGCGCTGCGTCGATACCGCCGCGGCTGGCTGCGAGTTCCAAAAGGCAGCGCCGGGTCCATTGGGCGCCCTTCCCTCGCGTCCGCCGCGAAGGGTCGCGCCATTTACGAGCGGATCCGCACGCGGGTGAGCGACCGGATATTCCGTGCACCGCCCGCGGACGAATAAGTGGACGCGCCGACACATTCGCCTCGCCGCAAATCGTTGTAAAAGCGCCACTTACGTCGCCGATCGCTATCCGCTGCCGCGTCACAGAACCGAAGGGGTCGAGAGGTGTATATTCAGTCATGAAAATGCTGACGCTGGTTGTTGCCGCCGGGCTCGTCTTCGCCGGCAACGCCCCTGCCCAGGTTGCAACCATGGACGAGGGCAGCTTCACCATCACCGTGAACGGTGATCGCGTTGGCCGTGAGGACTTTCGAATCCGGAGCACACCTGGAACGAATGGGCCCGAAGTCGTCGCCACGGCTAATGTGTCGTACGCCAATCGCCGGGTGCTCCCGCAGCTCAGTGCAGACTCGGCTGGCGTGCCGGTACGGTACGTCGTCGAAGTGAAGGACGGGTCAGCCAGCAACGAGCGCGTCGATGGGGTCGTCGGGCGTGGCCGAGCGAGCGCGCGGGTCAAAAACAGTCGCGGCGAGTCGGCGAACGAGTTCGTCGTCTCGCACGGGGCGCTCGTCATCGACGATGACGTGTTTCACCAGTATTATTTCATTACGCGCCGCGAGCAGCCGACGGGTCCGGTGTCGGTGATCATACCGCGCCGCAACACGCAGGTGACCATGCGGGTCGCGGACGCCGGATCGGAAAAGCTTTCGATTGGCGGGACGCAGATCGATGCCCGACGCTACACGATCGCGGATCCGGGTGGAGCTGACCGCGTAGTCTGGGCCGATGCGTCTGGTCGGTTGCTGAAGGTTGCGATCCCATCGCGAGGGATCGTAGCGCTTCGAGACGACCCGCCGCGCTAAGGGTCGGCCCGGCCGTTTTCCGGTGCGCAACGCTCCGCTACTCGCGGAGCGTTTTGTATTGTTGGACCCATGAAACCGCTCATTAACGTCCGCCGTACGACCAGCCAGACTACTGTCCAGGACCCTGTCTCTATGCGTTTTGTCGCTTGTGCATTGCTGGCGTTCGCGCCTGCCGTCTCGGCGTTCGGTCAGTCTCGTGACTCCGCTTCTGCCGTCGCACCCGTGCTGTCGCTTCAGGACGCGATCAACATCGCGCGCCGCAACAACCCGCTCTTCCTGCAGAGCCGTACGGCACGACAGCGGGCCGGTGCCGCGCTGCGGACGTCGTACGGCGTGCTGATGCCAGAAGTCTCCACGACGTTCTCCAACTCGTACCGTGAAGGCCGCCCGCAGTTCTTCGGCGGGCAGGCGTTCGGCTCGACCTCGGACGTGATCTCGTCGGACGGGTCGCTCAACGTGACCGTGCAGTACAGCGGCGCCAACCTCATGGCACCGAAGGCCCAGCGGGCCAATCTCGACGCGGCCGAGAGCGACGTCACGAACGCCGAGGCTACCCTCCGAAATGCCGTGACGGGTCAATACCTCAACGTGCTCGCGGCAATGGCGCGGGCACAGCTCGCCGACACGCTGCTCGCCAGCGCACAGGCACAGGTCGATCTGTCGCGCGCCCGCGCCGCCGCCGGTGCGGCAACGACGCTCGACGTCCGCCGCGCCGAAGTGCAGGTCGGTCAGGCTCGCGTCGCGGTGCTTCGCGAGCGCAACAGCATCGAGACGGAGAAGTTCCGCCTGTTCATGCAGCTCGGCGTCGAGCAGCCGGTCGAGGTGAACCTAACGACCAGGCTACCCGTGGAGCAGCCAAACCTCAATGTCCAGGAGCTGCTGGCGATGGCGCGGCGGCAGAACCCCGCGCTCGAGTCGGCGCGGTCACGAGAAGGCGCCGCCACCGTCGGCGTGCGGCAGGCGCGCTCCGCCTACCTGCCGACGTTGCGGCTCGCGACCGGTATCAGCGGCTACACGAGCCAGGCCACGGACATCGGGACCGAGATCGATCAGGAGCGCCGCGACGCAGCGCGAGGGCTTTCGAGCTGCCTTGGGACCGACTCGCTCCGGGTCGCGAGCGGGCTGCCCAGCATCTCCGGAGCGTGCGCCTCGGGCTTCGCGTTCACCGACGCCGACGCCGCGCGCATGCGCAGCGCCAATGCGAAGTACCCGTTCGATTTCACACGCGATCCGATCACTTTCCAGGCGTCGCTCTCGGTCCCGATCTTCAACGGATTCCAGCGCGAGCAGCGAGTGCAGGAAGCCGAGGCGAACCGGAACGACGCGCGCTACAACGTGCGGGCCCAGGAACTGCGGGTCACCGCCGAGGTCAACAGCGGCTACAAGAACCTGTTGACGGCGTACGAGGCCGTGCAGATCCAGACAGAGAACTCCGCGGCCGCTCGCGAGGCACTGGACCTCGCGCAGGAGCGCTTCCGTGTCGGCGCGAACACGTTCGTCGATGTCGTGCAGTCCCGCGCGGACTACCAGCGCGCTGAAAGCGATCGTATCACGGCGATCTACGAATTCCACCGGGCTTACGCGACGCTCGAGAGCGCCGTCGGCCGTCCCCTGCGCTAGGCATAGAGGAAGAGATGAGCAAAAAGGTGAAGTGGTCCATCGGCGGCGTCGTGATCGTTGGCATCGCGGCGTTCATGGCCGTCACCGCCGCGAAGCGCGGGAACAAAGGCACTGAAGTCCGCGTGGAGACCGTTCAGAAGCGCGACCTCGTCGCGTCGGTCACTGCCAGCGGCCAAGTCCAGCCGCAGACGAAGGTGGACGTCGCGGCGGACATCAGCGGGCGCATCGTGCGACTCGCCGTGAAGGAAGGCCAGACGGTCACGAAGGGCCAGTTCCTGCTCGAGATCGACCCCTCGCAGTACGTCGCGGCGGTACAGCGCGCCGAGGCGGCAGTGAGCGCGTCGAAGGCCCAGGAGGCGCAAGCGAAGGCAAACTTCATACAGTCAGAACGCAACTATCAGCGCTCGGCGGATATCAAGAAGGCAAACCCGCAGCTCGTCTCCGATGAGCAGTTGGAGCAGCTGAAAACGCAGGCCGAAGTGCAGCAGGCGCTCCAGGACGCCGCCATGCACCAGGTCGAGCAGTCGGAGGCGCAGCTCAAGGACGCGCGGAGCAGCCTCGCGAAGACGACGATCCTCGCGCCGATGACGGGTCGTGTGACGCGCCTTGTCGTCGAGCAGGGCGAAACGGCGGTGCCCGGCACGTTCAACAAGGACGCCGCCACGCTGCTCACCATTGCCGACATGAGCGTGCTGGAGACGAAGGTGAAGGTGGACGAGACCGACGTCGCTCGCATCGAAGTCGGCGACTCGGCCATCGTGCAGATCGACGCGTTCCCGGACACGACGTTCCTCGGACGCGTTACGAAGATTTCGAACAGCTCCGTCAAGGGTGCGGCCGCGGCGTCCGGCGGTTCGGCTGACCAGGCCGTGGATTACGAGGTCACAATCCAGCTCCTCGATCCGCCGAAGGACACGCGTCCTGACTTCTCCGCCACGGCGAAGGTCGTGACGGATGCGCGCGCGGCCGCACTGTCCATTCCGATCATCGCGCTGACCGTCCGGGAGAACGAGAAGCTCGAGAACACGGACACGGCAGCCATCGCGCTCGGGCGCACGACGAACGCCAAGCAGGTCGGCAAGAAGGACGTCGAAGGCGTGTTTGTTGTCGGCACGGACAACAAAGTCACCTTCCGGCCCGTAAAGGTCGGGATCGCCGGCGAGAAGTACTTCGAGGTCCTCACGGGCCTCAAGGAAGGCGAGAAGATCGTCGGCGGGACCTATCAGGCGATCCGCGAGCTGAAGGACGGCGCGCTGATCCGCGAGCCCAAGAAGGATGACAAGAAGCCACAGGTAACCAAATCGTGACCGCACATACGACTGGCGAGCGATCAGATGACGCGCTCGTCACGACTGGAGAGCACTCGCTCAGCACGACGGCCGAACGCAAGGCCGTCGTAGACCTCGCCGGGCAGGCCCCCGGCAAGGATTGGGTGATCGTCACACGCGGCCTCAAGCGCGAATACGACATGGGCGGAGAGATCGTGCGGGCCCTCCGCGGAGTCGACATCGCTATCCGCCGTAACGAGTACGTGGCGATCATGGGACCGTCCGGCTCGGGCAAGTCGACGCTGATGAACCTCATCGGCTGCCTGGATACGCCGAATGACGGCGAGTACTGGCTCAACGGCCTGCTCGTCTCGCAGATGAGCGATGACGCGCTCGCCCGCGTGCGCAACAAGGAGATCGGGTTCGTCTTCCAGACGTTCAATCTCCTTCCTCGAGCCACGGCGCTGCATAACGTGGAGCTGCCGCTCGTCTACGCGGGCGTCCCAGCCGATGAGCGCAAGCGTCGCGCACGGGAAGCGTTGGCGCGCGTGCAGCTCGGCGACCGCATGGACCACCGGCCGAACGAGCTCTCCGGCGGTCAGCGGCAGCGTGTCGCGATCGCGAGAGCGCTCGTGAACAATCCGTCCATTCTCCTCGCCGACGAGCCGACCGGTAACCTCGACTCGCAGACCTCGGAGGAGATCATGAAGGTCTTCGAGGGACTCGCGTCGCAGGGGCAGACCGTCATCATGGTCACGCACGAAGCGGACATCGCGGCGCACGCGCGGCGTGTCGTCGTCCTGCGCGACGGCGTCATCGCGAGCGATGATCGTCGCTCCGCCTTCACCGCCCGCGTGGGACTCTGAGTGCAGTTTCTCGAAGCGGTTCGACTCGCATTGTCTCAGATCAGGGTGCAGAAGCTGAAAAGCTTTTTCACCCTGCTTGGTGTCGTGATCGGCGTGATGTTCCTCATCGCGGTCGTCTCGATCGTCGAGGGCATGAGCCGGTACGTCGAAGAGGATTTCGCCGCCAAGATCATCGGGAAGAACACGTTCTCGTTCCGCCGTCGCCCCGATGTCAACGTCGGGAACGTGTCGGACGAGACGTGGCGGGAGTATTCCCGGCGACCACGCGTGTACGAGCCGGATGTGGCGGTCGCGCGCGGCGCGCTGCCCCCCGGGACGGTCTCGGCGGTCGAGAACATGACCTTCGCGTACGCGAACTCACAGTTCGCGCGTCCGCGCCAGGTGCAGGTCATCGCGACTGAGTCCGACTACTTCAAGATCAAATCGTACAACCTCACGAACGGCCGCCTGTTCTCGCCGCAGGAAGCCGAGCTCGGGACGCCAGTCGTCATCATTGGCACCGAGGTCGCGAGCCACTTCTTCCGTGGGCTCGATCCCATCGGCAGAGTGATCCGCGTCGGCGGAAGTCCGTACACGGTCATCGGCCTGCTCGAGAAGCAAGGGAACGTGTTCGGTTTCTCACTGGACCGCATGGTGATCGGCCCATACAAGTCCTCGCTGTCCCGCGTGACGAATCCGCGCGGCGACATCGACGCCCTCGTGGTCCAGGCACCGAGCCGTGAATTGCTCGACGACGCGATGGAGAGCGTTCGCGAGGCGATGCGCGGGTTCCGCAGGCTGGGACCGGCTCGGCCCGACAACTTTGCGCTCGAGACGTCCGACGCCGCATTGTCGTTCTTCGACGAGCTGAAAGGACGGCTCATTCTCTTCGGCACCGCGCTCCCCGCCATCGGGTTGGTGGTGGGTGCGATGGTAATCATGAACATCATGCTGGTCGCAGTGGCGGAGCGAACCCGCGAGATCGGTATCCGCAAGGCGTTAGGCGCGAAGCGGCGCGACATCCTGTCGCAGTTCCTGGTCGAGTCGGCGACCCTGAGCGTGCTCGGCGCCGCGATCGGCATCGGGCTGGGTATTGCGCTCGCGAAAGTCGTCGCCGCCGTGTCGCCACTGCCTGCAAGCGTCGCCCCATGGTCGATTCTCCTCGCGCTGCTCGTGGGTGCCGGCGTCGGAATCGTCGCGGGCATGTACCCGGCGAGTCGGGCTGCCCGGCTCGATCCGATCGCCGCGCTTCGCCAGGAGTAACGCCATGCGATTCTTCGATCGCGTGACGATCATCAAGGAAGGCATCGGCATCGCCATCGACGCCATCCGCTCGAACAAGGTGCGCGCGGGCCTGACCATCATGGGCGTGGCCGTCGGGGTATTCGTCGTCACCGCGATGGCGGCAGCCGTTCACGGCATTCGAGCGAGCTTTCAGGGCGACGTCAACGCCTTTGGCGCGACATCGTTTCAGGTGAGACGTCGCGGCATTCAGCTCGGCGGCTGCGATGGCACCGATGACATGTGCCCGGACCGGCGGAACCCTGCCCTCACGTTGCGCGAAGCCGCCGCCATTCGCCGGCTTCCATCGGTGCAGGCCGTGACCGTCTGGTGGAACGAGGATCGCCCGTTCCGCTACCGCGATCGATATCTGCAGAGCGTCGGCTATGACGCGTTCAGCGCCGAGTGGCTGGAGACCGACGCTGGAGACATCTCGCCAGGACGTAATTTCTCGGCGCTCGAGGAACAATCCGCCGCGCGCGTCGTGATCATCAACGACTCACTGCAGGCGCAGCTGTTCGCCGAGGGCGACCCGATCGGGAAACAGATCCAAGTCGGGTCACAGCCGTTCACTGTCATCGGCGTCTATCACACGAAAGCCGGCTTTCTGAAGACCATGGACGGTCGCGGCCCGGACAAGCCCCGTGCCATCATCCCGTTCTCTACAGCGCGCCGCCATCTCGGCATGTGGGATAGAGGCGTACGCATGATGGTGAAGCCGCGCGATGGCACCGTGCAGGCGGAAGTCATGGATGACGTGACCGCCCTCATGCGGGGGATTCGCGGACTGCGCCCAAGCCAACCGAACAACTTCGCGCTCGTGACGTCGGAACGCATGATGGAGACGTTCGACACGATCTTCGGCGCGATCTTCATGGTCGGGCTGGCGCTCTCGGCGGTCGGGCTGCTAGTCGGCGGAGTGGGCGTAGTCGCGATCATGATGATCTCGGTCACGGAACGGACTCGCGAGATCGGCGTGCGAAAGGCGCTCGGCGCGACGAAGGGAACGATCCTCTGGCAGTTCCTCGTCGAGGCCGCCACGCTCACATCAATCGGTGCGATCATAGGGCTCGTCGGAGGCGCGGGCGTCGCCGCACTCATCAACGCGGTATCGCCCATTCCCGCATCCGTCCCGGCGCCAGCTATCGTCGCCGCGCTCCTGGGCAGCGCATTCACAGGTATTCTGTTCGGCATGATGCCGGCGGCGCGCGCAGCGCGGCTCGATCCCGTCGAAGCGCTGCGCTACGAATAGCACCGTCAGGCGCTCGAAGGCCGCTCTGCGCTCAGAGCGGCCCGCCTCGATTCGGGAGGCGACTCTACTCGCGACCTCCGCTCCGAACGGAAGGCCTCTGCGTCACCGCTTGTTTTAGGGTCAACTAACTATATCTTTCTGCGCGGCTTACATAAGCCAGCCCGACCAGGTGATGTAGTTTTCTTGTGAACTGATTCACAAGGCTGAACTTCGCGCCGGGGCTGGCCCCTCTCGTACGACGTGTCGCGGATTCATGCGGTTCATCGACGTTCTCGCCATCGCCCTGGGACAGATACGAGCGAACAAGCTGCGCTCGTTCTTCACCCTGCTCGGAATCATCGTCTCCGTCGCGTTTCTCGTCGCGGTCGTGGCGATCATCCAGGGTATGAACGCGTACGTCCGGGAGAACATCGCGGGGGCCGTTGTCGGCGCGAACGCGTTTCAGGTCCGACGGACCCCGCTGCAGCTCGCACCTATCAGCGACGACCAGATGGATAGAATCCGCCGGCGGCCTCGCATCACGCTGCGCGACGCGGAGGCAGTCGAAGCCGCGCTCCCCGAGGCCCGGGCAGTCAGCATCCAATCCGGTTGGCCGACGCCGCAGGCCGATGTGGTCTGGCGCGACAACACGATGGGCGATGTCCCGATCTTCGGGATCACACCCGCATACCAGGAAGTCCAGGATTACCGCATTGCTGTCGGCCGCCCGCTGACCGACGTCGACGTTCTTCAGCGACAGCCGGTGGTCGTCGTTGGCGCCGAGATCGCCGACAAGCTGTTCGAGAATGTCGAAGCCGTTGGCAGGGACGTTCGCATTCTTGGCGAGCGCTTCACGATTGTCGGCGTGGTTCAGCCCAAAGGGCGCGTGCTCGGCCAGTCATTCGACGCGTTCGTGCTCATGCCCCTTCCCCGGTTCGAGATGATCTACGGGCGAAGGAATACCACGACGATCTCGGTGAAGATGGGCGAGGCGGTAGACGTTGCTCCGGCGATGGCGAAAGCCGAAGAGGCGATGCGGATTGCCCACGGCCTCCGGCCAGGCGAGGACAACAACTTCTCAGTCGAGACGGCCGACGCGCTGGTGAACTTCTGGAAAACGCTGACGAAAGTGCTGTTCAGTGTGATCCCGGCAGTCGTTGCCATTGGGATTATTGTCGGCGGCATCGTGATCATGAACATCATGTTGATGGCGGTGAACGAGCGTACGCGCGAGATCGGCATTCGCAAGGCCGTCGGTGCCACGCGTTCCGACATCAGCCGTCAGTTCTTCGTCGAGACCATCACGCTGTCCAGCCTGGGCGGGGCGCTGGGTGTACTCGGCGGATGGACGTTCGCGCTGGTGATCGCGATGGCGTCGCCCCTACCCGCACGGGTCAGCTACTGGTCCGTGATCGTCGCGCTCGCGCTCGGCGCCTCCGTGGGCGTGTTGTTCGGCGTGTATCCAGCACGCCGCGCCGCGCGACTCGACCCGATCACCGCGTTGCGGGCCGAGTAGCATGAGCCAGCGAGTGATGACGTGAGACTCCTCGACCAGGTTCGCGAGAACATCGGGATCGCGTTCGACGCGCTGCGAACAAGCAAGCTGCGGTCAGCGCTGACGATCCTCGGCGTCGTGATCGGCGTGTCCACCGTCATGTCGATGGCCGCCATCGTCCGCGGCATTCAGCGCCAGATCGTGAGCACGATCGAAATTGCGGGCCCAACGACGTTCTACGTAGTGAAGGTGTTTTCGCAGACCCCCATGAATCCGGACGCGCTGCCCAAATGGGTGCGGATCCGGCCTGACCTGACGAAGCGTGAGGCGGAGCGCATCGCGATGCTTCCCGAGATCTCGTACGGCGCGATCTGGGCGCAGGTGACCGGCCGCCTCGAGTACAAGGGACAGCGAACGCAGCCCATGCAGATCTTCGGCGCCGATGACCGCTTCACGGAGGTTCAGGGAGGCGACCTCGCCGCGGGCCGCTGGTTCACGCGCGCCGAGGTCGCGGCGGGTGCGCCCGTCGCCGTGGTTCGGGAAGACGCTGCGCGACGCCTGTTCGGTCGAGAGAGTCCAGTCGGGAAAACCATCCGGCTCGGCGGACGCCCGGTGGAGGTCATCGGGCTCTACGTCCCTCCCGAGAATATCTTCGCTCCACCCGGTACCCAGACCGGCGCGATCGCCCCATACGTCCTGCTGGACCACCAGTTCACGATCGATAAAACGAACGCCCAGTTCATTGCGGTGAAGCCTCGTTCTGGCGTCTCGGTGGAGGCGGCGCAGGAAGCGGTGACGGTATTGCTCCGAGAGCTGCGGCATCTCCGACCCGCAGACAAGAACACATTCGACATGATGACCCAGGATCAGATCCTCGACATCTTCGACAAGCTCACCGGCGCGTTCTTCCTTGTCATGATCGTGCTGTCGTCCGTCGGCCTGATGGTCGGCGGCATAGGCGTCATGGCAATCATGATGGTCTCCGTCACCGACCGTACACGGGAGATTGGCGTCCGAAAGGCGCTTGGCGCCACGCGCGGCGACATCATGCTGCAGTTCCTGATCGAGGCCGCCACGCTCACTGGCATAGGTGGCGTAATCGGTATCGCGTTGGGGTTGGCAATGGGCGGCCTCGTGACACGATTCATGAACGTGGACGCCGCACCTCCGGCCTCGCTCACGGCGATCGCGGTCACCGTGTCCATCGGGATCGGGATCGTATTCGGTCTCCTGCCGGCGCGCCGCGCGTCCTTGCTGGACCCGGTGGAGGCGCTCCGCTACGAGTAGCCGGACCGGAACGGTCCATTAGCTTCCCCGCATGTCCGACTTACACGTACTCGCGATCTTCGCACACCGGGATGATGCGGAGCTCACGTGCGCCGGGACGCTGATCAAGCTGGCCGCGCAAGGGCATCGCACCGGCGTGCTGGATCTCACCGAGGGCGAGATGGGATCTCGCGGCTCGGCCGCGCTTCGGGCGGCGGAAGCAGAGCGTGCGTCCTCCGTGATGGGCCTCGCGGTCCGTGAGAATCTGGGGCTGCCTGACGCGGGCATCGTGAACACGCCGGAGACCCGCCGGCTGGTCACGCGCGTGCTCCGGCGCCTCAAACCCACCATCGTGATCGCGCCGGCCCAGCAGGGGCGTCATCCGGATCATCGCGTCACGGCCGAGCTCGTGCGGGACGCGTGCTTCGTCTCCGGGCTCGCGAAGGTCGAGCCCGACCTGCCGAAGCACCGGCCACGCAAGGTGATTCACTGCCTCTCTTATCGCGAGGATTACACGCGACCGACGTTCGTCGTCGACATCTCGACGGAGTTCGACCGAAAGCTCGAGGCCATTCGCTGTTATGGGTCGCAATTCGACAGCGTCACACAGGCTGGCGAGGTGTACCCGAACGGCGACCCGTTGTATGACATCGTGCGCCACCAGGCGGCGCACTACGGATCGTTGATCCGCGCTCGCTACGGCGAGCCGTTCTTCACCACCGAGACGATGCGCGTTGACGACATCACGACCCTCGAGGTATCGACGTTTTGAGCGTACCCACTGCATCAGACGAGACGACACCGGTCTCCTACGGCTCCTACCTCGCGCTCGACCATCTGCTGTCGCTGCAGCACCCTCGGTCGCAGCCCGAACATCCCGACGAGCTGCTGTTCATCGTCGTGCACCAGGCGAGCGAGCTGTGGTTCAAGTGCATCCTGCACGAGATGGATCATCTCATCGGTGCCATGGAGCGCGGCGAAGTGATGTACGGCGTTCTCGCGGTCCAGCGGATCAATGCGCTCGTGCAGATCGTGGCCGCGCAGCTGGCGGCGCTCGAGACGATGCCTCCTCAGCACTTCGCGCAGTTCCGGGCATATCTGGGGACGTCGAGTGGTTCGCAGAGCGTTCAGTTCCGCGCGCTGGAGGCCGCGTCCGGGGCGCGCGATCCACATTTCCTGCAGGTCATTGGCGAGCACGGCGAGGTACCGCCGCTCGTCCGCGAGGCGATGGCGCGCCCCACGCTCGAGGAGCTGTTCGAGCGACTCGTTGAGCGGGAAGGCGTGACGGTGGAGTCGCTGTACACGGGCGACGCACCAACCCCGCTGTTTCTGCTGGCCGAAGGCCTGCTCGAGTACGACTCGGGCTTTGCACGCTGGCGCTTCCTGCACGTGCAGCTCGTGGAGCGGATCATTGGGCCCGACACGGGCGGTACCGGTGGCACGTTAGGCGCGCGGTATCTCCAGCGAACAGTGTCGAACCGGTTTCTCCCGCGCCTGTGGGCCGTGCGCGCAAAGTTCTTCGGCGCAGCGACTCGGTGATCCGCGACATCAGCATCGCGCTGCGCGAGGGCACGCCCGAATGGCCGGGCGACACGCCGTTCGCCTGTCGGTGGGCTTCGCTCATCGCGAAAGGCGAGACCGTGAACGTGTCCGCGGTCATCGGGAGTCCGCATGTCGGCACGCACGCCGATGCTCCGCTCCACGTTCACGACGGCTGGCCCGGCTCGCACGAGCTCCCGCTGGACGCATTCGTGGGACGGGCCAGTGTCGTCGACGTGAGCGACCAGGCGGGCGTCATCGAGGCGGAGGCGCTGGACTACGATCCAGGGGTCCATGGGGAGCGGCTGCTGCTGCGCACGGGGCGGACGATCGCCGGCGGCCAGTTCCCGAGCGAGTGGCCCACGCTGAGCGAAGGCTGTGTGCGGACCCTGGTGGGGCGCGGCCTGCGGTTGTTAGGTGTCGACGCGCCGTCGGTCGATCCGCGGGAGAGCAAGACCCTCCCCGTGCATCATATGCTCTTCTCCGCGAACGCGTACATCCTCGAAAACTTGGACCTGCGCCGCGTACCCACCGGGACGTATGAGCTGATCGCACTGCCCCTCAAGCTCATGGCGCTCGATGCCGCCCCGGTGCGCGCGGTCCTGCGGCCGCTGCCCGGCTGAGCCGTCGGATGGCCGGTGAGTTTGCCATTCGTGCGGAGTCCGTCACGCGCGACTTCGGACCAGTGCGAGCGCTCGACGCATTGTCGCTCGAGGTTCCGAAGGGCATCGTATTCGGCTTTCTCGGACCGAACGGCGCCGGGAAGACGACGGCCATTCGCGTCTTCCTTGGCCTCATCGAGCCGTCGGCCGGTCGCGCGGAGGTGCTGGGCCTCGACACCCGGCGCGACGGGGCCGCCATACGGACGCGCTGTGGCGCGCTCCTCGAGCACCCCGGCCTCTACGAGCGCCTGTCCGCGAACGACAATCTCGAATTCTACGGGCGCGCATGGCATGTGCCCCGTCGCGTCAGGCAGGAGCGCATCCGCGAGCTCCTGACGCGTTTCGGCCTCTGGGAGCGGCGGGACGATCCCGTCGGACGGTGGAGCCGCGGGATGAAGCAGAAGCTCTCGGTCGCGCGGGCGGTGCTGCACCGCCCCGACCTCGTGTTTCTCGACGAGCCGACTTCGGGCCTCGATCCCGTGGCGACCGCAGGGCTGCGCGAGGACCTCGCGGCACTCTCAGCATACGAAGGTGTCACCGTGTTTCTGACGACGCACAACCTGAACGAGGCCGAACGGCTGTGTGCACAGGTCGGCGTCATTCGCGGCGGACGCCTGTTGGCGGTCGGAAGCCCGGAATCACTGCGGGCGCGCCAGGACTCCGGCCAGGTCGACATCATCGCGCGGGGCCTAACGAGCGACGTCGTGCAGGCCTTGCGTGCGCGCACGGACGTCGTCGCGTCACTCAGCGTGGATGACGGCCGTCTCTCCGTGTCCCTGACCGCCGGCGCGAGCCCGGCCCCGATCGTCGCGCTGCTCGTGCAGCACCATGTCGAGGTCGAGGAGGTGCGCCGCGCCCGTGCCACTCTCGAGGACGCGTTCCTCGACCTCATGGGCTCGGACACGCCGAGTGGGGACGCTCCGCGAGGGGGCGATTCGTGACGCGCGACATCTGGACGATGGTCTGGAAGGAATGGCGTGAGTTCCGCGACCAGCTGCTCTCCCTCAGGCGCGGCGGTCTGTCGGCGCTCATCCTCGCGCTGATTCTCGGAGTCGTCGCGCCGGTACAGCTCGGGCCAGAGTGGGTCCACTCGAAGATCATCATCGGCTACTGGCCATTCCTCGCGGCGACCATGGTCTCGTCCCTGATCGCCGACTCCGTCGCCGGAGAACGCGAACGGCACACACTCGAGACGCTGCTCGCCAGCCGGCTGCCGGATGCCGCGATTCTCATCGGCAAGATCGTTGCGGCAGTTTTGTACGGGCTTGGTTTCGCGGTCGCGAACATGCTGATCGGGCTGATCGCGGTGAACGTTGCACACCGGGAGAGCGCTCCGATCCTCTTCGGGGCGCAGCGGTTCGTCGTCACGATCATCCTGACCGTACTCGCATCACTGCTCATGGCAGGGATCGGGGTCTTCATCTCGCTCCGTGCGTCCACGGTGAAACAGGCGCAGCAGACGTTCGGCATCGCGATCATCGTACTCACAATGGGTCCCCTGCTCCTCTTCAACGCCCTCGAGCTGGACACGCGTATGCGGGTGGCGGTGCGAATGGCGGCGCTCGGCGAGGATCGCGCCGAGGCCTATGCCGTGGGGATCTTGTCGCTGCTGTCCGTGATTGTGATTGGAGCCGCCCTCGCCAGGTTCAGGCGAGGGAAGCTCGTACTCGACTGATCGACACCCCGCGAGCCTTTTCTCGGCTTATCGTTAACTGCTATATTGACTTATGCCACAGCCTGTCTATCTGGACCACGCCGCGACGACTCCGGTGCGCCGCGAGGTCGTCGAAGCGATGGAGCCGTTCTTCGGCCCTCGCTTCGGGAATCCGTCGAGTGTTCATCGGTGGGGCCGCGAGGCGCGCGCCGCGCTGGACGAGGCGCGCGAGCGCGTTGCCCGCTGTCTCGGGGCAAAGCCCGATGAGATCTGCTTCACCTCCGGCGGCACTGAAGCCGACAACCTGGCCGTGCTCGGGCCGCTGCGTTCCCAGCAGGCGAAGGGCCGTAGCGCCATCGTGTCGACGCCCATCGAGCACAAAGCCGTCCTGGCGACGGTCCATCACGCCGTGCACCACGGTGCGACCGAGCGTATGCTCGACGTCACGTCGGATGGAGTTGTCGATCTCTCATCGCTCGACCGGGCCCTCGATGATGCGGTCGCCGTGTGCACCGTCATGTGGGTCAACAACGAGGTGGGCACGATTCAACCAGTGCCGGAGATCGCCGAGCGCGTGAAGGCGTGCGGGGGCGTGATGCACACGGATGCGGTGCAGGCGTTCGGCAAGCTGGACTTCAGCCTCAAGAACGTGCCCGTCGACCTGCTCACGATCTCGGGTCACAAGATCGGTGCGCCGAAGGGCGCCGGCGCCGTTTTCATTCGACGCGGCACGAAGATCGATCCGATGTTTCACGGCGGGTCGCAGGACCGTGGGCGTCGGCCTGGTACGGAGAACGTGGCCGCCGCCGTTGCGCTTGCCCGCGCGGCGGAGCTCGCGGTGGAAGAGCGGGAGACCGAGTGCGCGCGCTTGAAGGCACTGCGTGAACAACTCGAGGAAGGCCTTCTCTCGAGGATTCCCGATGCCGTGATTCATGGGCGAGGTGCGCCGCGTGCGTCGCACATCGTGAACATTTCCGTTCCGGGCACGGACAGCGAGTCGCTGCTCATGGCGCTCGATCTCGCGGGCGTCGCGGCGTCCTCGGGCTCTGCGTGTCAGAGCGGAAGCGTGACGCCATCTCATGTGCTGTCCGCCATGGGTGTGCGCCCCGAGCTGTCGGTCGCTGCCGTGCGCATGAGTCTCGGAGCGCTCACGACGCCGGAGGGCATTGCGCGCGTGGTGGAGCTGTTCCCGGCGCTCATCGCGAAGGCGCGCCGCCTCTCGGGCGTGGCAGGCTGACCATGCGTGCGCGGGTGCTGGTCGCCATGTCCGGAGGCGTCGATTCATCGGTTGCTGCAGCGCTGCTCGTCGAGCAGGGCTACGACGTCATTGGCGCCACAATGAAGCTGTTCTGCTACGGCGACGATGTGCCCGACCGTCCCTGCTGTTCGCTCGACTCGATCAACGACGCGCGGCGGGTTTGCGAGGGACTTGGCATCCCGCATTACGTGCTCAACCTCGAGAGCGCGTTCGGCCGCGACGTCATCGACAACTTCGTCGGCGAGTACGCAGCCGGCCGGACGCCCATTCCGTGCGTCCGGTGCAACACCTTCACGAAGTTTCGCGATCTGCTGCACAAGGCCGACGCGGTGGAGGCACAGTGGATCGCGACGGGACATTACGCGCGCACGCAGAACGGCGAGCTGCTGCGCGGCCGCGACATCGCGAAGGACCAGAGCTATTTCCTCTGGGGCATCGACCGAGCGGTCGTTAGGCGCATGGTGCTGCCCGTTGGCGAGATGTCCAAGCCGGAGACCCGGGCCCGCGCGCGGGCGCTCGGGCTCGAGGTCGTCGCCGACAAAGTGGAGAGCCAGGATATCTGTTTCGTGCCCGACGGCGACCATGCGAAGGTCATCGCGCGCCGCCTCGGCAGCGACACGCCGTCACTCGCCCGCGGTCCGGTCGTGCTCATGGACGGGACGGTCGTGGGCGAGCACGACGGCTTCGCGCGCTTTACGATCGGACAGCGCCGTGGTGTGCCGGGCGGGTTCGCGGAGGCGATGTACGTCGTCGCGATCCGACCGGTGGAGCGGGCGGTCGTCATCGGGCCACGTGACGCACTGCTCGGGCGCGGCGTGGTCGCGCACGAGATGAACTGGCTTGTTGATCCGTTGCAGATCGGGGCACGCGTCCAGGTGCAGGTGCGCCATCGCGCGCGCGCTACCCCCGCGGAGATCGTGCGAGTGCACGACGACGAGATCGAGCTCGCGCTCGACGAGCCGGTCGCGGCCATCACGCCGGGACAGTCGCTCGTGCTCTACGACGGCGACCGGGTCCTCGGCGGTGGCTTCATCGAGCGCGGCGGTTCGGCTGCCCGAACCGCCCTTCCGGTCATCGCCGCCTAACGATTTACGCCGTGCGGCCGTTCCGCGGCTGAGAGCTGAGAGCTGGTCGCTGATCCGCGTCAGTACTTCAGCCCGCCCGCCTCCGCGAACTCCCGCATCATCCGCTCCTGTTCTTCCGACAGCTTCTCGGGAACCGAGATCTGAACCTCGATGATGAGGTCGCCCCGCTGACCGTCCTTCATGATGCCCTGACTCCGGACCCGGAATCGACGTCCGGACGCCGTCCCGGCCGGGATGCGAATCGCTACGCGCTTCTTGTCGAGCGTCGTCACGCTGATCTTCGAGCCTAACGTCGCCTGGGCGATGTTGATCGGGACGGTCGCAATGAGATCGAGCCCGTCGCGCTTGTAGAAGCGGTCCGCCTGGACCTGAAGCGTGATCACGAGGTCGCCCGGCGGAGCGCCCGCCGAGCCCCGACCGCCCTGCCCCTTCAGGCGGATCTTGGTCCCGGTATCCGAGCCTGGCGGGACCGAGATCATGACCTTCTTACGATTTCGCACCTCGCCCGCGCCACTGCATTTCGGGCAGCGCTCGGACGGGATCTGGCCGCGGCCAAGGCACATGGGGCACGGACGATTCACGGCGAATCCGCCTTGGCCGAACGAGATCACACCACGGCCGTTGCATTCCGGACAGACCTTGAGCGTCGCGCCAGGGGCCGCGCCACTGCCCATGCAGACGTCGCACTCTTCGTTGACCTCGAGCTCCACGGACACCTTGTCGCCCGTCGCGGCCACTCGGAACGGCACCTCCAGCGTCGTCTCGACCGTCTGACCCGGCTGCTGGCCGCGCTGGCGCGCGCCGCCGGGGCGCTCCGCTCCGCCGCCGAACATCGACGCAAACAGATCGCCCAATCCACCGATGCCGCCGATGTCGAAGTCCTGGAACCGGAAGTTCTGGTCGCCCGCGCCAGGGCCACCCCCAGGGCGTGTCCCGGCCCCCGACGGACGCGGTCCGCCGCCACTCCGCGCACCACCGAACCCGCCGAACGCACCGAGGCGGCGCATGTCGTCGTACTGTTTGCGCTTCTCGGCGTCACCCAGAACCGTGTACGCCTCGGAGATTTCCTTGAAGCGCTCCGCCGACTTCGCGTCGTTGGGGTTCTTGTCCGGGTGATGCTTGGCGGCGAGCCGTCGGTACTGCTTCTTGATCTCGTCCTGCGATGCAGATGACGAGACACCGAGGACCGCGTAGAAGTCCTTCGTTGGTGCCATGGATCAGGTCAGGGGGTCGTTCAACCGTTCCACTGCTTCACGACCACACGCGCTGGTCGCAGCAGCTGACCGTTGAACACGTAGCCGCGCTGGTACACCTTGCCCACCATGTGGTCGTCTTCGGGCGACAGCGCAGGCTCGGTCCCGACCGCCTCGTGCACCTTCGGATCGAACGGGTGGTCGAGCGGATCGACCACTTCCAGTCCGTGGCCCGAAAGCGACTTCAGGACCTTCCGTTCGACCATGTCCGCCCCCTGCACCACCGTGGCGGAATCGACCGTCGCAGGGTCGACGTGCGCGAACCGCGACAGGTCGTCGAGCGCCTCGAGCAGCCCGCGCGCCATGTCAGCCTGCGCCCGCCACCCTGCTTCCTGACGCTCGCGCACCGCGCGCTTGCGGAAGTTTTCGTACTCCGCTGCAAGCCGCAGATGCTTGTCCCGCTGCTCGTCGACGCGACGCTGCCAGTCCTCCCGATTCGACAACTCGGCGACATCGCTGTCCCTGTCGTCGGCGAGGCTGCCGTCACCCTGCTCGCTTGACGGCGCCTGCTCGGTGGGAGGGGCCTGCTCGTCGTCGTTCACCCATGCGCCGCCCGCACCACGCTCGTAGCTGTCATCCGAGCTGGTCGGGTCTGGATTCCTGTTCTTATCGTTCATTGCCACACTGCTGAGGTTCGTGAAATGTCTTCGCGGCGCGCGCGGCGGGCAACCGAGCACGCACGCCGCGCGGTAACGTTAACCAACGGGCAACGCCCGTGCCCTGCACGTCTGCCGTTGCGGCAGACGCGGCTCACCCGGCCACCATGCGCCGCACGAGATCCAGCGCCGCCTGTGTCGCGCGAAACCGAATCTCGGCCCGATCGCCGATAAAGCGGGAGCCATGCGTTCGCACGGTGCCCGCGACGTCGACCGCGATCCACACGAGCCCAACGGGCTTTTCGGCCGTGCCGCCGCCTGGCCCCGCCACGCCGGTCAAAGAAATCCCGAGCTGCGCACCGGTGGCGCGGCGCGCACCGGCCGCCATCTCGACGGCCACGCTCTCGCTTACCGCTCCATACTGCTCGAGCGTATCGGTTGCGACGCCAAGCATCCGTTCCTTGATGGCGTTTGAGTAGGCGATGACCCCGCCAGTGACGACGGCGCTCGAGCCTGGAACAGCCGTGAGTCGAGCGCCAAGGAGTCCGCCGGTGCAGCTCTCGGCCACGGCGATGTGGAGGCCTCGCTCGGCGCACAGATCCAGGACGACGGACGCGAGGTCAGTCAGCCCTTCCGCGTACGCGAACCGCGCCACCCGCGCGCGCATCTCGTCGATGGCTGCGGACAGCGCCGCGTCGGCGGCGGCGGCGCTCAGGTCGCGGGCGGTGACCCGCAGGTCGACGCCTTCCTGCCCGGGCAGATATGCGAGCGGCAGGCCGTTCACGGCACGCGCGTGCGGACCGAGCAACTGTGGCAGCTGTGACTCCGCAACGCCCGTCGTGCGCAGCGTACGTGAGCGCACGACGGTTTCCGCACCGTCGAGCCGCACCGCGAGCCGCGGAAGAAGCACGTCCGCGAGCATTCCACGCATTTCGCGCGGAACGCCAGGGAGCATGGCGCACCAGCGACCCCGGTCGTCCTCGAGCCACAGGCCGGGTGCGGTCCCGTGACGGTTGTCCAGTACGGTGGCGCCGCGGGGGATCATGATCTGGCCACGGTTCGCCAGCGGAATTTCGCCGCGGCCGCGCTCCTTCCAGAGAGCGCGCAGCGCCTCCCATCGGGCCTCGTCGGGCACGAGCTCGCGTCCGAACAGCTGCGCGATGGCGGGACGCGTGAGGTCGTCGGCGGTGGGACCGAGTCCGCCGGTCGTGATCACCGCGCCGGTTCGGTCCAGCGCGTCACGGACGCAGGCGACGATGTCTGCGGCGTTATCGCCGACGGTCGCGCGACGAACGATGGACACACCGACGGCAGCAAGCTCGCGCGCGAGGTGCGCGGCATTCGTGTCGACGGTGTAGCCAAGCAGCAGCTCGTCGCCGATGGTGATGAGTTCGAGAAGCACAGAAGAAAGCTATCAGGCAACAGCCATCAGCCATCAGCTCAACCCTCGGGATGCTTCCTTCGTGGCACCGCGGCCGAGGGTCTTGCCGATAGCCGATAGCTGATGGCTGATAGCTGATAGCTGCTGGCTGCGTCACCCCACTTCACGCGTCGATCCCCCCAACAAATAACCGTACCGCCGGGCGTAGAGCGCGAGCGAATACAGCGTCAGGGCCACGGCGCCCACCATCGTCACCGTACTGACGATGCCGGTGAACATCGCGAAGTACCGCCACGCGGCGGACGTCCAGCCGCACTGCACCGCCGCGGCGGCCGCGCAGAACCAGAAGAACGCTGCGCCCGCCCAGGTCGACTGAAAGCCGGTCTTCCATTTGGCCGGTCCGATGGCAGAAATGATTACGCCACGCCGCGCCGCGTATTGGCGAAACACCGTCATCGCCGCCTCGCGCCCGAGCACGACGAGCACGATCCAGAGGGGTAGCCCGACGAGTCCGAACGGCGTGACGACCGGCCAGGAGACGTGCGTACCCGCCATCACAGGGCCCACGACGCCGGAGGTCGCCCAATCATTGGCGGCGGGGAGGGGTGCAACGAGCGGGACGCCCCGCATCAGCCACCACATCGGACCGAGTGTGCAGACGAGCAGGAGCTTGTCCGCGAGCGGATCGAGCAGGCGCCCGAGGTCGGTGACGAGGTTACGAGAGCGAGCGAGCTTGCCGTCGTAGTAGTCCGTGATCGCGGCCGCCAGATACAGGATCCAGGCGGCCAGGCGGATCCGCCACGACGGGAGGACGATCAGCCAGGCGATCGCCGGGGCGACGGCGATGCGCGCAGCAGTGATCGCGTTCGGCAGGTTCACGTCCACCTCGGATCCCGTCGCGGCCGGCGCCGCGTTAGGCCAACGCCTTGAGCACCAATTTGCTCACCGCCTTCAGCGTATCGAACACTCCATCGCCACTCACCGCTACCCCCTCGAAGTACGTCGCGCGCTCCACCCATTCACCCGAGGGAATCTGCTCGACGAGATTCTCGCCCGCGTGGTAGGGATCCGGCGCGACCCGCTGGCGGGCGCCGTCGCTCACCTCCCAACCGGGGTTGAGCTGACCCTGCAGATCGCGAATCGGAGCGGCGTTCGGAAGATCCCGTTTGTTGTACTGAATCACGAACGGCATCTTCGTCAGATCGTACCCGTACTCCGCCATGTTGTCGTACAGGTTCTGCATCGACTCCTGGTTCGCTTCCATTCGCTCCATTTGCGAATCGGCGACGAACACGATCCCATCCACGCCCTTGAGAATCAATTTCCGGCTGGCGTTGTAGTAGACCTGCCCGGGCACCGTGTACAGGTGGAACCGCGTCTTGAAGCCGCGGATCGTCCCGAGATCCACCGGGAGGAAATCGAAAAACAGCGTTCGCTCCGTCTCGGTCGCGAGCGAGATGAGCTTCCCTCGCGTGTTCGGCGAGACCTTGCCGTAGATGTGCTCGAGGTTCGTGGTCTTGCCACCGAGCCCCGGACCGTAGTACACGATCTTGCAGTTGATCTCGCGCGAGGCGTAGTTGATCATCGACATCGGGTCGGCCTCGCGTTACTGGAACAGTCGGTCGATCTCGTCGTCGGCGTCGGCGAGAACGTTAGGCTGGCCGGCACCCGATTGGCCCCGGCTGAACACGGCTTCGAACAGCTTGGACAGATCTTCGACGGTCTGCCGCATCTTGAGGCGCACGAGTCCGAGGGTCGTCCGGGTGTCGAACAGGACGACGAGAATCACACGCCGCGCGACATCCGCGAGGAGCATCGATTCCCGCTCGCCCTGGTGAAAGAGCGTGTTGAAGTCGGTCTCTCCGATGAGCTTTGCCAGCTGATCGTTCGCGCTGAAGTCCGCCGCGGTCAGAGTGGCGAACGCCGTCGCGTCGAAGTTCGGCTTCTCGCCGACCGTCGTGACGAGCTGTCCGCTGCGGTCGACGACGAGCGCGCAGCGAGCGTTGCTATCGTACAGAAACCGTTGCAGCAGCTGGTTGATCGCACCGAAATCGTCCTCGGTGAACGACCAGCTCGTAGCGCCTACGGGCATGGATCTCGTGGTTGGGCCGGAAGGCTAGGCCAGTTGGCGCTCGACCCGATCGAGGAGTCGGCGGGCGCGGCGCTTGAGATCGTTGCGCTGCTCCCAGCGAATGTACTCCTTGAGCAGGTTTGCCGTTTCCGGCGTGCGCTGCCCGCGGAGGTAGCTCAGCGCCGCAAAGCGACGCATCGGACGGGTGCTGAACAGATCGCGCTTCCGCACGTGCTGCTCGCGGCTCCACAGCAGAATGCCAGCCGCGAACCCTCCCAGAAACCCGAACGCGACGAGCCGCGTGGCGCGCGAATCCGGCATGCTCACGCCATCTCCCGGCGCGCCGACAGCGCCTGCGCGATCGTCACACCGTCGGCGTACTCGAGGTCACCACCAACGGGCAGCCCACGCGCAATCCGCGTGATCGCCAGACGGAATGGTGCGAGCTGTCGTTGGACGTACAACGCCGTTGCCTCTCCCTCGAGACTGGGATTTGTGGCGATGATCACCTCGCGAACCTCACCGTGCGACACACGGTCAACGAGCCGATCGATCGTCAAGTCTTCCGGCCCCACACCATCGAGTGGCGAAAGCCGGCCGCCAAGCACGTGATACAAGCCTCTGAACTCACCGGCACGCTCGATCGCGCCGATATCCGACGCCTCTTCGACTGCACAAATGAGTGCCGCGTCACGTCGTTGATCGCGGCAGATCGCGCACAGCGGCTCCTCGGTGAGGTTGAAGCAGCGCTCGCATGGCCGAACGCGCTCCGCGAGCGTCATGAGCGCCGTGGCGAGGCGCTGGCTGTGCTCCGTGGGCTGCCGGAGCAGATGGTACGTCAGGCGCAGCGCGGTCTTCCGCCCGATTCCCGGCAGGCGTGCAAGCTCAGTAGCCAGGTCCTCGATGGCGGACACTATCGGGAACGGGGAACGCCATGACGCGAGCGAAGAGGCTCCGAGCCGGCGTCCGTCCCCGGTTCCCCCTTCCGATTTTGCTGCTTCATCAGCCTCAGAGCGGCAGCTTGAACGGCAGGTTCATGCCGCCGGCAAGCTTGCCCATCTCCTCCTGGGCCAGGTCAGCCGCCTTCTTCTGCGCCTCGACAACCGCAACGAGAATGAGATCCTCGAGCATCTCGACGTCGGAAGCGTTCACGACCGTTGGGTCGATCTTGATCTTCCGAATCTGACCCTTTCCGTCGGCCTCGACCGCGACCATTCCGCCGCCAGAGGCGGCGCTCACCGTTCGCGCTTCGAGATCGTCCTGAATCTGCTTCAACCGACCCTGCATCTGCTGCGCCTGCTGCAAGATCTTCATGATGTCGGCCATTGCTACCGCGGTGCGAGTGAAGAGGCCGAAAAGCTACCCGGCGCTCGCCGCGCACCGCAAGCGCATGGCCCGCCGAGCGTAGGGCGTTCGGCGGCAACCTCGATGTGAAGCGCTGGAAGAATCAGTCCAATAACTCGAGATCGAGCGCGTCAATCGCCGCGCCGAGGACCGGATCGCGCTTTCGGAGCGACGCGATGCGTTGGGCACGGATCTCTTCCTCGGTCACCCGCCGTGGTGCGCCGGTCACGCTTGCACCTTCCGGCTTCGCGATCACAATCCGGTCGATCGCCGGAAAGATCGTCGTCAAGACGGCGAGCATGTCGGCCTTGCCGGTCTCCAGCGCCTCCGCCGCGGCGGCGTCGTCGGTTCGCACCGTCAGAGCGCCGGACGCGGAAATTGCCGACGGAACAGCCTGCTCAAGAAACGGCGCGAGCAACATCCGGTTCTCGCGCAATACAGCGATCACCTCATCCCACCGCTCGGCGACGACGTTGATGCTCGGGATCCCCCCAGGGGCGGCGAGCGGGCGCGGCGGCGCCAGCGTCGCCGTGCCAGACGGTGCCGCGGACACAGCCGCCTTCGGTGCATTGCCCTGGTCCCGAATCACGGACGATTGAACCGGACGTTCGACGGGACTGGCAGGCGCCGCACTCGCGGTGCGGCGCGCGGCGTCGTCCGCGACCGCTGCCCGCACCGAAGCGGCAGGCCTCCCCGACGCCGCACCCGCGGCCGAAGACGAAGCAGCGGAAGGTCGTGAGCCACCTCCTCCAGCGCCGCCGTCACTCAGACCGCGAAGGACATCCTCGATCGCGACGGACCGGTCGAGGAGCGCGAAGCGTACCAGCAGCGTCTCCAGGAGGAGCTGCTGCTGACCGCTTTTTCGAAACCGCTGCTCGAGCTCTCCGAGCGCCGACAGCATCCGCAGCAGGTCGCCGGAAGACAGACGGTCGCGCCGCTCGACGAGCGCGGTTCGCGCGCGCTCCGACACTTCGACGGCGGTGGACCCCAGCGTCACCGCAAGCTGAGCGCGGAGCATGTCCGCCAGCCCCGTGAGGAAGCCGCCGAAGTCGATGCCCAGCTCCCCAAGGCGCTGCATGAGCGGAAAGACGTCGCCGGCGCGACGCTCCGCGATGAGGTCGAGCACCGCGATATACTCATCTTCCGCCACGAGCCCGAGCGCATCACGCACTCGTTCCGCGGTGAGCGCTCCCTCGCCTAACGAGAGCGCCTGATCGGTGAGGCTCAGGGCGTCGCGCATCGAACCATCTGCCGCGCGAGCGATCATGGCGAGCGCCTCCGGCTCGGCCTCGATGTGCTCGTCCGCCAGAACGCTCTGCAGCCGGGCCTTCACGTCCGCCGGACCGATGCGGCGGAAGTCGAACCGCTGGAGGCGGCTCAGGACCGGAGCGGCGGCTTGCGCGATCTTCTGAGGCTCGGTCGTCGCGAATACGAACACGACGCGCGGAGGCGGTTCCTCCAAAACCTTGAGCAGCGCGTTCCAGGCCTCGCGCGTGAGCATGTGCGCTTCGTCGACGATGTACACCTTGTAGCGGCCGTCGCCCGACGGGGCGTACATGGCTCGCTCGCGGAGCTCCCTCGCGTCGTCGACGCCGCGATTGGACGCGGCGTCGATCTCAATGACGTCGAGGCTGGCCGAACCACTCCAGATGCGCTGACAGGAGTCACACACGCCGCAGGGCTCACCATCCGGCGTGCGATTCTCGCAGTTGAGCGCCATCGCCAGCACGCGTGCGAGCGTCGTCTTCCCGACCCCGCGCGGTCCGCACAGCAGATACCCGTGCGCGACTCGTCCGCGGGCGATGGCGCCCTTGAGCGTGTTCGAGACGTGCGACTGTACGGCGACGGACGCGAAGTTTCGCGGGCGATACTTGCGCGCGAGAGCCAGCATTGCGATCGGGAACGGGGAACCGGAAACCGCGAACGAACAACCGAACCGCGTCAATACGACGGAGCCTCGCTCAGCGCCGCAGCGGCACTCGAACGAGGCTCCGAATCTCACACGCGCCGCTCGTACCTTCAACCAACCCATCGCCAGGTGAGCAGTCTCTGGCCTGCGAAGCGCCGGAACCGCGCATCGGTTCCAATCGCTCCCTGTTCCCAGCTCCCGCTTGCCACCGCGATACTCCAGGTCTGACGAAGCGACGCAAGACACCACATGCCGCTGCTACCTTCGGGGTCCTGACGGAGTTAGCGGGCTCACGCCCTCCGGGACCTGGAGCACCGGGAAAACTAGCCGGCTGCGCGCCTCGATTCAACCAGGATCGAGCGCTTCGCGCAGGATGGCGGCAGCCTCGTCAATCTCTGTCGCGGACACATCGAGATGGGTGACGGCACGAAGCCGGGCGGGTGCCCAGACGCTCACGAGCAGCCCGCGGAGCGCAAGCCGACGCGCGACGTCAGCAGCGGAAGGCGACGGCAGGTCGATCATCACAATGTTCGTCTGCGGCGGCACGACGGCGATGCCGCCGGCGCCGGCGACGGCGGCAGCGAATCGTGCCGCATTCGCGTGATCCTCGATGAGCCGGGCGCGATGGTGCTCGATGCCGAACAGCGCCGCGGCCGCGAGGATGCCAGACTGGCGGAGCGCGCCGCCCAGTCGTTTGCGAGCGGTCCATGCTGTATCCATGAGGTCCGCAGGGCCTGCGAGCGCTGCTCCGACCGGCGCGCCAAGCCCTTTGGAGAACGACACCATGACGGTGTCCGCGCAGGCGGCGTACTCGCCGATAGGCACGCCGGTCGCCGCTTCGACGTTCCACAATCGCGCGCCGTCGAGGTGCACGGGAACGTTCGCGTCGTGCGCGACGTTCGCGATCTCCCTCAGATCGTGCAACGACGTGATCGCGCCGCCGGCGCCGTTGTGGGTGTTCTCGACGGAGACGAGGGAGGCACGCGGCGAATAGCGTGAAGGAGCACGCATCGCTCGCCTGAGATCGGCCGCGTCGAACGTCTGGTTCGACGGTCGAATGAAGCGCGGCTGTACGCCGGCCAGTGCGGCGATGCCGGCCGACGTCAGGTTCACCAAATGCGCATCGTCGTCGACGAGGATCTCGGTGCCCGGCGCGGCGTGGACGTGGACGGCGGCCTGATTCGCCATCGTCCCGGTCGGGAAGAACAGCGAAGCGGATTTCCCCAGCAAATCGGCGACGCGCTGTTCGAGGCGCCGCGTCGTTGGATCGCCATCGAGGTGGTCGTCGCCAACGTCGGCGGCCGCGAGGGCGGCACGCATGCCAGCGGCGGGGCGGGTGACCGTGTCACTGCGGAGATCGATCGGCATGGCGCGGAATGTCGCGCCCAGGGGCCCGCGTCGGAAGACACGTTCTGAACGGACCGCGGACCACGCGGCACGGGCGGCTGCCTAACGCCAAGGCACAGGCCGGGCGGCCGTGACCGCACCGCCACGCCCGCCCGGCACAGCGCCGGTGGGCGCGAGGCCCACCGGCGCAAACCCGCAAGGTGCTTACGGCTTGGTGACTTTTACCTTCGGGACGACGACTTTCGCGCTGTCCTTGCGAACGTCCACCTTCGGAACGGTCACGGTCGCCGTGTCCTTGACGATGTCCACGTCCGGCGTCCTGATCGTCGACGTATCGGTCTTCACGTCCACGTCAGGCGTCTGCACCTGAAACTCGTTTTCCCCAGTCTTCTTGCACGCGGCCGCCGCCGTCAGCGCCGCAATCGCGAGGGTCAAAGCAGTCTTCCGCACGGTAGGCCTCCGGTTGAGTGCGAACACTCATCCGTAAAGCAAGGTGCAGGCCACACTGCGACTCTGCCGTTCCCCAACCGTGGCACCGCGCGTTAGTCCTCAAATGTTTCTCGCTGCAGCCGCCTAACACGTCGCAGCTCGTACACCTGACCGACCTCGCCGCCCAGAATGAAGATCATCGCGGCGTAATACACCCAGAACACTATGATCACGAGCGCGTACAGCGTCCCGGCGTAGATCGAGCCAGGATCGAACTCCGCGACGTACGTCGTGAAGACGCCCTTGGCAAACTCGAACATGATGCTCGTGAACAACGCGGCGAGGAGCGCCGTCTGCGACCGGATTTTCCGGTTAGGCAGGAACTTGTACAGAGCGAAGAACATCAGCGCGACGAACACAAACGCGACCAGGCGCCCGAAGACGTACTCGACCGTCCCCATCACATCGGCACGAATGCCGAGCCGTTCCACCAGTTGCACGCCGCGCGTGGTTGCCAGCGCGAGATAGGCGCTCAGACCGGTGTAGGCGACGAGCAGCAGCGTCGCCATGATCGTGATCTGGACGTCGAACAGCTTCCCCTGGATGATCCCGCGATCCGACTCGATGTCGAACACATCGGCGAGCACGCTGCGGAGCGATCCGAAGAGCCGCGTCGAAAACCACATGAACCCGACGGCGCTGTACACACCCACCGCGCCGCGGGCGCGGATGATGTCAATCAGCAAGGTGTGAACCGGGCTCTCGGTCGTCTCGGCGTGCGGCGGCAGCAGGCTGTCGATGATCGCGGTCACATCCGCGAACGTCTCATCCGCCGAATGGTTCAGAAGGGTCGCGAGACCGGAGACGAGGAGCAGCACGAACGGCACCGCGGCGAGCAGGATGTTGAACGCGATGCCGCCGGCAAGAAAGAAGATGTTGTCCTCGCCCGCATTGTCCCAGACGCGCTTCGCGTAGTCGCGCAGCGTCCAGGCAATCCGGGCGGAGAGCAGACGGTGCCGCACGCGGGCGAGGATGCCGTCGCGGCGATCAGCGATCCGGCGTGTCGTCGCGCTCGAGATCCCGGGATGCGGGAAGCGAGGCCGCGGTTCCAGACCTCGCGACGTCGGCACCGGCGTTGTACGCCGCCTTCGTTTCGGCGATGCGCCGCTCGAGCTCGTCGCGCGCCTCCTGGGCTGCCGCTCGGCCAGCCTCCATCGCGCGCGAGACCTGGCGCTTCTTGAGATCGATCGCCTGACGAGCGGTGTCGATCCCCTGCTCGACTCGGTCACGCGCCTGCTCGAACGTGTCGTTCACCCGGGTCGAGATGTCACCAGCAATGTCCCGGGCGGCACGTCTCGCGCGTCGCGCGCTGCGCCGGATGTCCCGTCGTGTCGCGGCGCCCGACTGGGGAGCGAGCAACAGTGCCGCAGCGGCACCGATAGCCACCCCGAGAAGAAACGACCCGACTCCGCCGGAATTCCGCTCGATGATGACTGCTGGATCGTCGTCGTAGTCCACCCTGCGCATATCGTCTCCCTGATCTGCTCGCGCCACTCGGGCGGCTTGGGTCTCGTTGCCCGCCACGCCGGCGAGCGGGCGAACCTAACGTCGCTTCCTGGTTTTGGTCTTCGCGTGCGCCTTGGCGGGTGACTGCCCTCGAGCAGCGATGACCCCCTCTTCGGGCTCCGCGTCCTCGCCGGCTTCATCCATCGGCGCTCCCGCAACATTGGCGGACGCAGCCTTCGCTTCCAATCGGGTAGTGACGAAGCGCGAGAACGCCTCGAACAGCTCGTCCCGCGTCATGCCGAGCACCATCGCAGAACCGTTCTCCCCGCCTGCCGCTGCCAATCGATCGCTTGCCCGGCGACGCGGTGGCGCTGATGACGCAGACGCGTCCACGCCCTCCGCGCCGGGCCGCAGGTGGCGCGGCGCAATGTCCGTGACCGTGATCATAGGGCCGGTCGACATGATCACGGCGCGCTCCACAGCGTTCTTGAGCTCGCGCACGTTGCCGGGCCAACGGAAATTGAGTATCCAGGTCCACGCATCGTTCTCGAACCCGGCGACCTTTTTGCCGTTCTGCTGCGCATAACGAGCCAGAAACTCGTTCGCGAGCAGCTTGACGTCGCCCAATCGCTCGCGGAGCGGCGGGAGATAGATCTCGACGACGGCGAGACGGTAATAGAGGTCCTCGCGAAGCTCTCCGTCGGTGATGGCCTTCTGCAGATTCTTGTTCGTAGCGGCGACCACGCGAATGTCCACCGAGATCTCGCGCTTTCCGCCCAGCCGCCGGATCGAGCGCGACTCGAGCGCCCGCAGCAGCTTCACCTGGATGTCCGGGGCCATCTCCGCGACCTCGTCGAGGAAGATGGTCCCGCCGTTCGCCATCTCGAAGGCGCCCGCCTTCTCGTTCGTCGATCCGGTGAAGGCGCCCTTCTCGTGACCGAACAGCTCGTTCTCGAGAATGTCCTTCGGAAGCGCCGCGCAGTTCAGCGCGAAGATGGGGCCTTTCGCGCGATCGCTCTTGTTGTGAATCGCGCGCGCGACGAGCTCCTTGCCAGTGCCGGACTCGCCCAGGATGAGCACGCTCGCCGACGACGGCGCGACCGCGTCGATGATGCGGTACACAGACCGCATCGACTCCGACTGCCCTGTGAGCTCGCCGTAGTGCGTGAGGCCCTCGATCGTCGACGCGAGCTCCTTGATCTTCTGCCGATCGTTGAACTTGTCGAGCGCCTTCGGAATCAGCGCCTTGAGCCGGTTCAGCTTCTCGGCGTTGAGCGGCTTCTCGATGTAGTCGTACGCGCCCTGCCGCATCGCTTGTACGGCGGAGTCCACGGTCGCCTGGCCCGTGACGATAATGCACTCGGTGCTGACCCCCCGCGCCTGCATCTCCTTGAGCAGCGCCAGACCATCGAGCTTCGGCATCATCAGGTCGGCGAGCGCGACACCGAAGGTATCGCCCGCCAGACGATCGATGGCCTTCTGACCGTCGAGCGCCACCTCGATGTCGTATCCCTCGTCCGACAGGATGGCGCTCAACCCCTCGGTGATCGAGCGGTCGTCGTCAGCGATGAGGATCTTCGGTTTCTTCATTCAGGTGCGTTGTAGTGACAGTGGCGCGCGATTGGAGTACCGGGAACCGAAGCTCAAGGGTCCGCCCGCGTGAGACGAATCGAACGCCGTGCGCGGAGGCGACGGCGACGAGCTCGGGGTCAGGCGGCGGCACGTGAGCGGCGCCGGTAACGAGAAGAAAGATATCGTCACCGACGCCTACTTCGCATGCGACTTTGTGGCCCAACGCAAGCAAGGGTAGCACACTGCGCGCCACCGCTGTCCGGACCACCGCAGCCGGCACGGACGTTCGCGCCCGCCCGCTGGACTGATCGGTCACCTCGACGCCCGCATCCCCACGGATGGAAAACAGCCTCGAAAAGCGGACGATTACCGCGGCAACGTCCGCGTCGCCCGGCTCAGCCCGCGCGAATGCGAGCAGCGCCTCGGCGGCGGCCGCCGCCACCTCGAACTGTGCCGCCGCAGTCGCCGCGAAAGGCGCGATTGCCGCCGCTTCTGCCCCGCGCGCCGACCGGCCGCGCACGACCTCGAGGTTGACAGCGACCCCGTTGAGGGCGTTTCGGAAATCGTGCGCTACGTAACTGGCGACGGCCTGGAGCGTCGAGGCCCAGGCTGCTTCCGCCCGGACGGGGTCAGTCACTCAGGTCCGTGTCGTCCGGTGCGGCAGCGACCGTCTCGTAGCCGGCCGTCCCCGGCATCGGCCGATGCAGGCGCACCGCTTTCACGTGCTGCCGGACCGTCTCCGCGGTGTTCGCGACGCCGAGCTGTGTGAACAGGAACTGGAACTTTGCGTCGTACGCCTTCGCGACGGCCGCCTTCACGTCGTCCGGCAGATCCCACAGCCGGCGCTTGAATGGGCCGAGAGCCTTTTTCCGCGTCTTGTAGAAAAACTGCTCGTCCGTGTCCGTCGCCTTGCGCTCGTCTTTCGCATTGTCGCGCAGCCAGTCGTACACCTCCGTGCGCAGCGCATCCGGCAGGTGATCGAACAGCATGTTCTGAAAGTTCGTGGCCAGATGGATCTCCGCGGTTTCGGTGCGCGGAAAGTGGTTGAAGGCCCCGTCCGGTAGCGTAGACGCACCATGCTGCACGGCACCCGCCATACCGTACTCCTCGCGCGCCGCCTTCGAGAGGTCCGCGAGCGTGTCCAAGTCGAGCGCCACCTCGGCGATCGATCCATTGGGAAGCACGACACCGCCGTGAGACGTTCCGGACTGCACGCTGATCTTCGACAGGCCCGCGGTCCCAGGCGCCCGGTTGCCCAACGTCCGGTTGAAGCCATCCATGAACGCGCGCAGCTCGTGGACGGTGCTGTTCTGCGTGCCGACTTCGCCGATCTCGCCTCCGACCGAGATCGTCACGCCCTTCGGCTCGAGCCCGCGGAGGTAGCGCGTGATGTCGACGCACGTCTCGTAGTTCAGGCGCTGCTGCGCCGACAGGTCGGGCTGCGATAGGTCCACGAGCGTCGACGTGTCGACGTCGATGTTGTAGAACCCCGCGGTGATGGCTTCCAGGGCGAGCTGCTTCACTGCCCCGACTTCCGCAGCCGGATCCACCGCGAACTTCTTCGAGTTCACCTGAAAGTGATCGCCCTGAATGAACACCGGGCCGCGGAACCCTTCGCGCAACGCCGCGCCGAGCATCGCGGTGACGTACTCCGCCGGGCGCTGATCGGTGTACCCGATCTCGGAACGCGCGATCTCGAGCAGGAACGCTCCCGCCTTCAGCTTGATTGCAGTGCGAAAGATCGATCGCGCGGTATCGTACGCCGCTCCGCGCACGTTGATCGCGGGGACAGTGAAGCCGTGTGTCTCGCCGCGGCCGCGCGCGAGGTAGAGCCCGTTGATCGACGCGGGCCGAACGCCGACCGTCGCGCCGATCTCCCAGATCAGCCACCGGGCGTAATCGCGCGATTCGCCGGTGCCGAAGACGGCCTCCCGCACGAGCACATCCATCTTGGGCGATGCCAGGTCGGCCTCGCGGAGCACTGTCACGCGGTCGTTCTGTACGCTGATGGCGTCGCCCAGCGGCGAGGGCCTCGTTTTGACTTGCTCCACCATGTGCCGCCTCGATGTCGGAATGCCGATGCTGTCGATGACGCCCGGGAAGCTGAACGGCCCCGCGACGACTAGCAACCCCTCCGGTCAGCGGCCACGCGTTCGCTCGGTTCAGGGCTCGTCGATGCGAATCGTGAGCCCATCGAACGCCGGCGTCACGCCTCGCGGAAGCTCGGCCTCGAGGTCCGCGTGGAAATTGTCGTGCGTCAGATGCGTGAGATACGTGCGATCTGCCCCGAGCTCCTTGGCGGCACGAACTGCCTCGGGAATGCTCAGGTGCGTCGGGTGCTCGGTACGGAACAACGCGTTGATCACGAGAACCTGGGCGCCGCGAAGCCGCTCCACGGCCTCCGGCGGGATCGCCTTCGCATCCGTGACGTATGCGAGCGGTCCAATGCGATAGGCATACACCGTCAACTTCCCGTGCGGCACGGGTACGGCGGTAACGTCGACGTCACCGATGGTGACCGTGTCGTTCGGCGCCAGCGGCCTCGGATCGCCTTCGGGCTTGGACGTCCCGGCCGCCGGCCGGATGTTCTCATCGAAGATGTAGGGAAAGCGCTTCGCCAGATTTTCGAGCGTGCCGGGCGGGCCGTACATCGGCAATGGGGCGTCGCGCCTAACGGTTATCGCGCGAATGTCGTCGACGCCGTGTGTATGGTCAGCGTGGTCGTGCGTGAACAACACGGCATCCACCCGATCGATCCCGTTCGTGACGAGCTGCAGGCGGAGCTCTGGCGGCGTGTCGATCAGCAGGCGTGTCCCCCGGTCCGTCTCGACGACCGCGCCCACTCTCGTCCGCCGATCGCGGGGATCGGTGGAGCGACACCGCGCACAGTTGCATCCGATCTGCGGTACGCCGAAGCTCGTACCCGTACCGAGAAACGTGAGCTTCACACGCGTTCGACTCGCAGAACGTTCGTCGTGCCAGGAACGTCGAACGGCACACCGGCCGTGACGAGCACCCGGTCGCCCTCCTTCGCGAGCCCGCCCGACAGTACCACCTCGCGGGCCCGGGCCACCATCGCCTCGTAGGTCGCGCAGTGCGGAACGATCTGTGGAATCACGCCCCACACGAGCGCGAGCTGACTGAATGTTCGTGGCTCGTCGGTGAGTGCGAGAATCGGCACCTGCGGGCGGTGCGCGGAGACGATGCGGGCGCTGAAGCCGCTCTTCGTGAACACGATGATGATCGGCGCGCCGAGCATTCGCTGCGCGGTATCGGTCGCCGCAGCAATCGTCTCCTCGGTGGTCGCGACGATCTCCGGTCCAACGTACCCGTCGCGCGCTCGCTTGAACGGGTGCTGCTCGATCTCGGAGATGATGCGGCGCATCGCCTGTACGGCGAGCCGCGGATACGCGCCCGTCGCCGTCTCTGCCGAGAGCATTACCGCGTCGGTGCCATCGATGATCGCATTGGCGACATCGCTCGCCTCAGCGCGCGTGGGTCGCGGGTTCTCGATCATCGACTCGAGCATCTGGGTCGCCGTGATCACCGGGCGCCCGATGATGTTAGCGGCCCTGATGATCTTCTTCTGCGCGATGGGGACTTCCTCGAACGGCAGCTCGACACCCAGATCGCCGCGCGCCACCATGACACCGTCCGACGCGCGCAGGATGCTGTCGATGTTCTCGAGCGCCGAGTCCTTTTCGATCTTGGCGATGATGAGCACCGACTTGGGCACGAGCCCGCGGAGCTCGGCGATGTCGGCCGCGCGCCGCACGAAGCTGAGCGCGAGATAATCGAGCTTCTGCTCAGCGGCGAACGCGGCATCGGCTCGGTCCTTCTCGGTGATGGATGGCGCCGACACGTTGACGCCGGGGAGATTGATGCCTTTGTGGCTCTTGACCTCTCCACCGTGTACGACGCGCGCGGTTACGCGAGGTGGATGCACATCCAGCACCACGAGCTCGATCAGGCCATCGTCTACGAGTATGCGATCGCCAACGTGGACGTCGGTCGCGAGCGCCTCGTACGTGACCGGCATTTCGCGGGGCTCGGCCTCGTCCTCGGGGCAGAAGACGACGTCGGCGCCCTGCTCGAGCGGACGCGGCGCCGACAGCGCACCGATCCGGATGCGCGGCCCCTGCAGGTCCCCGAGAATGGCGACGGGCCGCTGGCGTTGGGCAGCGAGGTCGCGGACGATTGCGATTGTCCGCGCGTGCTGCTCGTGTGTCCCGTGCGAGAAGTTGATGCGAGCGACATTCAGTCCCGCATCCAGGAGGGCATCGATCGCCTCGGGTGTGGATGTCGCAGGGCCGAGCGTGCACACGATCTTCGTGCGCGGCTGATGGTTCGTGGACACGGAAGCGTCAGGAGTTCGATGGAGGAATCATGAACCGACCGAGCGGCGCCGATGAACCGCCGAACGTCGCGAATCGGGCCACCGATTCGCGACGTTCATCACTCGGAGTGGCTGACGTCAGCGACCGGCGCCGATGGGGCGGCCGAGTGTCTTGGTCTTGCGCTCGAGGCCCGCGATGAGCGAGTCGAACGACTTCTGGAAACTTGCGAGGCCATCCAGGAGCAGCTTGTCCGTCACCTCGCGAAAGTCGATGCCGATCTCCCCGAGCTGGTCCATGACACGCTGCGCCTCGCGCAGGTTGCGATCGACGGTCCGCTCGACGACGCCGTGGTCCTGGAACGCATCGACCGTCGCCGGCGGCATGGTGTTCACCGTGTTCGGCCCGATGAGCTCCTCGACGTACACCACGTCACGATACGCCGGGTTCTTGGTGCTGGTGCTCGCCCACAGCGGCCGCTGGAGCTTCGCACCCTTCGATGCCAGCACGGCCCACCGGTCGCCAGCGAACATCTCGCCGAACAAACGATACGCGAGCTTGGCGTTCGCGACGGCGGCGCGCCCCTTGAGGGCCATTGCGACGTCCTTGCCGGCGGCGTCGGCCTTGGCGGCGATCGCATCGAGCCGCTTGTCCACCTCGCTATCGACGCGACTCACGAAGAAGCTCGCGACCGACGCGATGCGTGAAATATCCTTGCCCGCCGCGAGCCGATCCTCGAGACCGCCCAGGTAGGCCTCGATGACGCGGCGGTGCGCGTCGATCGAGAACAGGAGCGTGATGTTGACGTTGATGCCGTCGGCGATGAGGGTGCGCACGGCGGCGGCGCCCGCCACGGTCCCCGGGATCTTCACCATCACGTTAGGGCGGTCGACCGTGGCCCAGAGCCGACGCGCCTCGGCGACGGACGCCGCCGTGTCGTTCGACACGCCAGGCGATACCTCGATCGAGACGAAGCCATCGGCGCCGCCTGTCGAGCGATACGTGTCCGCGAAAATGTCGCATGCCGTCCGGACGTCCGTCGTCTCCACGAGCTCGAACAGGTCCCAGGCCGTGAGCCCCGGCGGAGCCGAGACGATCTGGTCGTCGTACTCATCGCCTTCGGCGAGCGCCTTCTCGAAGATCGTCGGATTCGACGTCATCCCGGAGAGGGCGTCGTCACGAATCTTCTGCGCGAGCTCGCCGTTCCGGAGGATCGTGCGATCGATGAAATCGAGCCAGACCGATTGGCCGGCCTCGTGTAGCGCGGTGAGCCGATTGGTCGTCATTCCGGGTGTGCGATCGAAGTGTGGGACCTGATCCGGGACGCGCGTCACGGGATCTTTTCGAAACATATCACGTCTCCGCCAACGGCGTCGACGCGGCCGGGGCGTGTGCCCACCTGGAAGCTCGGCCGCCGTTGACGGTTCGTGCCGCGCCCGCCGGGTCTGGTCAGTGATCCGTCGCCCGGTCGGATACGTTCGCACGGCCCTGCGCTGGTGGCGATCACGGTCGCTCGCAGCGCAGCTGTTTCTCACGAACGTCGCCGTCGTAGCGCTCTGGGCCGCGACGACGCGTCAGCTCGTGTCTCTCGAGACCGGGCGGCGCGAATCCACCGAGCAGGGAGCCGCCCGAGCGGCGGCGGCCGTTCTCGTGACCGCGCCGATCGAGGCTGCGCTCGTGAGCCTCGAAACCGGGGAGCGGGGGTTCGCGCTCACAGGCGACTCGACATTCGTAACGGCGTACTGGCTCGGCCTGGATCAGCTCGGTGCGGTGCTAGACTCGCTGTCGAAGTTGGCCACCGCAGATGGCGAGCTGACGCGCGTCACCAACCGACTTGACCAGGCGACGCGCAATTGGAAGGGTGCGGCGTCGGACCACCTCAGCGCTCGGGTCCGGCAGCTCTCGCCATCGGCCACTGCAGCGCTCGCACGACGCGTGTCGGTGACGATGGACAGCGTGCGCGTCGCGGCGGCGGCGCTCCAGCGTGCCACGCGCCTGAACGCCGACCGAAGCGCCGCGGACGCCGCGCGTCAGATCGACGCGGACGCCCGTGAGTCGCTGCTCGTCACGCTCCTGCTGCTCGCGATGATCGTGTTGGCAACGGTGGCCAGTCTTCGGCGCGTGGCCAGCACGCTGGATGCGATCGTGTTCGACGCCCGATCGCTCGCTGCTGGCGACCATCGCGCCGCCGTCCGCTCGGTCGCCGGTGGTAGTCGTGAGCTCGGGCAGCTCGGTGAGGCATTCGGGACCCTCGCCGCTGCGGTTGCGGAGCGGGAGCACGGCCTGCGCGACGACATTCGTCAACTCAAGGAAGTCGAACGACTCAAGAACGACTTCGTCTCGACCGTGAGTCACGAGCTGAGAACGCCGCTCACGGCCATCCGGGGCGCGCTCGGTCTCGTGCTGGCGGGGACGACCGGGGCGGTGGCGGCCAGGACACGCGACCTGCTCCAGATCGGGCTCCAGAACACCGAGCGGCTCATTCGCCTCATCAATGACATTCTGGACGTCGAGCGTATCGAGGCTGGGCACCTCCTCGTGCGTCGCGAGCCGTGCGAGCTGGCGGAGATTCTACAAACGACCGTGGAATCGTTGCGCACCGTCTCGATGGAGGCACATGTGTCGGTCGTGCTGGAGGCCGGTGAGGGCGCAGTCGTCACCGGCGATCCGGACCGTCTCGTGCAGGTGTTCACGAACCTGATCTCGAATGCGGTGCGCTTCTCGCCGCGGGGTGAAGTGGTGACGGTCACGCTGCGAACTACGGCAACGAGCGTCGTCGTGTTCGTGTCGGACCGCGGCCCCGGAATCCCGCTCGAGTTCCGCCGCCGCATCTTCGGCAAGTTCCAGCAGGCGGATCCCGCCGTCACGTCGGGGGGCGCCGGCCTTGGGCTCTCGATCGTTCGCGCCATCGTCGAGCGCCACGGCGGATCCATTCGATTCGACAGCGCTCCCGGACACGGGACGACGTTCATCACGGAGCTGCCCTACACCGCGCTGACGGCGTCCGTCGCCGCCATCGGTCAGGGCGCCCATCGGCTGCTCGTCGTCGACGACGACCGGGACATGCTGAGCGTGCTCCGGTCCTTGTGCGAATCCGTTGGCGCCGTCACGGCGGTGGGCTCGCCCGACGAGGCGTGGCGGGCGCTGTCGACGTCAGCGTACGACGCGATCGTGATCGATCCCTCGTCGCCGAACTCCGCGGCGATCCAGCTCGTCAGGCGTGTCCGCCAGCTGCCGAGCTACGGCGACGTTCCCGTCCTGGTGTTCTCGTCCCGCGAGTTCTCCGACGAGGAGCTCGACGGGATCACCCTGGCGCCGTCGCACGCGTTCGTGAAGGCGCGCGACCGGGAGCAGGACCTGCTGCTCCGACTCAAGGCCGTGCTCGCGGTGCGGCGGCCACGGCGGCCGTTGGCGGCGACCGCCTAACGCTTCAGGTCACGGCCGCCGCGCGGTCCCGCCAGAGCGGAATCTTGCCGGCGAGGGTGCGAAAGCTGACGGGTTTGGGAACGTAGTCCAGGGCGCCGGCCCGGAGCGCGCGGATCTGGTCACCCTCGCCGGCGTGCCCGGTGATGAACACCACCGCGTACGTGTCCGGGCGCTCCGCGCGCAGGCGATCGTGCACCGCATGGCCATCCAGGCCCGGCAGGTCGACGTCGAGCAGTACGAGCGGCCGGCGACCCTCGGTGCGGAATCCCAGCAACGCCTCGAGCCCGGCCTCCCCGCTCGGGTACGCCCGAAAATTGAGCCCTCCCGAACGGAGCACGTACTGGATCATGTCGGACAGCGCGGGATCGTCCTCGATCAACACGACGTCCGGCGCCAGCCCCGCCTCCTGCCGCCGCCACCGCCTAACGAGCGCCGCGCGGTCCTGCCGCGCCGCTTCGATCGCTTCCTCGGCCGCACGTCGCAGCGCCGTGGTCTCCGTGCCCACCTCCGAGGTGTCCACGATCCCACAGCGCCACGTTGGCGTGCTCTCCGCACGACCGACGACGAGCGCCTCGAACAGCGACTCCGCGATCTCGGCGTCTCCCTCCACCACCGCCATGAGCGATACGCCATCGTGATATCCGACGACGCTCGACGCGCCGGCCACGGCGTTCGCGATGCGCTGCGTTTCTCCGAGCCACCCCATCGCGGTGTCGCCGGCGAGATCATCGCCATCCGGACGCACGACGATCATGGCTATCTCACGGCCCTCCTCGGCCGCCGTGCGGACGAAGGCGGAGACGTCCGCGGCCGTGCGAGGTGGCAACGGCAGACCGGTGCCGGGGTGGCGGCCTTCACTCAGGCGCACGACGCGCTGGCGCTCGAGATGCCGTGCGATGCACGCGCGGAGATCGGCGGCGGCGATTGGTTTCGCGATGAAGTCATCGACGCCGGCACGCCTCGCCTGCTCCTGCGTTCGCTCTTCGGTGTCGGCCGAGATGAGCACGATCGGCAGATCGCGGTACGCCGGGAGTGTGCGCAGCTCACGCGCGAGCTCGATGCCCGACACCTCGCCCATGCGCACGTCCATCACGAGCAGCGACGGAGCTGTGGCCGCGAGCTGCTGGTGTAGCTCGTTCGGGTGGTCGCAGGTCATGATGCGCACCCCTTCGCTCTCGAGCAGGAACTGAACGATCGTGAGGATGGACGGATCGTCGTCCAGCACCAGGATCGTCGCGCCGGCGGTCGAGCTGCCGAGCGACAAGCGATCGGCGAGATCGAACAGCGTGCCCAGCTCGTCGGCCTGATCGACGGTGGCGACGCCGGCGGCGGCTACCGCAGCGGTGTCACCGGCCGTCGGTCCCGTCGCGAGCGCGATGATGGGAACGCTCGTCGAAGCAGCGAGCTCGCGCACCGGCGCGACGTGCGCGACGGGGACCACCACCACGTGCGGCGCCATTTCCCGCAGCGACACCGGCGTGAGGTCGGCGCCCCGGGCCGACGTGAGCTGATACCCCCGAAGCGCTGCCTCCGAGCGCAGGCCGCGTGCGTAGGCGACCGACACGTCCACGAGCAACAGGCGTCGCCGGGACACCGGCGTATGCCCGAGTACGGTCTCTGCCGACATGGCGAGGCGTACCGCGCTCACAAAATGCCCGATGATCGTGGCGCGCTGCATGCGCTCGTGCGTCTCGTCCGCTTCCCAGGCGGTGACGCGCTGCTCGATTTTCGCGGCGAGACGACTCGCTTCGACGAATCCGTAGCTGCCGGCGGTCCCGTGAACGCGGTGGAGCTCGCGGCGAAGCTCCGCGATCGTCTGAGGGGCGGTGGGGTCCGCCGCCAGCTGACGCGTCAACTCCTCCAGCAACGCAATTGTACCCGCGCTGGTCTCGCGAAAGCGCTCGCGCAACGTCCGCAGCGCATCACTCGCCCGTGCGACGGTCTGGGCGCTCGCCATCAAGGATTTGGAAACGGAAAGGCGGACAGCGGCGGGTCGTGTCCGGCCGGTGGCCGGCCCGGTCGCGCCGCGACATCGTCCCGCGTGACGTCGTTCTGTTTAGAGACGTCCGAGAACTGAACCCGGTCACGCTGTCCACACTCGCGCCACGCTCCGAAGATGAAGCTGCTCTGCGCCGACGACGAGCCCGATCTCCGCACCATCCTCGAGCTGGCGCTGTCCATCGATCCCGGGCTCGACGTCGAGATCGTGGCGTCCGGCGCAGAGCTTCTGCATCGCGCGTCACAAGGCCAGTACGATGCATTTGTGCTGGACGGGATGATGCCGGGCCTCGACGGCTACGAGACGTGCCGGCGCCTCAAGGATGACCCCGCGACGGCAGGGATCCCCGTCGTATTCCTGACGGCGAAGACGCAGCAGGAGGAGATGCGCCGCGCCATCGCCCTCGGTGCGACCGCATGCCTGACGAAACCGTTCGATCCGCTGACGCTCGCCACGGAGCTCCGGGCAGCGCTGGAGCCTGGCGCCTAGCGGGTGGCCGTGAAGCTCTGGGGCTCCAAACCGGCCGGATCACCCCCGGCGGCGAACCGCACGGGGAGCCAGACAATGAACGACGTGCCAACACCGTAGCTGCTCTCCACCTGCACGCTGCCGCCGAGCCGATCGAGCAGCTTGCGCGTGATGCTCAGGCCCAGGCCGGTCCCGCCGAACTCACGGGTGCGCGACTGATCGATCTGGCGGAAGTCCTCCCAGATCGCGTCGAGGTGCTCGCTCTTGATACCGATACCGCTGTCGCTCACCGCAATGCGAACGTGGTCATCGGTCCGCGTGGCATCGAGACGGACCCAGCCGACGTGCGTGAACTTCACCGCGTTCGACAGGAGATTCAGCAGGATCTGCTTGAGCTTCGTGCGGTCGGTGTACACGAGCATCCCGTCCTCGGCAACGCGATAGGTCGCGTCGAGCCCTTTTTTTCGCACCATGGGCTCGAGCTGCTGCGCGACCTCGGTCACGATCTCGGCGAGCGGAATCTCGCCGAGGTGCAGCGGCATCTTCCCCGCTTCGATCTTCGCGAGGTCGAGGATGTCATCGATGAGCGCCTGCAGGTGCTGGCCGGCCGCGCGGATGCGCTCCAGACTGTCGATCTGCTGAGCGGTCACGTCTCCGAACAGTCGATCGAGCAGGAGCGATGTGTGTCCGAGGACGGCGTTGAGCGGCGTGCGCAGCTCATGCGACATGCTCGCGAGAAACTCCGATTTCAGTCGGTTCGCACGCGCGAGCTCCTGCGACTGCCATTGCAGCTTGAGGTTCTGGGCCTCGAGGTCGCTCGTGGCGGCACGAATGCGCTCCTCCAGCTGCGCGGAAAACCTCTTGAGCTCCTCGTACAGCCGCTCGTTCTCGACCTGTTTGGTCAGGTCGTGCACGACCGACACGATGACGCTCGGTTCCCCGTGCTCGTTGATGATCTTGCCCGACACGACCTCGACCGGCAGCTCCCGACTGCTCGCCGGGTCGGTGAGGGCCATGCGCGCGCGCCGCGAGATCGCCGTGCCTAACGTGAATTCCGAGATGAACGACGTGAACTTCGTGTCGTTGCCGCGAATGGCCTGGATCGCGCCGTAGTTCCGCTTCCCGCCTTCACGCACCTGGAACAACCGCTCGGCCTCGTCGTTCATCATGATGATGTTCGACTGGTCGTCCGTGACGAGGATCGGGTCGGCGACGTTCTCGAGGATCAGGTTCAGGCGGTCTCGCTCGCGCGTCGCGTCGAACTCGGCCAGCCTCACGCGCTGCATCTGTCGCTCGAGCTCGTGTCCCGCGCGGCGCAGGTCGGTCACGTCCCGGAGAACGGACAGGATGGCGCCGCCGCCTTCGGCCTCTCCGCCCAGCGGGTGGGCAAGGACCTCGAAGAGCAGGTCGGTGCCTTCGCCCGGGTCCACCAGATTCAGCTCGCGCGGCCCACTCTGCAGACCACGGGTCATCACGGCGCGCGCGAGATACGATGTGAACAGCAGGTTGTTGACCTCGACGGCGCGACGGCGTCCCTCGGAGTCGGAGTCCCGCGTATTGAGCAGCCGCTCGGCACGGGCGTTCTGGACCACGATGTCGTTCGCGGCGTTCGTGATGACGATGGGGTCCGGCAGCGAATCGATGATGCTCGTTAGGCGATCGCGCTCCTTCGTCGCGCGATCGGCGGTCTGGCGGACCGCTGCCGCCATCCCCATCCGCGCGAGAATCGGCCCCGCGAACATCGCCACACGGGTGAGCGACTCGACGATCGATGCCTCGGGCGTCCCCTCGAGCACGACGACGCCGGCAGGGGCGTGGCCGAACCATTCCTGCATCCGGCGCGGGCGCATCCCCATGTGCAAGCCGAACGGTGCAATCAGGTCGGCGGCGCGGTTGGCGGAGAGCACCCCGGGACCGGCGCGATCGTCCCCTCGCGGGAGCGGGAGAGCTACCCAGCGCGCAAACGGAAGCCGGTGATCGGGGACCGACTCGGCTCCTGACCAGATCGGATGGAGCGACAGGACCGAGACGACAACGGGGTGCGACAGGTCGTTGACCGAGGACGCCGGCACGCTGCCGCCGTCCTCGAAGCCGACCATGGCAGCGACGCACAACATCTCGAGCGCCGGGTCGAGCAGGTACACGAAGCCACGGCTCGACCCGGTCAACTCCCCGAGCCGCGACAGCAGGAATGCCGCCGAAGACGCCAGGTCGGGAGCCTCGGCGAGTGTGGCGAGCAACTCGTCGAGATCCGTGCCCGCGCCGCCGTACGGAGGGCCTCCGTCCATCACGTCATGTAGCGGCCTGCTCGAGCCGACGGCGTAGCTCCGCATTCTCTTTCAGCACACGCTCGAGCTCCGACTCAGTGTCGGCCACGAGCTCGCGGGGCCTCGACACCGGCGCCGTAATGCCGACCGCTTCCGAGTATTTCAGGTAGGTATCAATGGAGGCGACGACGATGCGTGCCTCGACAGTGACGAGGTCGATACCGACGAGCGAGACCCGCACCCAGGCATCGATCACGATTCCCTTGTCGAGAACGCGATCCAGTACGTCGATGAGAGAACTCCCGCTGGGCGAGCGTTCTACGGCCATTGCAGCCTACTCCGTAGGTGAGAGGGTCTTACTTCTTTCGGCGCGTGGGTCGGGCAGAATCCGCCGTGAGTTGCTCGAGGCCGCGTTCGATCCGCTCCAACCGCCGCTCAATATCGCCAGCAAGAAGCGGGCTCGACGGTACCGAGGTGAGTCGTGGGTCATGCCGCCACCAGTTCAACCCGATCTGCTCTGCCTTGTCGATGGAGCACACGAGCAGGCGAACCTGAATCGTAAGCAGCTCGACGTTCGCGAGGTTGATCTTGATGTCGCCAGCGATCACCAACCCCTTGTCGAGGACGCGGTCGAGGATCTCGACCAATCCATGACCGCGCGATGGTGTTACGAGATCCGCCAAGCAGAGACACTCCGACGGTGCAAGTTGCGACCGTTGTTAGCGTAAGCGTGGACGCAAGGCGTCAACGCAGGCGTCCCAGGGGGCCAAGATCGATCTGCAGGTCTTCGTCCGTGAGCCCGAAGGCTTCCTTCAGCTGCTGCATCCGTTCGTCCAGCTTGAGCAGAGTGAGCCCGAGCCGTTCCACTTCTTCCGCACTCAGATCGCCGCCATCCATACGACGCACTGCTTGGTGCTCCAAGACCTTACGCACGACCTCGATCACGGTCAAGACGAGCCGAGCAAGACCCTGGTCCACACGTTCCGGGTCGGCATTGATACGATCGGGCAACGCACGCGCAACGGCCGAGAGTTGCGTCTCGAGCTCCCGGCGCACCATCTCGTCGACATCGATTGCAGCGTTGGGTTCGTCAGGCATCACCGGCGAACGAATATGGCGCGAACGGGCCGAGGATCGACAGGTCGATTGCTTGGGACGACAACCGGTCGCGGAGGACGTTCCGAAGCTCGCCAACGTCACCTCGCCGGACGAGCAGCGGGAAGTACGATATGCCGCGCGCCGCCTCGCACGGGTGCTGGTCGATCACGAGTGTCCTCGCCGCCTCTCGAACCACGTGTCGAACCTCCTCACAGCCGACCTCGCGGGCAATGTCCGCTCGTCCAGTTCGCGCGAGCCGCCGCAGGAACGCAGTGCCTGGGCCCTCATTCGCCGCATTGGCATCTTCGACGACGTCCGCCGGGCGTTGCGCGGCCGGGGACGGCTCAGCAGCGTGTCTGATCACAACGCGAAGCTCGACACAGCCCGACACCCGCGCGAGACGGGACTCGAGCGGCAGGCGCCGGGCGCCGATCGCTTCCCCCACGCGGTCGTCATTCGCGAACGACTGCCCGAAGCGAATGGGCAATGGAGTATCACCGACTGAGAGCGCCGCCGAACAGACTGCGTCGTGTGCCTTCACACGCTCGACCGTGACGGAGATCGAGGCACTCTCGGTGTCGCTGACCCAGGCGACGAGGCTCGCCGCGTCGATCGAGCGTACGGGCGCGTCGTCGAGCCCGACGAGTCCGAGGGGGACCTCCGGCCGGTCACTCCGCACGCAGTACAGATACGTCGGCATCCGGGTTCTCGCGTGCCTCGCGGCGGCGGCGCTCGGTGTTCCGCGCCGTTTCGATCGCGGTCAGCACTACGGTCAGGTCGAGCTGAATGAGGTCGATGTCACCCACCGAGATGGTGACACTACCCGCGATGACCGCTCCCTTGTCGAGCACGCGGTTGATGAGATCCGAGAGCTCCAGCGGCGCGTGGTCGATCGCCTCACCCGACATCGCTCGCCCTCCGCGCGAAATGGTACGGGGGCCAGGGCCCGGTAAACTCGACCCGGAAGCCCCGGCGCTCGTAATCGCGAACGAACCCTGTCACCGCCGAGCGAAAGTCGTCCACTCGATCGTGGGCAACGAGAAACGCGGCGTTGAGAATCGCGGCTCCGCTCTGATCCGACGTCGACTTCGGCGGCGGCTCCTGCACCGACTCGAGCGACCGCGACGCCAGGTCGGCGAACGCGGCCGTCGCCACGGACCCAGCCACGCGGCGAAGCTCGTCCTTTCGCGCCGCCTCGAGCTTGCGCGTCAGCAGGTACCCCTGCCCCGGCGACGCGGCGGTTGCCACGTCAGCTTCGAGCGCGGCGATCGACGGGCTGAACGCACCGAGCACGCCGCGCAGCTCATCGTCCAGCCGAAAGATGCGCACCCCGTACTCACGACCACGCGCGACATGTGCGAGCAGCGATGTGAGCTCGTCATGTCGCTCCACGAGCATGGCGTGGACAGCCGCCTCGGATCGAAACAGCGACAGCAATGGCAGCGGCACGACGGGGCCTTCGTCACTCGCCCAGGTCATCACGGTGTCGTGCGCAGTCGCACGCGGCGCGAGCCACGCGACATCGGCGAGGCGGTCGTCCAGATCCGCGCCGTACACCGCCGCGCCAACGCGACTGACCAGCGCCGCCACCTTTCCCTCGGTGGTCAGCTCGACGGGGAGACCGTCCACTCCGGCGGGCGCGGAGCGCACGACCGCTGTCGCGGGCACCACGGCATAGACGTAGTAGAGGAAATCAGCCATCGCGTCCGAGCGCTCTCCACTCTTCGAGCCATCCGAGCAGCCGCGCGGGGCCGACTGGCGGCGGACTCACCTCGGCCGCCACAAACTGCCGGATGAGTGGCTCGACAGGAAGAGGGCGTGGCATTTCGCGAGCGCGATTCCAGATGATAGCGGGGACGTGATCGCCCAGGCTTCGAATGCGGCCAACGACGCGCTCGGTCTCGAGCCTGACGATGGCCTCATCGAGCGCGACCACGAGCACACCCGCACGATCCCGGTCGCGTAACAATTCGCCCACTGATCGCGTTCGCCGCGCGAACGCCAGGAGCTCCGCTCCGAGCTCACCGCCACCTCCGAGCTCTCGATATTTCAGCATGAGCCGGAGCAGGCGGTGCGACCAGTCGAGCGCGAGCGCGGGCATCTCGAGCAATCGGATGAGATGCCCCGTGGGCGCGGGGTCAATGACGATCCGGGCGAACAGCGCGTCAGCCAGCGCGTCGCCAAGCCAGATGAGCGCGTAGAGCTCATCGATGCCTGGTGGTGCGAGCGCGAACAGCTCCCGCGCGATCGCGCGATCGTGCGACGCGTCGAGCCCGGGACCCAACAATCCATCGAACGCAGCGTCCACGCGGGACTGGTATTCCGACCGCCATCGCGCGAAGGCCGCACCAGCGTCGATCTGTCGCGCGCGCAGTCCGAATCCACCAGTGACGAGCGTGTCGGCGTCTTCGATCCGCTGGTCGAGCGCGTCACCGATGGACGGCGCCGGATCGGTCGACACGAGAATCGTTCGGTGGCCGTCCCGCGCAGACGCGAGCGCGAGCGCGCACGAGACCGATGTTTTCCCGACTCCGCCCTTTCCGCCGACGATGAGCACGGGCGGCAGCGACCCGATCGCCGATGACGCTCCGGTCAACCGTACGGGCGGCGCGCCACCGCCGCGTCCGGTCGACCGCAACCGCTCACGCCCCGACTGCCGCGCGGGGGCGAGGCGATGGACCTGACCGCTCCACCGGTCGATCCCACTCACGCCCGGGTCCAGTGGTGCGAGCTCGGGCACCGCGAACACGGGAATATCCGGAAACGACTGCCTGATGGTATTGGTCGCGGACTGCCCGGCCGCCGTCAGTGATTGCGGCTGCGTGTTCATCACCACGAGCCGAACGGTCATGCCTAACGTCGTCAGCGCCGCACCGTAGCGCACCGTTTCGGCCACTACGACGGGCTCCGGACGTGCGACCAGCACCACGGCGGTGCGATCGCCATCGGTCAGCAGTGTGTGCAGACGCGTCAGCTTTGCCTGAAGATCGAGAATGAACGCGTCGGCCTCATCGGGCCGGTATCGGTGCAGCAACGCGGACACCATGAATCGGTGTTTCGCCTGCATCGTGTCGAGCAGCGTGACGAGCGCACGAAATGCGTCAGGCAACGCGAGCAGGCGCAGGGTGTGACCGGTGGGCGCCGTGTCGAGCACGACGCGCTTCCACTCGCTTCGCTCAGCGAGATCGGCGAGGGCGAGCACCGCCATCGTTTCATCGATGCCGGGGAGCGCGGCATCCACGAGGCCCTGAACGTCGTCACGATCGAGGTACGTGCCGCGGTCGATGATGGTCGTGAGTGTGTCACCCCATCGTGCCACGAACGCGTCACGAGCGGCGGGCGCATCCAGTTGCATGGCGAACAGCGACGCTCGCGCGGGCACGGGCGTGGGCTCGCCGGTCAGGGGTGTGCCTAACACGTCCGCGAGCGCGCCCGCGGGGTCCGTCGACAGGACGAGCGTCCGGATGCCCTGGGCTGCGCTTCGCGCCGCGAGTGCGGCCGCGCACGTCGTCTTGCCGACGCCGCCCTTTCCGCCGACGAGCGTCCAGGATGGGAGCGACGCGAGGACCGCGTCGATCCCCGTCATTCGTCGTCGCCGGACTCCCGCGCCACGCGCACCGGGCCGCCCGCGGTGGCCATGCCCAGCCGCTCGCGCCACTCGCGCACCTCACGAAGGCGCTGCATGAGGACGGCCTCGCGACGGATGTACTCCTCGTCGTCGATGTCGCCGAGCTCGACGAGCATCTGCAGCTCCATCAGCTCCTGCTTGATGGGCGAGTCGTCGACGAGCTGCTCCTCCACGACGCGTTGGACCTGGCCTAACGACCAACGGATTCCCGCGACCGGGCCGGTGATCGGGAAGAACAGGACCTTGGAGAGCAGCCCCATTCGTCAGTTCGCCTTTTCCAGCTTCAGCTTGATGTTCACGAAGTTGTACGGCGGCCACGGGCCGGTGTACTTGAAGGTGAGCAGGTCCTCGTAGCGGCGGCTCACCTCCTTCACCTTCTCGTCGAACGAGTGCTCCTGCGTGCGGTCGACGAGGAAGGCCGCGTTCACGATCATACGGTCGCCAATGACCTTGTTGCTGCGGCTCGCCACCGCCACCGGCTTGAGCGCCTCGTGAATGTCTGCGACGTAGCGGCTCTGCATGCCTTCGAGCGCCGACTCCACGAGACGACCGAGCTGCATCCGCGCGAAGTACGTGGATGACGCCGTGTTGCGGCTGATCTCGTCCTTCAGTCGACGAATCTCGTCGTTCTCGCGCTCCAGGTTCGCGATGACCTTCTCGCGCTCCCACAGCACCTTGAGCCCGAACTCGATCTTGTCCTGCATCTTGTCGAGCACGTCGCTGAACGCCTGATACGTCGAGCGCAGGAGCTCCGTCACATCGTCTTCGGAGCGGAAGACGGTGCCGAACGACATCGGGATGACGGTGAACTCGCGCATGACCGTCTCGTTCACGAACTCGTGGGCGAGCACGTGCTCGCGTGTCGGATCGTAGATGACGAGCGGCGTGTCGCTCACGATGGCGGCGAGATCACGGAAATGCACGGTGTACACGCGCTGCCCACCCCCGATACCGACGCTTCCGAAATCCTTCGGCTTGTCCAGTCGAATGATGCAGTAGACGTACTTGCCGTCGACCGACGGGTGCGTGAGCCCCGGCTGGGCAAGCACTGGGGTATCCGTTCGCGCGGTCTGCGGATCGGTCATGCACGCTTCTCGGTTGGCGATGACGTTCGGTGTGTCCGGGTCAGCGACGGATTCCCGCACAAGGTAGCCGACGCGCAGCAAACCGGAAAGCAACACGCGTCGAGCAAGCTCGGGTTGCAGCGCGCACGAGCGCACGGCATACTGTGGCCCGTTCGCCCCCACGCCCCTCCACCGGACGGTCACATGCGCGTCGCTCTGCGCCCCTTCACCGCCGTAGCCCTCACGCTACTCGCTGCGTGCGGCTCCATCACCGATCCCTCGGGACCCGGGGCACCTGGCTCGGCGCTGGCCGCGAGGAGGCCGCCACGGCCTGCCCGGACGCCGATCCTGTTCGTGCACGGGTTCAACTCGAGCGGGAGCATCTGGACAACGATGATCGGTCGCTTCCAGAAAGACGGGTGGCGGAGCTCGGAGCTGGTCAGCTTCTCGTACAACACCGCGGCGTCGAACGCCACGACGGCGGCGATCATAGCGGAGAAGGTCGAGTCGATACGGACCGCGACCGGCGCTTCAAAGGTGGCCATTGTCGGGCATTCGATGGGAACGCTGTCCGCCCGCTATTACACGCGCAACCTTGGCGGGGACCTGAACGTGTCCGCGGTCGTGTCGCTCGCCGGCGCCAACCACGGCACCAATACAGCGATTTTCTGCCTGCAGACGTCATGCAGGGAGATGGTGCCCGGGTCGGCGTTCCTCAACGCACTCAACGCAGACGACGAGACGTGGGGTGCACCGCGGTACGCCGCGTGGTGGTCGCCGTGCGACGAGGTGATCAACCCCCGCGATAGCGCACTGCTCTTCGGCGGCGCGCTGAACACCGAGACCGCGTGCCTGAAGCACAGCCAGCTCTATCAGGACGCCACGGTCTACGCGCAGGTCCGTGACTGGGTGAACCAGCCGTCGCCGGCGGCTTTCATCGCGGCGCGCTAACGGCCGAAACGGGATCCAACGAAAATCGGGTGCGGTCCGGAACGAGCCTCGAGACCGCACCCGATTTTTGTCGTCATCGATGTCGGTTGCATCCGCCTGGCTCGTGCGGCTTGACCCGTACGAGCCGGCGCCGACACGTCATCTCATCCGCACTCGCTGAAGCCGCACACGTGGCACTTCACGCAGCCCTCCGCGTACTCGAGCTGCGAGCCGCAGTCCGGGCACGTGCCGATGAACGACTGCGCGTTGTTATCGAATCCCAGCTGCACCTGTTCGCCCGCGGGCGTGCTCCGCGCGACCGTGACTTCCTCGATCACCGCGGACGACGGCGTGCTGCCGCGCGACTCGCGCAGCAGCTCCTGCTGCACGCCGAGCTGCTTCTCCTGATACCAATCGTACAGCGCGAAGCCGATGGCATCTGGCACCGACAGCACCTTGTTCGGCCCGAGCCCGACCGCGCGATCGGACGAGATGCCGCGGAGCTGCTTGTGAATCTCCATGAGCGGGATGCCCGAGCGCAGCGCCAGCGAGATGAGTCGGCCCATCGCTTCGGCGTCGGCCATCGCGGAGCCGCCGGCCTTCCCGAGATTGATGAAGACCTCGAACGGCTGCCCGCGGTCGTCCTCCGTCACGTGCACGAACATGGTGCCTAACGGCGTCTCTTTCCGAATGGAGGTGCCGCGCAGCTTGTCGGGACGCGAGCGCTTCTGCCGGCGCTGCAGGTTCTCGGCCTCCGAGTCGTACAGCGCTTTCTTGAGCCGCTCGATCTCCGCCTCGAGCTCGGCCATCGTACCTTTGAGATCGGCCATCTCGCGCTTGTCCGCGGGTGCACCATCTCGCTCCGACTTGGCCTTGTCGGTCGCCCCCGTCGAGAGCACCTGGTTGTCGCGGGAGCCGTCGCGATAGACCGTGACGCCCTTGCACTTGAGATCGTACGCGAGCTCGTAGATCGCGCGCACGTCGGCGACCGTGGCCGTGTGCGCGAAGTTCGTCGTCTTGGAGATCGCGGAGTCGCAGTGCCCCTGGAAGGCAGCCTGCATGCGCATGTGCCACTCCGGGGCGATCGCGTTCGCGGTTACGAACACGCGCTGCCAGCGGGCGGGCACTTCGGCAAAGTCCACACGCCCCTCGCGGGCAATGCGCTCCATGAGCTCGGTCGAGTACCACCCCTCACGCTTCGCGATCGCAACGAAGTCCTCGTTCACGTCCGGCATCATCACGCCGGCCTGATTGCGCATGAACGCAACCGCGAACAGCGGCTCGAGACCGGATGAGCAGCCCGCGATGATGGAGATCGTGCCGGTCGGCGCGACGGTGGTCACGTTGCAGTTGCGCAGCAGCTGCATCGGGCGGATGCGCTTGCCGTCACTGTCGCGCGCGCACGTCTCGTCAGGGCCAAAGATCGAACGCGCCCATTCCGGGAACGCGCCACGCTCGTTGGCCAGCCGCTCGCTCTCCTTCTTCGACTCGACGTCGACGAACTCCATGACTTTGCGGCCGAACTCCACGCCCTCGGCCGAGTCGTACGCGATGCCCAGCCTAACGAGCGCATCGGCGAAGCCCATCACGCCCAGCCCGATGCGGCGGATGCGCTTCGACAGTGCGTCGATCTCCGGCAGCGGATACTTGTTGACGTCGATGATGTTGTCGAGGAAGTGCGTGGACAGCGCGATGTCGCCCGCGAACGCCTTCCAGTCCATCTGACCGTCGCGCACGTAGTACCCGACGTTGATCGAGCCGAGGTTGCAGACGTCGTACGGCAGGAGCGGCTGCTCGCCGCACGGGTTCGTCGCCTCGTAGGCGCCGAGGTGTGGCACCGGGTTATACCGGTTCGCTTCATCGATGAAGAAGCAGCCCGGCTCGCCCGTGCGCCACGCACCGTCGATCATCTTGTTCCAGACCATCTGCGCATCGAGCTGGCCGACGACTTCCTTCGTGCCGGGGTCGACGAGGTCGTAGCTCGTCCCGGTCTTCACCGCCTCCATGAACTTCGTCGTGACGGCGACGGAGATGTTGAAGTTCGTGATCTGCGTGAGGTCTTCCTTGCAGGTGATGAACTCCATGATGTCCGGATGGTCCACGCGCAGGATGCCCATGTTGGCGCCGCGCCGTGTGCCGCCCTGCTTCACCGCGTCGGTCGACGCGTCATACAGCTTCATGAACGAGACAGGGCCACTCGCCACGCCGGTGGTCGAGCGGACCATCGAGCCCCTGGGGCGCAGTCGCGCGAACGAAAACCCGGTGCCGCCGCCGCTCTGATGGATCAGCGCCATCGAACGGAGCGTGTCGTAGATCCCGTTCCGCCCGTTGGAGAGCGAGTCCTCCACAGGAAGGACGAAACAGGCGGAGAGCTGCCCCAGTGGGCGGCCGGCGTTCATGAGGGTCGGCGAGTTGGGCTCGAACCGACGCTCGGTCATCAGACGGTAGAACTGCTCGGCCGCCTCGGTGACTCCACCCTCGCTCGCGCCATACCGGCGATCAGCTTCAGCGACGACCGTGGCCACCCGCCAGAACATGTCCTCAGGGGTCTCGGTCGGCTTTCCGCTCGCGTCTTTCACCAGATAGCGCTTTTCGAGAACGGTGCGCGCGTTCTGACTCAGACCAGCGGGGCCGGCAGCGGGCTTCGAGGGTAGGGGCATGTTTACGTTCTCTCCCTGGTGAAACGTAGCGTTCGGACAAAACGACGAAAACGATCAGCGTGCCGAGGTGCACGCGCGAGTGCGGTGCGAGAACTGCAAAGAGGGGCGCAGTTTAGGTGGGTTCGTGAAACCGCGCCAGTGGATGCGTAAGCTGTTGCTCCAATAGAGCTTCCATTATCGACATCACGAATCTCGACTGAGCTGGACTTTCCACTCTGCGGGAGATTACACGGCCCTCATTCTGGCGGCCTGAAACGGGATGCGCGGGTTGTTTCGAGGCTCTAAGGGTGACTTCGACGTAAGCCGTGTGACGCCATTGGCTTAGCCATTCAAGCACCGAGCATCCACGTCCTCCGGGCCGCCACGACCGCTTCGACTCGGGGCGCGCCGCCGTTCCGCGCGGAGCAGAGTTCAACCGTCACTTGCCCACAAACACGTGCAGGCGACGTGCCGTTACACCTCACGCACGTCGAACCATGGCAACGCTTTAGCGTTGAGTTTGCCTGCGCTGCGGCCGTTCGGCTGAGGCAACTTCGAATGAGGCCGGCGTCGCTCGCGCCGAGCCGCCCGCGTTGGTTCCGAGGCGAGGAAGCGTCGCTAGGCGCCGTCGAGTGGGCTCCCCCTCGAGTGGCGCTGCGGAAAATTGCCCCGCCGATGCTGCTCCGCCAACTCGAGGTAGGCGGCGACCGCCGAGGCGATCCGGCCACGCAGCGCGTCGTCCGTCGCTCGGACGACCCGCGCCGGGACGCCGAGCACGAGGGAGTTGGGCGGGATGACCATGCCCTCGGTGCACACGGCGCCAGCGCCGACGAGAGAGCCACGGCCCACGACGACGCGGTTGAGCACCAGGGCGCCGATCGCGATGAGACAGTCGTCCTCGACCGTCGCGCCGTGCACCACCGCACGATGCCCAATGGCCACGCGCGCCCCGATCGTGCACGATAGCCCGGGATCCACATGGATCACCACGCCATCCTGGACATTGGTCGACTCGCCGATGGTGATCGGCGCGCTATCGGCTCGAATGACGGCGCCGGGCCATACCGACGCGCCCGCGCCGAGCGTCACGTCGCCGCAAACGAACGCGGCGGGGTGGATGAACGCGGTCGGGTGAATGCTCACGGCCGGTGTCCAAGCGCGCGGAAGTACGCCTCAAGCCCGTCGGCGACGCCTAACGCGTATCGCTCCTGGAACTCGGGTGTCCGCAGCGCGGCCTCCTGCTCCGGAATCATGATGAACGCTCCCTCGCAGAGGACCGACGGCATCCACGGATGGCGAAGGTCCGACAGGTTGTCGTAGAAGACCCCGAGATCGCTCAGCCCCATGCGGCGGACCATGCCGCGTTGCACCTCTCGAGCGAGCGGCTCGGAGGAGGGATGGAAATAGTACGACCCGGTCCCGTGCGCGGTGAACGGATTCACGCCGTCCGGAAGCGCATTCAGGTGGATCGACACGAACGCGTGCGCACCGGCCTGCCGCGCGAGCACCGGGCGGATGGCCAGCGCGAGCGGCTCCGCCGTCGTACGGGTCATCACCACGCGCGCGCCCCGACCCTCGAGGATTGTCTTCAGGCGCTGACTGATGGCGAGCGTCGGCACCGGCTCGTACAACCCGGTCGGGCCGGTCGAGCCGGCAGGCGGATGACCTGCATTCACGACGATCGTGAGCCCGCGCAACGGTCGCGCATCGTCGATCGCGGGAGGACGTCGAATGCGCAGCGTGAACGCGCCGCGATTCCACATCGGCAGATACCCGTATGGTGCGCGCGACAGGTCGATCTCGAAGCGCGCCCGATCGCTCGTCTCCTGATACCAGCGCACACGTCGAACGAGCGAATCGCCGCCGACGTAGTTGATGATGTCGGTGTTCGCCTGCACGCCATAGAGTATCGCGACGAGCGTCGTCCCCTCCTCCCGAATCTCGAACGCCGGAGGCGCACCGGTCGGGATCACGACGTCCACCCATTGGGCGGATGTCACGACGCGCGCATTCCCGGCGGTGCGACGGGGGCCCGAGGTTCCCGCCGGCAGCTCGGTCACGTCGCTCGCGGCAGCCCATGCCTCGAGGCCGGCATCGAGCCGGACGCGCACCATGTCACCAACGCGTCCCGTCGCCTCGAGCGTCGTCCCCGGAAGCAGCAGCCACTTGTACGTCCCGTTAGGCACGGGACGCAGGATGGTCACGCGGTCCGTATCGGGGACGGCGCCGCCACCGGTGAGGCGAACCCAGCGCGGTCGCGTTGGGTCGTCCACCGTCACGTCGCGGATCGTGAACCGCGCCGAGTCAGGGAATCGGCTGACGACGAGGGTCGCGCCCCCCGCGAGCGCGGCGGCCGCGACGTCGGTGGACCACGCGTAGGGGTCGACATCGCTGGTGGCCGGTACGCGCAGCGAGTCCAGAGACCGCGACGCGTTCACGAGCGGCTGCTCCGAGCCGTCAACCAGACGGACCGCGACCGTGGCATTCCGCGGCGCCCGGATACTCACCCGCACGCGTTCGTCGGGCCTCGCGATGCGTAAGCCGCGCGGCGACACACTGGCCGAATCGACGACCAGCCGGCCCGTGTCAGCAAGCACGAGACGAGGGGGAAGGAGCCTGACCTCGTGCACCGCTCTCGCCGTGTCAGCGCCGCGCGCCGCCACGATCGCGTACTGCGGCGCGCTCGCCGGAGGCACTGGCAGGTACGCGAGAAAACTTCCGTTGGGAATGACAGGCACCGCGACGCCGTTGATCGTGAGCGTCGCTCGACCACTACCGACCGTCCCGAAGATGAAGTTCGAGTCCCGCGATTGAATGACCGCGTTAGCAGGCGGGTATACCACGCTGACGGCCAGCGGTCCATCGACGAGGGGGACGGGCGGGAGTGCGGAGACCGTTCCGCCCGGCCCGGCGACGGTCGCGGAGGTCGCGGAGGTCGCGCGCGCACAGGCCCCCGCAACTGCCACGGAGGCGAGGAGCCACGCGACGATCGCACGAGACTCGGGGCGGTGGCTCGTCGTCATGGGCGGAAGGTAATCGTGACGCTCGGGTTCGGCCCGGAATCGATTCCGGACGCCTTTCACCCGGTCCGGGATGGCTCGGCCCGCGTTGATTGCCTCCGGTTTTGCCGACCCATATATATTCGTCAACTTTCCCGAATCTCTGGCCGCCGCGCCCGCCGCCGCCCCGACGCTACCGGAGCACGTTTGACGGTCAACCACCATCCGACGCCGACGGATCCGATCACGCCACCCGGCGCGGTCGTCTTTCACGTCTTCGCGCATTCGGACGTCGGCCGGACGCGAGAGCACAACGAGGATGCATTCGTCGTCGCCGACCTCGCGCGCGGCGAGCCACTGCACTTCGACCACATGCGCACCGAGCGCGTGAGTGAGCGCGGGACGCTGTTCATGGTGGCAGACGGCATGGGCGGTGCCGCCGCGGGCGAGATCGCCAGCGAGATGGCCGTCGAGGTCGTGCTGCAGCAGATGCGCCGTCGCTGGCGCGATGGCACCACGGTGGAACCCGTCGCGTTCGTGGGTACGCTGAAGTCAGCGACAGAGGTGGCGAACGCCACGATCCATCACTACGCCGCCGACCATCCCGAGCTCCGCGGCATGGGAACCACCGCCACGATCGCCGGACTGCTCGGCGATACGCTGTACCTTGCCCAGGTTGGTGACAGCAGGGCGTATCTCGTTCGCGATGGCGTCGCGATCCAGATCACGAAGGACCAATCGCTGATGCAGAAGCTCATCGAGGCCGGGGAGATCACGGTCGAGGAAGCCGAGATGAGCGACCGGCGCAACATCATCCTGCAGGCGCTAGGGCCGGAGCCGAACGTCAAGATCGACCTGACTCACCAGCGCGTGCGCCGCGACGACGTGCTCGTCCTCTGCAGCGACGGGCTGTCGGGCCTGGTCAAGCCGGAACAGATCGCCCGCGCGGTGACGGAAGAGGCCAGTCCGGAGCTTGCGGCCGAGCGGCTCGTCGACCTCGCCAATGCATCGGGTGGCCCGGACAACATCACGGTCGTCGTGGCCCGTTTCGCCGGCACCGGCCTCGAATCCGCCGCGCCGGTGGATGAGGTCGGCCACCGCGTCTTCGATTCACCGGATCTGGTGACGCCCGTATCGATCTCGCCCATCGTCCGGGTCGAGGCGCTCCCGGAGATCAAACGCGAGCCGCGGCCTCCGCTGGAACCGTTGTTCCCGCCTGTCGAACGACAGAAGCGAGGAACGCTCTACGTGCGCGTTCTCGCCGCGGTGGGGATCGGATTGACGCTGCTGTTCCTCTGGCAGATCCTCACCAGGCTCTGAGCCGGGCCGCCTGCGCTGCCGCCTAACGTCGATCAGGCCGGCGTGAGCTGACCCAGAATGCGCAGCCCGCGCGCCCCGGTGACGCTCGGCAGATTCCCCGGCTCGCCCGCCAGATGCAGGTAGCCCAGGAGCGCAAACGCGACCGCTTCCTTGGCCTCTCCGTCGAAGAACAGCTCGGAGAACCGCCGGACGGTGACCTCGGGCATTGCCGCCGCTATGGCGTCCACGAGCGCGGGATTCTCCGCCCCACCGCCTGAGACGACGAGCTCGCGCACCGGCTCAGGTACAAATCGGCGAAACGCGTCCGCAATGCTCTCGGCTGTGAGTGCGACGGCCGTGGCGACGATGTCGCCGGCCGATGCATTCGCTTTCTCACTCCGACACCGCTCGACGAACGTCGCGATGAATGCCGGATCGAACAGCTCGCGGCCCGTGGACTTGGGCGGCGGGCTCGCGAAGTACGGATCGGCGAGAACGTGCCGGACGACGGCGTCGATCGGGTGTCCGCTCCGTGCGAGCCGGCCGTCTAGGTCGTACGACAGGCCGGGCGCGACGGCACGCGTTGCGCCATCGATGACTACCACGCCCGGACCCGTATCGAACGCCCGCGTCGACTCGCGCACGCCACCAGGCGGGACGATCGTGACGTTTCCGATGCCGCCCAGATTCTGGAGTGCGCGCCACTCGGCGGCGTGCGCAAACAGGAGCGCGTCAGCCGCGGGCACCAGCGGCGCGCCCTGCCCGGCGGCCGCCACGTCCCGCACGCGAAAGTCGCTGATGACGCTGATGCCCGTTCGCTCGGCGATGACCGCGGGCTGGCCGAACTGCCACGTGGAGTGACCCGGCTCGTGCCATACCGTCTGGCCATGGCTTGCAATCGCCGCGACCGAGGCGCGATCCACGCCGGCCTCGGCGATCGCCGTAATGGCCGCGTCCGCGAGCCAGTCGCCGAGGTCGAAGGAAAGGCGGCAGTACTCACGCGGCGTGACACCGACAAGCGCCTGGCCAAGCCGCTCGCGCTGGACGGCGTCGTACGCGCGTACGCTCATGCCTAACAAGTCGTAGGCGATGCGGCCATCGCTTCCGCGGTCGAAGCGGACCACAGCGGCCGATATGCCGTCGAGCGACGTGCCCGACATGAGCCCGACGAGAACGCGCTGCTCGGATCGCGGTGGAGTCATGTCACGACAGGCGGTGGGGCGTCGGTGACGACGCGGCGAATCGTGCCACCGGCCGCTGCGAGCGCCTGCTCGGCGGCAGCGCGGTCGACACCGAGCTTGTACATCACGATGGCGGTCTTCACACGACGGTCCGCCGCGGCCAGCAGAGCGCGCGCTTCCTCCCGCGAGACGCCGCACACCTCGGCGACGATGCGCTCGCTTCGGTCCTTCAGCTTCTCGTTGGTCGCCTTGAGATCGACCATGAGGTTGCCGTACGTCTTGCCGATCCGGATCATCGCGCCGGTGGTGATCATATTGAGCACCATCTTCGTCGCGGTGCCGGCCTTGAGGCGCGTGGAGCCGGTCACGACCTCGGGGCCCACGACGGCGATGATCGCAACATCGACCATCGCGAGCAGCTTCTCCGAGACTGGTGTGCAGGCGACGATGGCGGTGCGCGCGCCCCGGGCGCGGGCGCGCTCGAGCGCACCGTGCACGAAGGGTGTGGTGCCTGACGCAGCGATCCCGACGACGACGTCGCGCTCCCCGAGGTCGTGTTCATCCATTACCGCAGCGCCGCCCGCCGGAGAGTCTTCCGCGCCCTCCTGCGCGCGTAGGATCGCGGGAAATCCACCGGCGATGATCCCCTGCACCATCTCCGGATCGCTGCCGAACGTCGGCGGGCACTCGCTCGCGTCGAGGATGCCGAGCCGCCCGGAGGTTCCCGCACCGACGTAGAAGAGGCGGCCGTCGCGACGGAACGCGTCCTCCGTGAGCGAGACGACCCGGGCGATCTCCTCACGCCGGCTCGCGACGGCATCGGCGACGGTGCGGTCCTCGGCATTCATGAGATCGACGATCTCGATGGCGGAGGCGAGGTCGATGTTCGCCGTTCGGGGATTGCGGCGTTCGGTGATGCGCGGATCGGGCGCCTGACGAGTCACGAGGGAGACACACGAGGAGACAGGCGCGGCCGCGCGATGCACGACGTGCGTTCACTGTCGAAGAGGGGTGAGCGCGGGCTAAGTTATCCGGAACGCGCGAACGAAGGCAAGCATTCGACGCGTCTCAACGTGCTGTCTGGAGCTGCGATGTCGACGATCTCCCTCGGCCTTTCGGCGCGGTCCGGTTTGATCGTGCTCGGTGCCGCGCTTGGTGCAGCCTGCCGCACCTCGAATACAGCGGCCACCCTTCCAAACCAGAAGGTCACCTTCCCGAGCGAATGGCGCTTCAAGCCCGGCGACCAGGGCACGTTCGCCCCAACTTCGATGGTCGCGAGCAACAGCTCGCTCGCAAGCGCCGCCGGCGACGAGATCATTCGTGCAGGCGGCAATGCGGTGGACGCCGCCGTCGCGACCGGGTTCGCGCTCGCGGTGACGTTCCCGTTCGCCGGCAACCTCGGTGGCGGCGGGTACATGGTGATCCGGATGGCCGATGGTCGGGCTGCCGCCGTGGACTATCGCGAGATCGCGCCGCTCGCCGCATCGCGCGACATGTACATCGGGCCGGACGGCAAGCTCACGAACGAGAGCGTCATCGGCTACAAGGCGTCGGGCGTACCCGGCGCCGTTGCCGGCATGACGGCGGCGCTCGCCAAGTTCGGCACGAAGCCGCTGCGCGACGTGCTGCAGCCGGCAATCCGGCTCGCGGATGAGGGCTTCGTCGTGGACAGCGTGCTCTTCGCGTCGCTCCGCGGAAGCCGCGAGTATATCAGTCGGTTCGACGGCAAGGCCGTGTTCTATCCGAACGACGAGCCGCTGCAACCCGGCACTCGACTCCGTCAGCCGGCACTCGCGCGAACGCTCCGGCTCATCGCGGAACGAGGGCCCGACGCGTTCTACAAAGGCGAGGTTGGCGATTCGCTCGTCGCAGGCATGCAGCGCGGCGGCGGCATCATCACGAAGGAGGATCTCGCGCGCTACAAGCCCGAGTGGCGCGAGCCCATCGCGTCGACCTACCGCGGATACCGCCTGTTCACGATGCCGCCATCGTCATCCGGCGGCGTGACGATCACCGAGACACTCAACATTCTCGAGACGTACGACAGCCTGCCGCCGTTCGGCACGGCCGCGTACGCGCACGTGCTCGCGTCGGCGTATCAGCGGGCGTTCATCGACCGCAACTCGAAGCTCGGCGATCCGGCCTTCGTGCAGGTGCCACTCGCCAAGCTGACGAGCAAGTCGTACGCGCGTGAGCTCAGGAAAACGATCGCGAGCGACAAGGCCACACCGACGCCGCAGCTCGAGCGAACGATCACCGAGGGCATGCACACGACGCACTACTCGGTCGTGGATGGCGGCGGCAACGCCGTCGCCACGACGACGACGATCAATAATGGGTACGGCTCGGGCGTCTACCTCACGGGCCCGGGCTTCTTCATGAACGACGAGATGGACGACTTCGCGGCGCAGCCGGGGAAGCCGAACATGTTCGGTCTCGTCCAGGGCGAGCAGAACGCCATTCAGCCGGGCAAGCGCATGCTGAGCGCGATGTCGCCGACGATCGTGGTCGATCCCGCGGGAAAGCTTCTGCTCGTCGTGGGGGCCGCGGGCGGCCCGCGCATCATCACGGCAACGTCGCAGGTGGTGCTGAACGTCATCCAGCACAACATGTCCCTCCCCGATGCCATGCGCGCGCCGCGCCTGCACCATCAGGCGTTGCCCGACACGCTCCGCTTCGAGACGGCGGGCCTAACGCCAGCCGTGACGGACTCACTGCGCGCGATGGGCTGGGGCGTCGCGTCGGTCGGTTCGGTCGCGAACGTCAACGCGGTCATGCGGGTGAACGGCGGGTGGGTCGGCGTCACCGAGCCCAGAGATCGAGGACCGAGCCGAGCGGTCGGTCACTGAAGGCAACGGCACTGTTACTGTCAGATGGATTCGGAACTGAAGAACAGCGCTGGTTACTGTTAACTGGAGCTGGTTCCTGCGGGGTGTAAAACCGAGAACCCTCGGGATGCCTCTCAAGCGAGAGAAGCGTCCCGAGGGTTCTGGATTTTGACCTGCAGTAACCAGTTCCAGTTAATAGTAACCAGTGCCGTTAGGCTTTACGCTTTGATCGTGAGCGGCGAGGTGAGCTTGACCACGATACGGCCACCGTCGTTCACGCAACCGTCGTAGTTCGCCGTCGTGGCAGCGGCAGCCGTACCGGCCGCAGCACCGGTCGCGGCACCGATCACCGTGCCCTTCGTGTCCTTGCCGATCATCTGGCCGATCACCGCGCCGAGTACCGCGCCGCCGACCACCTTCTTCGCGTCGTTGCCCTTGGTCGACGAGCGCACGCGATCGACGGCTGCCGACGTCACATCGGCATCGACGTTGTACGTGTTGCCGCCGAACGCGATCGAGCGAACCGCGAACCCCATCTCGATCTCGTCGTTCGCGTTCTCACTCCTCTTGAGCTTCGTTACCTCGATCACGGCGGTGGCACCGGCCGGGATCACGGCGCCGTTGCTGCCCGTCACCGGCTCACTCAGCGTCGCGGTGAACCTGTCGCCAACCTTGTTCGTGTTCGTGCACACCTTGGCCGACGACGCCAGCGTGAGCGCCGAGCCCGAGGCGATCATGCCGACGTCACCTGCCGAGCTCTTCTCGCCCGGCGTCACGGTGTTCCCTGACGCGGTGCGCGGCGGCGTCGTCGGGGTGGTTGGACGCGGTGTAGCCGGACGCGGCGCTGGCGTCCGCGGACGCGTGGTCGGAGCTGGCGCGCTCGGCGTCGGCGCCGCGGCCGGGACGTCCTTGAGCTGCGGCTGAGCGCTGCTGTCACCGGTCGCGAGCTGCAGGTCGCGATTCAGCGTTGAATCCTGCGCCAGCGCGCTGGTATCCGCATTGTCGCCACCCTTGCTGCAGGCACCCACCGTCAGCGCGACCGCCAGCGCGATCGGGGTGCCAAGTCGACGCATATATTTTGACATTTCCTCGCCTCCAAAATTGTGGTGCGGTAGTTCGTACCTTCGGGGCTGAAAAAGGTGCCTTCAGCAAGGACACCGGGGGCAATCCATATGCCAACCATGAGGGCGCTTCGTCGGCTCCTGCCGTACTACCGCCCATATCGTCGGCAAGTCGCTTTGGGACTTGCGTTTGTGGTGATCTCGTCGGCCCTCGCCAGCGTGACGCCGTGGCTGCTGCGCGCCGCCCTGGATGGCATTCGAGCGGGCGGTCCAGCCGGGCGGATCTGGACGCTTGCTGGCTCCATGATCGGGGTCGCTCTCGTTGCCGGGGTTCTCCGATTTGGGATGCGTGAGCTCATCAACGGCCTCAGTCGACGAATCGAATACGATCTGCGCAACGACCTGTTCGCGCATCTCATGCGGCTGGATGCGAGCTACTTCGCACGCACGCGGACGGGCGACGTCATGGCCAGGCTGACGAACGACCTGAGCGCCGTGCGCCAGGCAGTAGGCCCAGCCATTATGTACCTCACCAATACCGTCGCGGGCGCCATCTTCGCGCTGTACTTCATGTTACGCATCGACGGCCGCCTGACGCTGCTGGCGCTGCTACCCATGGTCATCCTGCCGGTGGTCACCCTCTGGCTCGGCCGCCTGATTCACGAGCGGTTTGAGGCCGTGCAGGAGCACTTCAGCACGATGACTACGCGCGCCCAGGAGAATCTGGCCGGGGCCCGGGTCGTCCGGGCCTACCGCCAGGAGACCGCCGAGCTCGATAGGTTCGCGGCGTTGAACGACGAGTATCTGGGGAAGAACATGCAGCTCGTTCGTCTGTACGGGATCATGAACCCTGCGTTCGGCCTGCTCGCCGGACTGGGCGGCGTGACCGTGCTCGGGTTTGGCGGTTTGCTCGCCTTGCGCGGCACGATCTCGGTAGGCGCGTTCGTGGCATTCGGGCTCTACCTCGGCATGCTCACCTGGCCGCTGATTGCGTTAGGCTGGGTCGTGAACCTGTTCCAGAGAGGCGCGGCGTCGACGGCACGCTTACTCGAGATTCTGGACCACCCGCGCGGCGTCGACGACCCGTCGGTACCGATCCGGCTCGGCGCTGCGCCCGCCGGTCGATCGGTCGAATTTCGCGGCGTCGGATTTCATTACCCGGCGCCCGCTGATACCCAGCCACGCTGGGTGTTACGCGACATCTCGTTCCGCGTGCCCGCCGGAGCGACGCTGGCAGTCGTCGGCGCCACCGGCAGCGGCAAGAGCGCGCTGCTCGAGCTACTCGCGCGCGTGTACGATCCGCAGGAGGGGCAGATCCTTGTCGACGGCATGCCGATCCAGTCGATCACGCTGGACGAGCTGCGCCGGGAGATCGGCTTCGTACCGCAGGAGAGCCTGCTCTTCAGCGAAACGATTCGCGAGAACCTGGCCTACGGCAGTGAAGACGATGGCGCCGCCGAGTGGGCGGCGCATGTCGCGCAACTCGATACCACGATCGAGAATTTCCCGGGTGGGTACGACACGCTCCTGGGCGAGCGCGGCATCAACCTGTCGGGCGGTCAGAAGCAGCGCGCCGCGCTCGCGCGCGCGCTCGCCCGGCGCCCCTCCATCGTCGTGCTCGACGACGCGCTGTCGGCGGTCGACACGCACACGGAAGCCGACATTCTGCGCGGACTTCGCGAGGCCCTGCGCGGCCGAACCGCGATCATCGCGTCCCACCGCATCAGCGCTGTGCGCGACGCGAGCTGGATCATCGTCCTGGACGACGGTCGCATCGTCGAACAGGGCAAGCACGCCGATCTCATCGCCGCGGGCGGGCGGTACTGGACGCTCCTGCGACGACAGCAGCTCGAGGACGCCATCGAGGACGAACCCGTTACCCCGCAAGGGGTGGCCGCCGGCTGATCCGGCGCGGTACAATACGGCCATGCATCCTGTGGACTCGTCGACGACCGCCGAACACCGCGTTGTTCAGCTCGAGGAAGCGCTGAACGAAGCGGCGCAGGTCAACGCGGAGCTGCAGTCGCGCGACGCGCTCAAGACGCAGTTCCTGGCGAACATCTCGCACGATCTTCGCACGCCGCTGACCGCCATCATCACGCATGCCGAGATACTGCGAGACGGGATCCTCGGCCCGTTATCGGACCGGCAGCGCGACAGCGTCGCCAGCATCATCGGCGGCGGACGGCAGCTGCTGGCAGCCGTCGGCGAGATTCTCACCTACGCCCGTGGCGCGGCGAACCAGCTGACCGTATCGCCGAGCGAGTTTCACATCGCGGCGGTCGTCGCGCAGGTGTCCGCGCTCAATGAACCACTGATCGCCAAGAAGGGGTTGTCACTGCGCGTCGACGTCGCGTCTGACATCCCATCGCTCGTCGCCGATCGCGAACAGGTCACCCACGTCGTCAGCAACCTGCTCGGCAACGCCATCGCGTTCACGCCGGCGGGCGGACGCGTCTGGGTCACGGTGCTAAGCACACGAGACGCGCAATCGCAGCACGTGCAGGTCGAGGTCGGCGATACCGGCATCGGGATCGCACCGGAGCACCACGATCTCGTCTTTCGCGAGTTCGCGCAGGTGGACCCTTCCCCGTCACGACGACACCACGGCACCGGGCTGGGCCTAACGATTGCAAGGCGGCTCGTGGAGCTGAACGGTGGACGGATCTGGCTCGAGAGTCGTCTCGGCGAGGGAAGCCGCTTCTTCTTCGCGCTCCCCGTCGGCGACATGCGCTGACCAGGTGGACGCACGCCCGCACATCCTGATCGTCGATGACAGCGACGCCGTCACGGGTGCGCTGCGCGTGCTGTTCGAGGAGACGGGTCACGACGTTTCGGTAGCGGCATCCCTCACCGATGCGGTGGGTGTCGCAGCGGCGCGGGCCGTCGACGTGATGCTCCTCGACCTGACGCTTCCCGACGGGGACGGACTCAGTGCGCTGACGACGATGCGCGCGCGGGCGATCGAGCCGCGCGTGACGGCGGCGCTCACGGGCCATGCCGAGCCCGAGATCGCCGCGCGGTGCACGGCGGCGGGCTGTCGTGCCGTGCTGGTGAAGCCGGTGCCTATCGCGGAGCTGCTGGCACGCGTTCGCGAGTGGACGAGGCCCCGTGACCCATAGGGCTCATCGCCTCTCGGGGCGGTACGTTCAGAGCCGCTCGCGCATCCACTCCGGCGTGTACTGATTCAGAAACGCGGCAAGGACCGTGAAATAGTTCGTCACCAGCAGTAGCCCGACGGCGATCATCAGCACACCCGACGCGCGCGTGATCCAGTTCATCTGCCGCTTCATGCGGCCGAAGAAGTCGAGAAACCGCTCCACGGCCACAGCGGACACCAGAAACGGAACTCCGAGCCCGAGCGAGTAGAAGAACAGCAGCCATAGCCCGCGGGACATGTCGGCAGAGCTGGCCGCGTACGTCAGGATCGACCCGAGAATGGGACCGATGCAGGGCGTCCAACCGGCGCCGAACGTGATGCCAACGAGCACCGTGCCCAGATAGCCGATAGGCTTGTCGGCGATGTGCACACGTCGCTCCTGCGAGAAGAGCGAGATATTGAACACGCCGAGCATGTAGAGACCGAAGATGATGATCAGCAGGCCACCGATGCGGCTGATCCACCCGCGGTAGTAGCCGAGGACCTGTCCGAGCGCCGTCGCCGCGGCGCCGAACGCGAGGAAGATCATCGTGAAGCCGGCGACGAACAGGAGCGAGTGAATGAGCGCGGCACGGCGCGCTTTCTGAACATCGTCGAGGCTGAGTCCCGTGATGAACGTGACGTAGCTCGGGATGAGAGGCAGGACGCAGGGAGACAGGAAACTCAGTAACCCGGTGGTGAACGCGATCGTGAGCTCCAGCGACTTGCCTTCCATGTCATCTCCACTCGGGGAACGCCGCTCGCGCCCGCGCGCGGGGCGGCTGCTCCGTTGGTATTACAGCGTAAAGTATCGTCCCTTCCGGCGGGCGCGGCGGACGCATGACGGCCGTCGCGGGCTGATCATGCTGCAGATCGATGCCCTCGCCTACGCGGACTTGCGGCGCGCCATGGAGCTCGGGTTCACGCCCAACCTGTCGCGCCTGGTGAACGAGAACGGGTTCACGCTGCGTCGCTGGTTCTGCGGCCTCCCGTCCGCCACGCCGTACTGCCAGGCCGGGATCTTCCACGGCGAGAACGACGGCATTCCCGCCTTCCGCTTCTATGACAAGGCGGCGCGGCGAGTGGTCACGTGCAACGCGCCGGAGGGGGTGCAGTACATTCGGGACCGGATCCAGGCGCCGGGCGCGCTGGCGGACGGGTCGAGCTACGTGAACCTGCTCGACGGCGACGCGACGACTGTCGCCTTCACGGTCGCGACCCGCGAGCGCATGTCGGTCTACCAGCGGCTCGGCGGAACGCGGATGGCGCTGCTCATCCTGCTGCACCCGCTTCGCGTCGCGCGCATGCTGCTGCAGGGACTGGGAGAGTGGCTTCGTGAGGAATGGGAGCGCGCGCGGGGCGAGTGGCTGGGGCGCGTCACGCACGCCGAGGGCATCTTCCCGTTCCTGAGGATCCTGACGAACGTCGTCGTCCGGGAGCTGCAGACGATCGCCATCCTGCTGGACGTCTACCTGGGGGTGCCGGTCATCTACAGCACGTTCATGCAGTACGACGAGCTGGCCCATCACTTCGGATCCACGAGCCGGTTCGCGCTGTCGGACCTCCGGCGGACGGATGCACGGATCGGCGAGATCGAGCGGATGGCGCTTGCCGCGGGTGGGCGCGGGTACGACCTCGTGGTGCTGAGCGATCATGGGATGACGCCGTCGGTCAGCTACCGTGTGCGCTTCAAGGAATCGCTGGGCACGACCGTGCAGCGCATACTCGATGGGGACGCGTTCCGGACAGGCGAGCTGCCCATCCAGTCGTTGGCGAGCTTCGCGCAGATGAGCGAGTACGCGGATGTCGGCGCGCGCGTGATGGACTCCGTGGCCGGCGTCACGACGTCGCGGTCGCTCCGGAGGACGATGCGGCGTCTCGGCAACTGGGTGCGGTCGCGTTACGGCATTCGTGAGCTGGTGCTGCCGGAGAAGTATCGCGTCGATGCACGGCATGGCGTGGTGGTGACGTACAGCTCGTGCCTTGCCCTGCTCTACTTCGCGGACGATGAGCGGCGGCTGACGCTGGAGGACATCGCGAGGAACGGCCGTCAGGCGGGGCTGTACGACGCGCTCCGCGAGCATCCGGGCATCGGGCTCCTGGCGGCGGTCGACGCGCTGGGCGTGCACGTCCAGAGTCGGGATGGTCGGGCGCGCATTGTGGATGGTGTGGTCACGGTGCTGGACGGGACCAACCCGCTCGCCCCGTACGGGACCGATGCGCTGACGGTCCAGGCGATCGAAGCACTCGTCAGGCAGCCGAACGCGGGTGATCTCGTGCTGTTCGGGAGGTACGACGGGTACGAGATCGTGTCGTTCGACGACCAGGTGGGCGCGCACGGGTCGGCGGGCGGTGACCAGGTATGGCCGTTTCTGATCGCCCCTGCATCGTTAGGCATCGCCGGGGAGCGGATCGATAACGCGCGTGATATACACCGGGTGATCATGCGGCGGTACGCCCGGAGCCCTGTATCGCAGGACACGGGCGCGTAGGGAGCATCGGCGTCCGTCGTGGGTCGCCCCCGGCTCACATCGCTCGGCGCGGTACGGGGGCTTCCCGAATGCGCCAGCCGGCTCCGCTGTCATCACAATGACTGGCTGACGCCTAACTGACGCGTTGCGCTTCCTTGGGTACGGGACGACCTTCTCAAGCCCGTTCTCGGAGCGCCGGGGGGTCCGAATGATACGGCTGCACGCGTTGGGACAATGTGTGTTCGAGGTCGGTGAGCATCACGTCACGCCCGAGTCGGACGTGCTGTTCGCAGTGCTGTTGCTGTTGACTAGCAAGGCCGGGCAACCGGTCCCTCGTGCCGACCTGCTGGAGCTCTTGTGGCCGGAGAGTGACGGCAATTCGGCGCGTCATCGGCTGCGTCAGGCCGTATATCAGCTGAAGAAGCTGGGTGCGCCGTTGGCGACGCCGGAGTCTGCGATCGTCGTTCGCAAAGCGGATGTCCAGGTGGATTATCTGCTATATCGGGACGATCGTAATGCACTGACCGCTTTCGTTTCGGAGCCGCGGCATCTGGACGTCTTGCCGTTGTACGCGCCGGGGTTTTCCAAGCCGTTCGCGCGGTGGGTCGAGCATGAGCGGGATCGGGTCCGTGCCACGCTTCGGCACCACCTCCTCGAGAGCGTCGCTGCGCATCGCGCACGTGGAGAACACGGCCAGGCAATCGTGCTGGCACGAGCGTGTCTCGAGTTGGACACACTGCATGAGGAGGCGGTTTTCGCACTCGCTGAGTCCCTGGCGATCGTCGATGGAGCGGCGGCCGCACTTTCAGTCATCGACCAATATCGGGACTCTCTTCGCCTGCTCGGAGAGGCATTTCCTCGATCGCTCGGGGAACTTCGCGGTCGGATTGTCGCATCGGCGAAGCGCACATCGCGCGCTGCCTCCGGCCACGCCGAGCTCGTCGGCCGCACGGCGATCATCCAAGAAATCGATGCGTGGGTGCGCGAGCGCCCGAGCGCTCGCCCGACACTTGTGCTCATGGGCGATGCTGGCATCGGGAAGACGCGCCTGATTTGCGAAGCGGCCCGCATCGCGGGCGTGCACGGTGCCGGATTCATCGAATACAGTTCGAGCGCGAATGGCGAACATCGCCCACTCGTCGGACTGCTGGATCTCCTTCCCCGGCTGCTGGCACTTCCTGGCGCCGTCGGATGTCAGCCGGAATCGTACGCCCGACTGGCTGATCTCGTGCGTGGCGCCCCCACGGGGAATTCGATACCTGCGGACACGACAGAGTCCACGTTTCGATTCGCTCTTCTGCGTCGCTCCGTGCTCGATTTGTTCGAGGCGGTGCTTTCGGAGGGAGACGTGATCCTGTCGTTGGATGACGCTCACGCGCTCGATCGGCCGACGCTCGAGATCCTGCTGGACGCGGTGCGGTTGCCCGGTCATGGTCTCGCCATGATGCTCGCGCTCCGACCCGGCGGATCGACTGCGGCCTATCTCGGCATGCAAGCCAATGTGCGCACGATTCGCGTCCCACGCCTCGAACCCGAGCATGCGCGGCTCGTCCTGACGAGGGGCCTGCCGCCGAGCCTCGTTGCGCATCGTGCGAAGTTGATCGACTGGGCCGTGGACCTGGCGGACGGCAATCCGTTCTTTCTCACGGAGTTGTCGGCTCACTGTCGCACTGAGAATCCGGTCGCGTCGTTTCCGCAGTCGTTGCAAATCGCGCTCGAACGGAAGCTCGACATTCTGACGTCGCCAGCACGCCTGGTGCTCCAGGCGTGCGCAGTGCTGGCACAGAACGCGACTCTCGCACGACTCGAGACCATGCTGGCGCTGCCGCCGCATGCGGCTGCGACCGCACTCTCCGAACTCGAACAGGCGGGACTGATAGCGTCGCGTGATGGCTGGGTCGGCTGTCGGCACGACCTGATCGCCGAGACTGTCGTTAGGACGTTAGGCATGGCGCTCGGTACGTATTTGCACCGGAGATGCGCCGTTGTCCTAGACCGAGAACTGGAGGGATCGCTTGTGCCGTCGGT